>Ga0181570_10001678_pt1 | contig 18807 bp, 6 predicted proteins | sample 101ome_18_FD_148667 | JGI IMG/M metagenome (GOLD analysis project Ga0181570, IMG submission 148667) | Coastal salt marsh microbial communities from the Groves Creek Marsh, Skidaway Island, Georgia - 101406AT metaG (spades assembly) | ecosystem: Environmental > Aquatic > Marine > Intertidal zone...
CCATCGACAGTCCACCGCTCAGAAAAGTCATAGCTGATTCCAAAACTATCGCCTTCGACGTTCTGTCGGCTACTCCGATCAAAGCGGTGTTCATTGTAGACCCTTAGACGATCTGTTAACGACGTCTTTTGTCCAAACGTGAGCCCATCACGCGCCAAATCACTGCGCTCGGTCACGTAATTCGCATACGCCGAACTATTTTCTCGATAGCGATACGCAAGTCCTAATCGAGCGCCATCGTTGTCCCCATCGGAGAACGCTTCACCAAGGATATCAAGCTTCTCAGTTGCCCGAAGGTTAAACCCTAAACCACCCATATCTTCCATGGCACTGTTTTCAGACTGGTCGAGCACCGACTGCGCATTTAAGAAGGTGGAAAAGCGTTCATTCCAAGAAACAGTGAGCCTGGCACCCAAGGTGCTGCTGTCATCGACAACTCCAGCCACTTTATCGTTTTGAGCCAGATACTCCGCGGCTAGTCGAACCTTCTCACCCACGGCCCAATCCAATTGTAAGCCTGAGTCATCAAAGGTATCGTCTCCCCTCGCTTCATGATCGACTCTAGATCGCAGCGTCCAACGCTCGCTGAGCGCAATGGAAGTTTCTATGCCATAACTTTCAAGGTCTTGCCCACCTGGATTGTGGTACTGAAGCGAATTAAATCCGCCTTCCTGATCTCGGTACCAAAACCCAACTTCTCCAGGCAAAGCGCTTCCAACATCCCGCATATCCAACTGACCAGTCACTGACAACGCTTCACCACCAACGCTAAGACCAGGCAACGCCACAGCGTCAAAGTCTAAACCGCCATCCATCGATCGATTCAGTTCGATATTTTGGCCGGCCTCCGTCTCACTCGTTTCGAACACGACATACGAGTTTTCGGTAGCCTTCAACGTAAGGTCAACCCCTGTTATCTCGAACTCGGAACCCGTGGTGTTCTCGGACACATGCGTCAAGCCAATGCCAACGTGATCACCCAACCATGTCTTACCACGAACACCTGCAGTCAAATCCTCGCTCGCCATCATGCCGCTCGAAACGTATTCATAGTCCACGACAAGAACCACGTCGTCGCCGTCAAGCGGGGCTTCCCGAATGATCGACAGAACCGAGAGATTCGCAGTGCTTCGAAGTGGCCTCGTCAACATGATCCGGCCCTGATAGGGATCAATCTCGTAATCCTGACCCTCGACCAACTCGATCTGCTCTCGCGTGCGTTCCGATTTTCGGTCACGGACCTCAACGAGTACTTTCGCGCTACCCAATACAACATCCGCATGACTGAGGTAGTAAAGGCTGCCGCCCGTGCCTACCAACTCGTCACGTGCCGCTCGAGTATTGGGCTCTGAAGCAAACGCTTTGAATATGTGTTTGTCATCTCCAAGCTCAGTCTTCTCAACGCTTCGATAGTCCAAGCTCGCGCCATAAAGCGACCGATTGAAGCTCGACAATTCTGTACCAGTAAAACTTGTGTTGTAGTTGCCCCACATGAAACGGGATCGATCCCAATCCAATCGAACATAGAACTTGCCCTGGGTATCGACATCTCTGACCACCTGGGAGTTATCACCATAAACTGGGTAGAACCGATCTGGATCAATTCGCTGAAACAGCCGTCTTGGGTCGTTGCGATCCAGGTCTTTAAAGACATCTGATAGTTCAGACTCGCCGGTATCCAGCTGAGCGGTAAGCAAGACGTTGCCTTTTATTTGCCCTTTTAGGAAGAACGCAAGTCGACCATCCACGAAAACGTCGCCGTCATAGTGGTAATCATCATCGAGCAACTCGATATTCCCCGAGACATCATTTTTGCCCGTCGTGACATCTGCAAGACCCACCATGAAGAAGTAGTCGCCTTTCACGTCAAAAGTAATTTCACCACGCCCCAGATTCGAACCATTAGCATCTAAAAGGGCGACTGGCACCTGATATGCTCCTGGCGCCACTTGTCGCCTGACCGAGAGCTTACCGGTCTTACCAACTGGGTAACGGTGAGCGCCGATGATCAAGGTGCCACCCGCAGGCAGACCTGCGGTGTTAAAAGTCACCAAGTCGCCAGCAAGAGGGATATCCTGGTTAACCAAGTGATTGACCTCTTCTATTGACTCGTACCAGGTCTGATCTTCGTTGGGAAACAAAATGTCTGTGTCCTCTACCTCATCAAACAGTTCAATCTGATTTCCTCGAACCTTATGGGTTTGCCCGCTAAGGTCCTTGAATTCAAATTGAAACGCGACTGAGGGAATATCCTTCAGACCCTGTCCATCAGTTCTGCCATCCCAAAGCACGGGATCTCCTATGGGTAGCAAAGTACCGGAAATCTCAGCAATAGGACTCACACGAAGACTATCTCTCGAATCAAAAATCCTGAGTGACCATTCGCTAATTTGATCTGGGAACGAGCTATCCAGCCAAAACTGAGTAGGTTCGGCCAACCCATCTGCTAATCTCTGCGCGTACCTCGGCGCTCGAATCGCAAATCTAGGGTCGATTCGACCTGGCTCGGATGTCGTCCAAACTTTAGCTTCATCGCCAAACGTTAGCCCTCTTGCACCCATAACCCCGTGGGCCACTGGCGTGCTATCTGACACATAGATCTTCAGCTGATCCGACTCACATAACGTTTCGGATAAACACACCACGTCTTCCGCTATTGCTGGTGGGATCAACAAATTCAGCGCGATCAGCGCCCACTTCTGCGCCCATTTCGATAGTTCTCGCGTCCGATCGCTCAGCTCTCCTGCTGGCTTTACGACGAGCTTTTGCAAGTGCTGGGTACCACTCTCACCCATGACCGCATGAAGGTAAGCCATTATTGATGCTCGGCGATTCAAGAATTGCTCTCCGGACGGGATGCGGAGCTCGACTTGGCTCAGATCCTTCTGAATCAGCACGGCTGCTAATTCGCTCAAGACTGAAGTCGCTCTCGGGATCAGCCGATGACCTTCAAAGTAGAACTCGGACATCTCAATCACTGCCTGACGGCCAGTCACACTCGTCACTCGCTCAACGATGGTCTGATCGTAGGTGATCGTGATCTCAACTCTCCGGTTCAAGGCCATGCCGGCAGGTGTGTCGTTCAATGCGACCGGGCGATCAGGGCCGTAGCCTTGCGTTACAAATTGACTCATAGGTAACTCAAGGCCTTGGCTCAAGAATTGGGCAACTGCCTTCGCTCGCTCATTGGACAGCCCATAGTTCGTGCCGTAACGCGCCTCGGCTCTCGGTGACAGCGGTTCATTATCCGTGTGTCCTTCGACCACAAGACGCAAGTTATCAACTTTACGCAGTGGATCAATTGCCGCCCTCAACTGCTCCAGGTAGTCATCGGTTATCTCGAACTGCCCCGACCTGAACCGGACTGGGTCCACTTGTGCATCTACTTGCATTGTCTCGGTAGAGACTGTCTCAATCATCTCTGGCGCTTGCTCAACCGCTTCAGGAAGTTTCACACCGAAATCGAACTGATTCATGAGCCCGCCAGTGATTCGAAGCACCCTCGGGTTTTCCGTCGTGAAAGTACTACCTTCAGGGAGGGAAGCTGGATCAACCTTCAAGATGGCGTTGCGACCCCGCGAATTTCTACCTGGATCCACACCGCGCAGACTAAACCGTCCAAATTCATCGGTGTTGATCCATTCACCACCGGTAGTCGCGATTCGAACACCCGGCAAGCCCGGTTCTTCTTCATCCTGGACGCCATTTTCATTCGCATCCGCGAACACTTTGCCAAGGAATGTCGTAAGGTCAAAGATCGGGTCTGCAACCACTTCTATCACCGCCATGGACTGATTCCCAACAACACGGCCATTCAGTTCAGGCACGACCACATTTCGATGCAGACCTCGGGTTACGCCAGAGCCCACTCTCAAAACATAGCTCACCTGAACCACCTCGCGAGGCGAAAGATCGAGGCCATCGAAACGAACAGGTCGATTGCCTGAGCGACCCAATGCGACCACGGTGTCATCCGTCGTATTGAGCTGGCCATCTGGACCAGATCGATGCAGCCTGACGCTCTCTTCTGCCAAGGCGAATCCAGCTGCCTGAGTGTCAATCACCTCGATTCCCTCGAGCGAAAATTGTGTCAAGTTCTCAACCCGTACGGTGTAAGGCGCTAGCTCACCAATCGCTATTGTGTCCTTGATAGACGCCTTCGTAAGTAGGACCAGTCCATCCAGAGGTGGGTCCAAAGGTATATGGTTGTTCAAAATGGACGTCGAAGTGTCTGAGACAATAACTTTGTTGTAATAAGGCTGCAGACCACTGGCCACGTCGGGCACTACTGCTTGGCTAATCTCGCATCGGGCGGTCTCCGCATTTGCGTCGACAGACGCGCCTGCAGCAACACAGCCTTCAGCCAAAAGCGTCAAAGCATCCGCCTCTGGCGCACGCAATAACGAGGGCCGGTAATCTCCTGGCAAAGTGTCAGCATCAAAGACAATTTGATATTCAGTTACCGTGGTCGGACACTCGGGAGCCGCACCTAAATCGAGACTGAATTCGTAGGCTCCAGCGGGCAAGCCTAGTACGCTCGGAGACGCTTCAGAGCCGGTGACCTGCCCTTGCTGCGCTGGCACCGCCAGGCAAGCGTCTGGCAATAAATCACCGTTTTCGTCGGCCACGCTGATGGTCACGCCGCCGATGGGCTCTGCGGTGAGGCTATCGTAAATTGTCCCTTTAGGATCCAGCACGAATGCTTCAACATCGAGCACTTTAAGCGACTGCCCCGTCCCAGCTGTTTTCCCGACAACAACGCCTTGCGGACTCACAAACTCAAATCTATAGCTACCCGGCGGAGCGGAAGGAATACTGTAATAGCCGTTTTCATCAGAGGTCGCGACAACAGGCTCGCCTTGATTATCAACGAGCGCTTTTCCTTGTTTGGCAGATAACGACTTCTCGTTTCCCGGACTTGGTGCGCCGCCCGCCGACAGCACGTTGATGCCCCAACCCACTAGGGGTGGATCAGTGTCCGCGCAAGCGCCATCACCATCAGCATCTCGACAGAGCACACCTTGTATTGCCGTTGGGAAAAGCACCGGAGTGGGCACGTTTTCACCGGGCTCGTTCGGATCAAAATCACCATCAACATCAATTTGCGCCGCGACTTCTTCAAAACCTAAATCATCCAAGGCGACATTACTCACATCCTGAGAGAGGTCACTAATGGTGCGCCCTGAATCGGGGTCAGTACCATTGGCCACGATCTGCGTCTCGAACGTTTGCCTTTGCAGTTCTTCGAGAGCGGATTGATTCGCGTAGTCAATTTTGATTTCTAACGAGTAGCTGATTCGGATCGATTCGCCAAGCTTGAGATTCACCTTTGAGGAATCCACAAGTTCTAGATCTGTGATCCCATCAAAGTTTGGATTTCCAGCACCTTCCACAACTGTCTTACTTCGCCGCCCTGCACCAAGCATGGGCTTCTGCAATTTGCCGCTTGCAGCTACCTCTTCAGCACTGAGTTTCTCTACGACGATCGAGCCATCAACTACCGAGAGCGGCTTCTTAGGGTCGGTCGCTAAAGTGGGGAACGTGCTGGCCAGTGAGTTGACGACCTCGACTGATTCCAATTCCGTGTTACCTAAGTTCGCAATCTCTACTTGGAAGGAAGCGCCATAGGTCAGTTGCCGTTCTTCCAAGTTCTGCGTAGCGTCGCCGGCGTCAATCAGCTGAATCGAACCCCCGTCAGCCGCCCTATTCGCTTTAGCGACGGCGCCAATAATCGGCTGTGAAACAATTTTCAGGGGTGTAGGATCACTATCATCAGAGGGGCCATCACCGTCCTCATCAGCTGCAACTCCGTTATCCGACACATCACCGACCGAAGCACCCGTCTCATCAATCGCCTCACCCACCGCCGCGAGCTCAAAGGATTCATCTATCGTTCCTGCAGGAAGCTTGAATTCGATCACCAGTTTGATCGATCCCTTTCCTCCAATCGGTAGCGCATCCGTTCCGTTAAGTAGGGCAATTGGGTCGTCTGTACCTACGATGAATGTCTTTGATAACAGGTCACTCCTCAGATCGGAGATACTACCGGCAGCTGAAACGCTGCTGATCACAATCTCAGTGCCTTCGGGTAGACCATTAACCCCACCAAACAACTGTTGGACTGTGACGTTTTCAAGTACCGTGTTACCGGCATTTTCAACGTTGATCGTCAACGTCGTCACACAAGCAGTTGCCTCACAGCGATCCGCCGGATTTGCTGCCGGCGTTATTTCGCGGGGCGGTGATGCAGACTGCGCAATCCCCAAAACCCCAATGGGCTCAATCGATATCTCCGTCGCCTTATCCTCGCCACTGATCACATCGTCTGCTGAATCATCACTTACGGAACCGGCAACAGAGTCCGCGATTACTTGAGCATCTAAATCAAAGCTCGTTTTTTCTCCGGGCGAAAAGGTCACGGGGACTCGAACCACCACCACATCACCGACGCCTAAGTTACTGGTGATGCCGTCGGTTTCATCAGCATCAAACAGACTGGTGTCACTATTGCCGTTGTACCCTGCGTTCAGCACCACGCTCGGGTTGTCACCAGTAATCTCGCCAGAGATTTCAAATCCATCGGGGAACATCTTCGCTAAGTCGGCCAAAAGATCCACATTGGAGAGCGACAGATTGCCCGTGTTGGAGACAACCAAGACTAACTCTGTCTCGTAAATTCCTTCCCCCTTTGGAGTCGGGATGCTGGCTCTCAAATCCACGTCGACTTCCGCTTTAAGCTTCAGCTCAATAATGTTCGGCTCGTCTTCTTCAACATTGTTGTTCTTGTTGACATCAGGTTCTGGACCGGCCGTGGACACATCTGTCGCGGGAATGCGAGCGCTTGGGTTCTGTGGATCAGAACTCTTAGCTGAAATGGACGCCGAGTGGGAATACACTTCAACCCCAGGTGTCGGCGTGACCTCGATCACCGTTTTGACCACCGCATCAGATTGCGCAAGGAGACGGCTAGCGGTCGCATCGTTGCAATCTGAGATCAGTAAATTAGTGTCGGTCACCCCATCGAAGTCTGGATTTGGTTTAAGGGTGCCCGTCGTCGCTGGTGGCGTGACCGATGCAATCTTACCCTCTCCAAAAGTCTGAGTTAGATCGTCCACCAAGCGCAATTCACAAACATCAACAATGCCAATATTTTCCAGCACAAATGACATCGGGATCGTGTAATTGCCGTTTTGCTTGGGAACGGGCGTACCGATCTCAACAGCAAGACCGACAACCGGCAGCACGAGCACAGTGGCCTCATCATCTTCATCTTGGTCTCCGTCGTCATTGGCTGGAACTGAATCAGGATCCTGAGACAGACTTTCAGTGACTTCTGCCGTGTTACGGAACTCGCCTGTTGACAAGACTTTCGCTGTTATGTCGAGCGTCACCGTTTGGCCAAGATCAACTCTGCCGATGGTCCACTTACCCGTGGCGGGATCATAGGCTCCGCCACCCGTGTCCGAGAGATAAGCGTAGCGGCTGCTCAGTTTGTCAGTGACCACAACGCCGAGCGCAGGACCGGTTGGCGTCTCGATCACTTCATTCGTGACTGAGAGGCTAAAAGTCACCTGATCGCCCGCCGACACCGTGGCGCTTTGATCTCCATCATCGGTCAGCACGACATTTTTCTTCAGGGATAAATCCGCCAAAGCGGTCACAACATCCGTTTCTAATTTGACCTGCCGAGGACCAGGTACTTCTTTTGTCGTACCCTCGGCCCTGTTAATGACCTTGCCCAATGCTTGATCAGCCGCTGTAACGACGTAGGTGCCCACCAACTCACACGCTTGACCCGGAAGTAACGTCGTGCAGCTCTTTGAACTGGGGGAGATCGTTGAATCTGTAACAACGGCTTGGGTGACCGTGGTATTGCCATCATTTAACAATTTCACTGTAAAGGTCAGAACGTCACCCACCGTGATCGACCCTGAACCGTCCTTGTCGTTATGAGCGCTCAAGACTTTAGAAAGCGTCGGCTTTTCATTTTTTTCCAGAGACACGGTGACATCTGCTGTGAGGTCCTGGCTTAAGTTGTCCGCGCTTGCAGTTGCAACATTATCGACCACGCCGGCATTGAAATCTCCTTGAGCCAACGTAATTGAGCCCGTCAATGTGCACACAGCTTGAGGTGCTAAGGTCTCGCAGGTTTTGCTATTCGGCGTCAGCTTGGGATCTTTAATCACCACGTTTAACAGTGTGACGTTGCCGGTATTGGTTGCTTTTATCTCGTAATTGAGCAAATCCCCTACGGAAGCGGCGCCGTTATCATCAACATCCGTCCGTTCCAGCGACTCCTTAACCAGCGACATATCAGGTTTCTGGGGAATCGGTGTTGTCAGCGTTGCCAGTCTTCCCTCGGGCACCTCTTTCATCGTTGCCTCAGCCTTGTTCACGAAGGATCCGGCGTCGACATCTGCTTGGGTCACCTTATAGGTTCCCTTGAGGACGCAGGTGTCGCTAGGCGACAGCTTCGGGCAGGACTGAGAGGATGGAGAAATCTTATTGTCTTTCACGTACACCTGAGTGAGCGTGATATCCCCATCGTTAAGCAGGACAATTTCGAAAGAGAGAATATCGCCCGCCGAGATCTGACCGTCATCATCCTTATCCAGATGGGCAGCTAGTTTCTTGGTCAGCGTGGGCTTTTGATTTTGCACCAGACTCGAAGTCAACGTTGCCTTTTTGGGTAAGGGCGTCTGGTCTGATGTAACGGTCGCTTCGTTTGTAATTTCTCCGGCATCTTGATCCGCCTGGGTGACGGTGTAGCTGCCCGACAGAACACAGGTTAACCCTGGATTTACAGTGACGCACACCGTTTCTGCAGGCGAAATCATCGAATCCTTGATAGTCACCGCCGTGAGCGTTTGGTTGCCGGTATTGGTCGCCACAATTTCAAACGTAATGGCATCCCCGACAACGTACGCACCGGCTTTCTGGTCAACGACTCGCTTTTCAAGGGCGATTCCAGGTGCAGGCTTCGCTGGGGTTTTAAGCGTTGTTTTGGTGGGCCCATCGATCTCATCGCTCGCTACAGACGCCTCGTTGACAATCTCGCCCACATCGATATCCGACTGAGCTACTTGGTAATTCCCAGACAACTCGCAGGTCGCGCCGGGCGCGACCGACGCACAAGTGAGACTCGTTGGGGTCAGTTTCGCGTCCGTGACCACCATATTTGTCAGCGTAATGGTGCCGCTATTAGTCGCAACGACTGAGTAAGTTAGCGTATCTCCAACAGAGATATCCCCGCTTTCATCCTCGTCTACATTGCCGCTTAATCGCTTACTGATCGTTTGTGCTGGTTTGCCGTCGATTGGCGTTTTGGTTGGGTCATTCGTTGGGTCCGTATCAACGTCATCGCCGTCTTCGGTTTCATTACCGTTATCTGACGTATCACTGACTTCATTATTTGATGGGTCTTTACCCTTGGCGACGGCCGAGTTGCTCACCCCGCCGGCATTCACGACTGCCTGCGTGATGGTGAAGCTGGCAGCGTAAGTTGCCGTTTCTCCGGGAACCAAGGTTCCGGCAGCAGACGATCCTGAATTCGATTCAAAAGTAGGTCCGCTGGTAAGCGCCAACGCTCTGCCTTGTAAATCCACCAAGGTGTCCGTTAAACCAAGCGACGTCACAGTCACGTTGCCGGTATTTTTAACCGTAATGGTGTAATTGATCTTGTCCCCTGCATCGGTGCCATCGGGTGTTGCAGCTGTCTTCGTTACCTGCAAGGCAGGCGATGGAGTGATTGGCGTCTCAGTCGGGTCATCTGAGGTATTGCCATCGGTGTTGTCGCCATCGTCCGACACGTCCGAAACAGATTGACCACTAGGCCCAGTTCCCGTCGCCGTCGCCGTGTTAGACAACCCTCCCGCATCGATCACTGCTTGCGTCATTTTAAACGTGGCGGTGTAGGTGGCAGTCTCGCCTGGAACAAGCGTTCCAGCGCTCGAACCATTACTGGCTGAGCCAAACGCTATGGGCGTTGTCAGACTTAACGCGCCGCCCTTCGCGTCCTTTAAAACATCGCTCAATCCCACGCTCGTCAGGGTAACGTCACCAGTATTCTTAACTTTGAACGTGTAGGTGATGACGTCCCCTAGCCCGGTTGTTCCAGATGCAGTCTTGACCACATTGATTGCTGGATTTTGGGTAACGTCTACCTTCACCTGAGCCGATCGATTCAGTGTTTTGTTTGGGCTGACCGTTTTATCTATCGAAGTTGACGTTGCGGTATTGGTAATACTGCCTCGGTTGGCATCCTCGAGCGTCACCACATAGGTGCCTACCAAAGTGCAGGTCTTATTCCCATTCTGAAGCTGAGTGGCGCTTGATCCAGCGGAGCACGTCAAAGAAGTTTCGGTGAACCCATCCAAGTTATCCAAGATCTGATTGTCATCAATTGGATTATCACCATCGTTTTTAAGCTCAATGGTGTAGGTCAGCGTGTCGCCTTTAGTGATCGTGCTAGACCCATCTGCGTCAGTGCTGAGGACAACCGACTTCGACAGCGATGGCTTAGTTTGCAATATGGGCGTTTCGGTCGGGTCATTGGTTGTATTGCCGTCACTGTCGTTATCGTCATCGCTGACATCCGAGACACTTTCTCCTTGCGGGTCCTTACCCGTTGCCGTCACGGTATTCTCGACCCCCTTCGCATCAATTGCGGCTTGCTCAATATCATAGGTCGCGGTGTATGTTGCGGTCTCACCAGGTATCAACGAGCCGACTGAAGAGCCACTCGTGGCAGACTGGAAAGTGGGTGCGGTTTTTAAGGTTAGAGCGCCACCGTTCTTCGTAGTGAGTGTGTCGTTCAGTACAACGTTGGTAATCGTCACATTGCCGGTGTTTTTGACCTTAATGGTGTAAGTGATGGTATTGCCCAGTTCGACACCCGCGATCGATCCAGTTTTTACGACCTCAAGGGTGGCCACCTTCGTGATAGGTGTTTCGGTAGGGTCATCCGTCGTGTTGCCGTCCGTATCGTCGGCATCATCAGATACGTCAGACACATCACCATCATCTGGATCCTTACCCGATGCCGTCACTGTGTTCGATACACCCCCCGCATCGATTACCGCTTGCGTAATCGTGAAACTCGCTGAATAAGTCGCCGTCTCTCCAGCAACCAAGGTGCCTTCAGCTGAGGATTGGCTTGATGAACCAAATGTGGGACCGCTCGTCAGCGTTAACGCACCTCCCTTAAGGTCCGTCAACGTATCCGCCAACGTGATCGTATCAACCGTTACACCGCCCGTGTTCTTGATCGTGATCGTGTAATTGATCGGATCGCCTACATCCTTACCGTCTGGTGTGGCGGCCGTTTTAGTCACGTCTATCAACGCTGATTGGGCAGGAAATTCATTGGTCAGAGCATCTACCAAATCAGCTATCTTGAAATTGGCGCTACCTGTTAACGAATCTTGATTCTTTCCGGTTCCCGAAATTGTTTTTCCGTTGAATGTCGATTCGTCGATCTTGCTAGGGATTGGCAAGATGTAGGTTTTTTTATGATTCGAACTGAGAGTGTAACCATCCGTTGTTGGACCAACATTGTCACTAAAAATAAGACCGAAATAATTGATAGTTCCACCCGAACTATTTTGAACCCAGTTAAGAGTTGCATCTACCGTCGTATCAATGCTGCCTTTCGTTATGGTGAGTTGCACATCGACGTCATTGCCTTGGGTTCCACCCCAAGAGTTGCTGTTTTGAGAAATCCTTGCCCTGGTAATACCAAGCGCCTGAAATGACTTCGCAGTGTCGTTACCATGAGCATTGTTAGTCCATTCGGCCACAGCCCCGAAACTGAAGTCAGCGTAGATCTGCGCCGCGTTGACAGATCCTGTAGCCAGGTTGAAATACAGCAAGATCAGTGTGGCTGATGGTCTGCTTAATTTTCGGACCCAATGCATCATCGACTTTTGCTCGCCGCTCGAAAGCTAATTTTGGCTCTGGTGAATTTTAGCGATAGAGTCACAAGTACCCGGGTCACCGAGTTGGCCCGATCTCTTCTCGCTGCCAATGCGGCTCTAATTCCAATTCCTAGGTCCCTGATCGTAAAACCTATGACTTGATTCTCGACATTCTCAAATGAGGAGTTGACAGACAATGTTTTCTATCCTTAAAAAGTGATTATTTGTAGCATTTTGGTCACTAATTGAATAAGTTCAGCATTAATTAGACCATGAGTCTATTTTATTTGGCAAAAGTTTCAACAGGAGAATATTAAGGCTGCCAATGAAGATTGAAGCGAGTCCAGGGAGAGCCAGCGATCCAAGCGGAGCTTCAAAACTTCCGCGCGGTCGCCCGAAAAAAGGTTCGGCAAGTGGTAGCGAGCATCCAACGAGACGTAACCTCTTGACCGCAACCATCCAGCTGTTTGAGGAATTCAGCGCTGAAGACCTAACCATTGAGGAGGTCCTTCAAGCAAGTGGCGTAAGCAAAGGCTCCCTTTATCACCACTTCAAGGATCTCGGTGAACTGCTGGATGAAGCAATGTTGACTAAGTTTTCTATGGGTGTAGATGAGCACATCGCACTCATTGAAACCGTTTTGCAAACAGCAAGTTCTCAGAAGGAGGTGCTTGAGGGGTTCCGGACTGTTACAAGAATCAGTCAGCATTCCTCACTGCGGGAGCAGCGCAGTTTTAGGATGAACTTGCTGCTTCGCGCTGACAGGGAGCCCGCGTTAGCAAAAAAACTTGCCCTTGAACAGCAGCGACTTACTGATGCACTGGAAGCGCAAATAAAGCGGATGCAGTTACTCGGCTGGTTGCGCTCTGATTTCAACGGCCGAGCGGGGGCTATTCTGATCCAAGCCTACAGCATTGGTCGGCGGGTGGATCAAATAGTCGAGGACTCAGTCTCGGAAGAGGACTGGAATACTCTGATCTTTCAAGTGATTGAACAAGGATTGATGGGCCTTTCGACCAATGAATCATCGACCGCCTTGGCTGCAACGGTCTCCTCTGACGAGAGTCAAAGCAAATGAGCGAGCCCAGAGCTTCTCAGGCGGGTGCACTTTGGCTGCGAAGAGCACTTCTTGAGCATGGGGTCAGTGAAAACAAGATTCGATCGGTGTCCGATATCGACTTTGATCGAATATCAATGTCTTACCCTTTCTATCGATTTCCGATCTCTAATTTGAGGAAGTTATTCGCTTTTGCTGCGGAACAACTCGATGACCCTGCGATTGCCTTGCATCTCTCCCAAACTCGACTCAATGAGGCGCACAATCTGCGAACCGCTGCAGCATCTTCTGCCCCTACCAACTTTGAGGCTATGACCACCTGGGCAAAATATTCACCGCTTGATCTCACCGATCACGTTATTACCGTCGACCATGCACCAGGTGGTAACGAACTCACATTGCATGCAAAACAAAGTGCGGCCATCCCCGACGCCTGGCTTTCAGAGCTATTCATAGGCACAGCGAAATCGCTCATGGCCTGGTTCACGAATGACCATTACGCGATTGTTCGAGCGGGCTTTGAGCACTCCGCGCCGGCTTATGTCGAGGAATACCGACACACCTTGTGCCGTGAATTATTTTTTGAGCAAAAGCTTACTAGCGTGACATTTCGCAGTAGGCGGCTTGAGGACCCTGCGCCCAACGCCAGCCGCTACATCCACCGGGTGTTTTGTAAGGAGGCGGACAGTGTGCTTGCTGAGCTCTATGAGGGACCGATTTCTACCACCGAGGTCAAACAACTCATATTTTTCGGGCTTGAGCGGGGGGAAGCTTCGGCAACTCTCACTGCAAAGCGACTTGATATTGATCGGAGCACTCTGGCAAGACAACTCAGACAGCGTAGGACGAGCTTCTCAAAACTTCTTGCTGAGGTTCGTAAAGAGTCCGCGCTTCGTCTTTTAAAGCTTGGGTACTCCGTGCGTGAAGTAGCCGCAGAGCTTGCTTATTCAGAGCCGAGTGCTTTCCAACACGCATTTCAAAAGTGGTACAGCATGAGTCCAAAGCGCTATCGTGAGCGAGTGCTTACTAACTCTGAGGGGCTTGTTGATATTGAATCTGCACAGAACTGATACGTTGGAGGTGGAGATGATACGAAGACGAAGCCTGCTGAAGTTGAGCGCCGGGTTAACAGTCAGCGGTTTGCTTCCCGGACTAGCAAATGGCAATAGCGAAAGTCAGCATCTCTCAGCTGGTTTGAAGCTTTTGTTTGATACCGACATTGGCAGCGATATCGACGATGCGGTCGCGTTGGCTTACCTTTTGATGCAGCCTTCGGTTGATCTGCTTGGTATTACTACCGTGACCGGCGAAGCACGCAAGAGGGCCGCGCTCGCGAGCCGATTACTAGAACTCGCTGGGCAGGCCGTGCCCATCTTCCCGGGGTTTGAGGCGCCGCGAGAAATCGCGACTCGCCAGCCCATTGCCCAACAGGCGGTGAAACTCTCCTCAGCGCAGTTACTGGGCACCGATCAACCTCACAACCCAGAGGCCGCTATAAATTTCATGGCGGATACCATTCGAGCGCATCCCTTCGAAGTCACGCTACTCGCCGTGGGACCCTTTACCAATGTTGCAAGGCTCTTCGAGAAGTACCCAGACGTTTCTCGCCTGCTCAAGGCGCTGGTCATCATGGGCGGCAAATATTCCGACTATCCCACCCCGTGGGGGCCGAGTGAGTGGAATGGCATCATTGACCCGACTGCGACTGCGTTGATGTTCGCCAAAGCCAAGTGCCCTATTCGTGCGTTTGGACTAGACATCACTTGGCAGGTGAGCATGGATGCACAGCAGGTCAGTCGTGCATTTGCGACCCACCCACTTCTACGTGAGGTGCGAAGATGGAGCGAGGTTTGGTTTGCAGAGCGCGATGCCCTGCACTTTCATGACCCGCTCGCGGCTGTGTCACTCGTTGACCCTTCAGTCTGTACCTACAAATACGGGCAGGTTGCCGTCGACTTATCTCCAGGTCGCGAAGGATTGACCGAATTTTTAGCCGCGAATCCACAGGGGACAACTACCAGTGAACCTCCAATGGTCGAAGTTGCCGCGAGCGTCAATGCGAATCAATTCTTCGACCAATACTTTGCTCCGTTTACGATACGCGCCATCAGCGCACGCAGCTAGCGGCTATCGACTATCGGCTGATGGCTGATGGCTGATGGCTGATGGCTGATGGCTGATGGCTGATGGTTGATGGTTGATGGTTGATGGTTGATGGTTGATGGTTGATGGTTGATGGTTGATGGCCCTGCACAATGCTTCGCACCCGCAGAAGCGTCAAATTACTCTTGTCGCTCTGCTTAACCCTAACAAATTCGGCATCAAAGAAATTAATCTGCGCCCATTGACCGTGGCTATCAGGATTAACCCTTCCCTTTAAAAAGGCGTAAACTCGTCGCAAACCAAGCGAAGTACTCATCGACCAAAGGAGTCGCTTACCATGGATCATGTCAATGTCATCATCGTCGGAGCCGGGCTGTCGGGCGTCGGCGCCGCTGTCCACTTACGACAGAAATGCCCTGGGAAAACCTTCACGCTGCTCGAGGGTCGAGACACCCTGGGAGGTACTTGGGATTTATTTCGCTATCCCGGCATTCGTTCAGACTCTGACATGCACACGCTGGGGTACAACTTCAAACCCTGGACCGAGGCGAAAGCCATTGCGGATGGTCCTTCGATACGAAAGTACGTGAATCAAACGGCAGACGAATTTGCTGTTCGTGAGCACATCCGCTTTGGCCATAAGGTGTTGAATGCTTCCTGGGATAGCGAAGCCGGTCGTTGGGCAGTCACCAGCCAATTGAAAGATGGCACAGAGTCCGTGGTCACTGGTGACTTTCTATTTATGTGCGGCGGCTACTACAACTACGATGAAGCTTATAGACCCGAGTTTCCCGGCCAAGATGCATTCAAAGGCCAGGTGATTCACCCGCAGTTTTGGCCAGAAGATCTTGATTACTCGGACAAGAAAGTGGTTGTTATCGGTAGCGGTGCAACCGCGATGACCCTCGTGCCTGCGATGGCAGAGAAAGGCGCAACCGTCACGATGGTACAGCGCTCGCCCACTTACGTGGTCTCACGGCCTGCTGAGGACCGCATTGCCAACACATTGCGCAAATACCTCCCCGACAGCTGGGCGTATGCCATTACTCGGCTAAAGAACACCACCATGAGCGGTTACTTCTACAACCAAACTAGAACGCAGCCAGAAAAAGTGAAACGCCAGATTCTCGGCATGGCACGCGAGGCGATTGGCAATGAAATGGTCGATAAACATTTCACTCCCAGCTACAACCCTTGGGATCAGCGCATGTGTCTCATTCCCAATGGCGATCTGTATCAAGCCATCAATAATGGCTCTGCCGAGGTGGTCACAGGTGATATAGAGACCTGGACGGAAAGCGGGCTAACGATGACCGACGGCACTGAGATCGACGCTGACATCATCGTTACAGCCACCGGTCTGAAACTGATTGTCATGTCGGGTGTTGAATTCGAGGTCGATGGCAAAACCATCCACTTCCCCGAGACCTTCACATACAAGGGCATGATGTATTCCAGCATTCCCAACATGGCGCAAACTTTCGGCTACATCAACGCCTCATGGACGCTGCGCGCCGATCTCACAGCAGAGTACGTATGTCGATTGCTCAATCACATGGATACCGTCAGCGCGAGCGTGGTGACGCCAACGCTAAGGCCAGAAGATCACAACATGCCCGCTAGGGATTGGATCGAAGATTTCACGCCAGGCTACATGCAGCGCATGATGCACCTGTTCCCCAAGCAGGGTTACGGCCCTTGGTGTAACACCCAGAACTACCGGCTCGATAAGCGCATGATCCGTAAAGCGCCCATTGAAGATGATGCGCTGGTGTTTTCAAACCCTGAGGCTGCAAAGGCGGCTTAGCGATACGGAGACTAATAGCGCTCGCTTCGCACACGAGCACTTCTCACCAGAAAGCCCCGCCGACGCGGGGCTTTTTTGTAGGAAGCCAAACCCTAGATTGACGCGCCCTAAGGCTTAAGCGATTCTTCAATCATCGTATTTGAGAGGGGTCGACCCATGTCACTCAATCCGCAGACCGCTGAATTCCTTGCCATGCTGGCTGCGAACGCACCAGCAGATCCGCCGCCGCAAACACCTGAAGTGTCGAGGCAGGGTTATCGCGGCATGGCCGAGATCTACGGACCTGGCCCAGAGCTTCAATCCGTGAAAGACGCCGTCGTCCGATCAGCAGATGCCGACATCCCGATCCGTATCTACAAAGACCATAGTGACGTTAGCGCGCCTTGCCTCATCTACATGCACGGTGGAGGCTGGGTGATAGGTGATCTTGAAACCCATGACAAAGAGTGCCGACTGCTCGCCCAAAAAGCTGGCTGCACGGTCATCGCCATTGATTACCGACTTGGGCCGGAAGCACCCTTCCCTGCAGGGCATCTTGATTGCCTCGAAGTACTGAGAGCGGTCGCAGGGCATCCTGAAGATTACGGCGTCGACCCCAAACGAATCGCTGTGGGCGGTGATTCGGCAGGCGGCAACCTCGCAGCCTTTCTCGCCATTGCTGCGCGAGACGAGGGCATTCCACTCGCCTTCCAAGTGCTAATTTATCCCGTCACCGACGCGCGATCCTATCTGCGCGGTGTCGACCAATTTGATTACGCATCGATAACTGAGAACCAGGAAGGACCATTACTGACCCTTGAAGGAATGCGCTTTTTCCTCGAGCACACGCTCACGAGCGAAGATCCGAGCACTGAGGCCACCGACTGGCGCATCTCACCTGTGCTTGCGGCTGACCTCTCCGGCGTTGCCCCGGCACTGGTGGCAACCTGCGGATTGGACCCACTCCGAGACGAGGGCAACCAGTACGCTGAGCGCCTAATGAGCGCTGCCGTGAAAACTGAATTAACCGAATGGGCGGGTCAGCCTCATGTCCTGTTTCAGATGTCGACCGTCACAGATGATGGACTCAAACTGGTCGACCATGTGGCCACCAAGCTCGCCGAAGCGTTTGGGTCAGAGCCGTGAGCACGTCACCAGTTGCTATCGTTACAGGCGCTGCGCGAGGACTCGGCCTTGCTATGGTCGAGCGATTGCTTGCCGAGGGTTACCGCGTCATGGCCGCCGACCTTACAAGCGCTGAAGGGTCTTGGAATTACGAATTAGGTGACATCAACACCATGGGGGCTGCGCTTGGAGCAAATGGCGAAGGCCGGCTAAAGACCTGCCCCGTTGACGTGACAGATGCAGACTCCTGCGCGGCATGTGTTGACGCAACGCTGCAGCACTTTGGACAACTCAATTTACTGGTTAACAACGCAGGTGTCGTGGATTCGGGCCCCATCGACACTTTTTCGGAGGCTGCCTGGGACCGCATTTTTGCGGTGAACACTAAAGGCATTTTCCTCATGACACAGGCGGCGGTGCAGGCACTTGAGGGCCAAGAGAATGCGTCTATCGTGAACACAGCCTCCATCGCCGGCAAAAAGGGCGTGCGCCATATGGCCGCCTATTGCGGATCGAAGTTTGCAGCCATCGGTGTCACGCAATCCCTCGCGCAAGAACTCGCGCCACGAGGGATCCGAGTCAATGCCATCTGCCCTGGGATTGTAGGCACCGCCATGTGGCTTGAGCACTTAATGCCCAAAGCACAGTCCACGTCTAACGAGATCCCAGATTTTGCTGACTACGTCAGCCAACTGATTCCCATGGGTGAGCCACAAACCGCCGAGGATATGGCGGACGCCGTGGTTTATCTTGCTCGCACAAACAATGTGACCGGCATCGCCTTGACTGTCGCCGGTGGCATGGAAATGAACTAGGAGAGC
>Ga0181570_10001688_pt1 | contig 18767 bp, 20 predicted proteins | sample 101ome_18_FD_148667 | JGI IMG/M metagenome (GOLD analysis project Ga0181570, IMG submission 148667) | Coastal salt marsh microbial communities from the Groves Creek Marsh, Skidaway Island, Georgia - 101406AT metaG (spades assembly) | ecosystem: Environmental > Aquatic > Marine > Intertidal zone...
CTTGGGATTGAGAAGGTTCATTAAAAGACCTGTAACAAAACTGTTTTTACCTTCATTTCTTTTATTATCACTCTTATTTTTATTAAAAAATTGACTCAGGGCTAAATATGAAAAATATATAAAACCAAAATATTTGATAATATCATAATAATCTTGATTTGATTTAATTAAAGCGGAAATACCTAATACAACAAATAATGTATGAATCAAAAGACCTGAGGTTAAACCTATACTTAATTTAGCAGCTTCTTTAAATCCACTAGTTGAGCTTTTATAAAATACATATATGATATCAGGTCCTGGTGACAACGTAAGAAAGAAGACACTTGTTAAAAAAGCAAAAAGAACATCGATTTGCATAATTTTTGAAATTATTTAAAAATAAATTTTTAAATATTAATTTTGCCTTTTTTATGAATAAAATAGACAACCTTCTTTCAGAAATTTCAGAGACTAGAGAGCAATTACTTAAACACAAGTTATACAATAAATTAAATAGTGTTGAGGCAATTTCTAAGTTCATGGAAATTCATGTTTTTGCCGTTTGGGATTTTATGTCATTGGCAAAGTCTCTACAAAATAATTTAACCTGTACTGAAATTCCTTGGTACCCAACGGAAGATAAAGTATCTAGAAGATTAATTAATGAGATTATTCTCGGCGAGGAAAGTGATGTTGATCAAAAAAATAATCCAGCAAGTCACTTTGAATTATATGTTGAATCGATGAAAAAAATTGGATCTAGCACAAACCTTATTGAAAAATTTGTTAGAAAAATTAAAGAAACGAAAGACTATAATTTATCAAAAGAGGGATCAAGCCTTCCTGAGGGCATTACAAAATTTTTAGATTTTACATTTGATACAATAAACACCAATAAATCACACGTAATAGCAAGTGTTTTTACATTTGGAAGAGAAGATTTAATTCCAGATATGTTTATAAATATTGTTAAGACGCTCAATGAGAAAAATGAAACTCAAATTTCTGATTTGCTTTATTACTTAGAGAGACATATTGAACTTGATGGAGATGTGCATGGACCAATGGCTCTAAAAATGATTAGTGAACTATGTGGAGATGACGCTACAAAATGGAAAGAAGCTACCTTAATGTCAAAGAAAGCTTTAGAGATGAGAATTAAGCTTTGGGATTATATCGAAAGTAGCCTAAACTAAAATCTTATCAATTATCTAATCACGTGACTCTAACTGATCATTACCGAAAATTATTTTTTCTTTGTGAAGATTAATAATTTTTAAAATCTCATTAATCTTTTCTGGATTCTCTTCAGAAATATTATATTTTTCTGAAGGATCTATTTCTAGATCAAATAGCATAGGAGGGTCATGTGTTTCAACTTTACTAAACCAAGATGATGTTTTTAAATGAAGTTTATAGTTTTTATAACGAAATGCGTATAATTCAGATCCATTATAAAAAGGCATAATTTCTCTGGTAGATGATCCGTTGTTAAATAACACTTCAGAAAGATCAACTCCATCCAGTTCATTATCATCTTTATAACTTATATTAGAGATTGACATAAAAGTCGGATAAAGGTCTAATGTTGAGCCCATTTCATTCACAGATTTCGGGACTATACCTGCTCCCCAAAATATTGCTGGAACTCTCATTCCGCCCTCCCAGGTTGTACCTTTTCCATTTCTCAAAAGGCCAGCTGAACCACCATGTGTTTTATATGTCAACCATGGTCCATTATCAGATGTGAATACTACAATAGTATTTTTATCTAGCTTAAGTTTTTTTAACTGATTTAAAATTTGACCTACACCAAAATCAATTTCTTCTATAACGTCACCATATAAACCTCTTTTACTTTTTCCTAAAAAATCATCAGAAGCATACAAAGGGATATGTGGAAGACTGTGAGCTAGATAAATAAAGAAATTGTCTTCTTTGTACTGGTTTACTAATTCAATTACTTTTTCAGAAAACCTTTTTGTTATTGTTGTTTGATCAGCAGGCCTTTCTATGATTTTAAAATTTTCCATTAAAGGAACATTATAGCTTTTAGAATTCAATTCATCACGATCATATTCTGACCAATAAGGATTGTTATTTATCTTATCCATGTCATTTGAGTAAGGAATACCATAATAATAATCAAATCCATGATTCAAAGGAAGGAATTCATCATTATGTCCTAAATGCCATTTACCAACTATAGCAGTTTTATAATTATGATCTTTCAATTTTTCAGCAATTAAAATTTCACTTTTCGGAATACCGTATTTAGAGTTTGGAAACAGAACCCTATTAACAGAACTAGCCATTCCACTTCTTACTGGAAGCCTTCCTGTTAAAAGCGCTGCTCTAGAAGGAGTACATACTGATGCAGCAGAATAAAATTGTGTCCATTTTTGTCCTTCCACAGACATCCTATCAAGGTAAGGAGTATTAATTGTTGGATGCCCATACACTCCAATATCTCCATAGCCCATATCATCTGTAAATATTACAATATAATTATACTTATCAATTTCAGTTTTGTCACATGAAAAATTAAAGACAAGAACCAAAAACAATAATATCTTAATTGAAATTTTCATAAAAAAACAAGGTCTTTTTTAAAATTAATTATTCTATATTAGACCTCCAAAATTTATAAAAATGAAGAACATTTTAACATTATTAATTCTTTTTGTGAGCTTTAATGTTACAGCACAGTATTCATATGCTACAGCAAATAAAGCTAAAAAGTTTGCAAAGACAATTACAGAAAAGGACCTAAAGGATCACCTTTACACTTATGCTTCTGATGAATTTCAAGGAAGAGACACAGGAACTGAAGGTGAAGATATTGCTATAAAATATTTAGCTGATTTTTACCAGAATGAAGGAATCAAGCCTGGAAATAATGGAAGCTATCTTCAAAATATTAAGTTAAATATTAGAAGAGGTAACATTGGAGAAGTAGAAACTGAAAATGTTATTGCGATAATAGAGGGATCAGAAAAACCTGATGAATATTTAGTGATAACATCACATCTTGACCACGTTGGGATGAGAGATGGGAAAATTTATAATGGTGCTGATGACGATGGCTCAGGAACAGTTGCAATGTTAGAAATTGCACAAGCTTTCAAAAAAGCTGCTGACAAAGGTCAAGGACCTAAAAGATCAATTGTTTTCCTACATGTCACTGGTGAAGAAAAGGGACTTTTAGGTTCTAAGTATTACTCTGAAAATCCTATTTATCCACTAGCAAATACTGTTACTAATCTAAATATCGATATGATTGGAAGAATAGATCCAACTAGAGAAAGAAAAAACAGAGATTATGTTTATATCATAGGATCAGATCATGACAGCCAAGATCTACACAATTTATCTGAGCAAACAAATGCTGAAACATTAAATATGGATTTGGATTACAGATACAATGATAAAGATGATCCAAATAGGTTTTACTATAGAAGTGATCATTATAACTTTGCAAAGTATGGAATTCCAATTATTTTTTACTTTACTGGAACTCATGCTGATTACCACCAGCCAACTGATACTCCAGACAAAATCGAATATGATTTATTGGAATTAAGAACTCAACTAATTTTCTACACAGCTTGGAATATTGCAAATAGAGATGAGAGAATTGTTGTTGATCCAAAACCTGAGGTTGAGACATTCACAGTAAGTGAAGAAGATCTAAATTCTTATTTAGGTTCTTACAGTGCTGAAAACTTCCCATTAGATTTCATTTTTACAAATAATGACGGAAAGCTTAATATAAGTATTACTGGTCAAGGTGCTTTCGACTTAACGCCTGTATCTAAACATAAGTTTAAGCTTGAAGAGGCTGGTGTTGAATTAACATTTAATATAGAGGAAAATACATTAAAGTTCAAACAAGGACCATACGAAGTATCATTAAGTAAAAAGTAGTTATTTAAAATACTGATTACTTAAAATTTCAAAAATTCCTGGGTTGTTTTTTAGATCATTATAACTCCAAAAAACAATACCAGGATTTTTTTTGACTATTGATCTCATAATCATAATTTGATTAGACACCTCCTTTATTTGTTCTTCACCTTTATAATTACTTAACCTTATGCCGGGCCACAGATATCTATTTTTTTTATTGTTAGATTCCCACCAATCAAGCATAACAGGAAAACTATATTTTTCATTAGCAATTGACCAATACAACTGCGGAGAAAAATAATCAGCCCATCCCCTTCTTATCCATTTTCTAGCATCTGCAAATAACATGTCATACTGGTCAAATGTTGTTGTAGCACTTTCAGGATTTCCAGGTCTCCAAATACCAAAAGGACTTATTCCAAATAAAACTTCAGGTTTAATTTTTTTAATTTCCTTGTAAACTGACTTGATAAAAGTATTTACACTTTTTCTTCTCCAATTTTTCCTGTCATTAATTAAAATTGATTTCTTAGATTTTTCCCACGAAATGTGATCAGGAAATTCTTCATTATCATTATATGATGGATATGGATAAAAGTAATCATCAAAATGAATACCATCTACATTATACCTGGAAACAATATCCCTAACAACATCTAATGATAATTTTTTAACTTGTTCTAAAGAAGGATCATACCACCAATATCCATTTTTCAATTCCAAAGCAATATCAGAATATCTATTAATTGAACTGGTTTCATTGATAGATTTATTGGTTGGATGGCTTGCTCTATATGGATTAAGCCATGCATGCAGTTTTATTCCTCTCTTGTGACATTCTTCTATCCAAAAACTTAAAGGATCATAGTAGGGATTCGGAGGAAGTCCACTTTCACCAGTCAAAAAATATGACCAAGGTTCAATCTTACTCTCATAAAGAGCATCTGACTGAGGTCTTACTTGTAAAATGATTGTATTTAAATTACCTTTTTTAGCATTTTCAATTATTTGAATAGCTTCTTCTTTTTGTGTTTCAGAATCTAAACCAGGTTGACTCGGCCAAGAAATATTAGCAACACTAGCAACCCATACAGCTCTAAATTCATTAGGAACTGTAGCATTATCATCCTGAGAGTAAATAAAGTTTACAGTTAAAAAGAAAAATAATATAAGTCTCATGGTTTAATTTTTAAGTAAGGAATTTGGCCAATCAATTTGAAGACCTGTCTCTTTTAATAATGGCATTTGAGCATTATTTTTAATTAAATAATCAGTTAATTTTTGAGAAAGCTCATTTGTAACTTTAATATTTTCTGAAACTAAATTATTTTTTTCAAAAATATCTTTCTCAAGATTGTATAACTCAAGTTCTAATTTATCATGTGAGTAAATTAATTTCCATTTTCCATCTCTAATTGCACTATAACTTCCAATTCCTGGACCTGAGGGACCCCACCAATTTGGATAATGCCAAATTAGAGGTTTAGAATCAATATCTTGATTATAAAGAATTGGCTTAAAAGTTTTACCATCAATTTTCTGAACAGTATTATACTTTTCGATTTTAGCAAAATCTAATATAGACGGAAAAAAATCTTCAATAATTAAGGGTTTGTCAATTTCTTTTCCGTCAAAAATTGCATTAGGATCATAAACAATCATAGGAACCCTGATTCCGCCCTCATAAATTGACCCTTTACCGCTTTTTAATGGCCAATTGTGAGTATGTTTTTCACCTCCCCTTGCCACAGCGCTAAGACCTCCGTTGTCAGACATAAAAATTATTACAGTTTTGTCTAGTTCATTATTTTCAGAAATATTATTTAAGATTGATCCAAGAGCATAATCCATACTTTCAATCATTGATGCATATTTTATTTCAGCTGGATCTAATCCTAAATCTTTATACTTATCTGAAAATCTTTTATCCTCTTTTAATGGGGTGTGAACGTTATACAAAGAGAAATACAAGAAATATGGTTTGTTTAATTCTCGAGGTTTATTTAGACTGTAAAGAATTTCTTGGGTTATTGCCTCAGTTAAAAAAATATCTTGACCGTGGTATTTTTCAAGTCCTGGAACTGCCCATATTTTATTTTTTTCATCACCATTTCCAAAATTTTCAATTCCTAAATAACTTTGAGGAGCTCCTGCAGCATGACCTGCTATATTTATATCAAAACCAATATTCGATGGATCTGAAGATGGAAAAGATATAGCACCTAAATGAGCTTTACCAGCGTGAATTGTATAGTACCCATTATCTTTTAAAATTTGCGGTAAAGAAGTAGCATAGACGGTATTATTAATACCTGGAATAGTAGATAAACCATTGTAATTCCAATCAGGAAATTCAAATTCTTTATGATTTATTTCTGCAGGCTTCTTAACATTGGGACGTAAAGTCCAATTTGTTACTCTGTGATTAACAGAATTCATGCCCGTCATTAAACTTATTCTAGTCGGAGAGCACACTGGAGTAGCATAAGCATTAGTAAATTTAACTCCCATATTTGCTAATTTCTCCATGTTGGGAGTATTATAAAGTTTATTAAATTCTGTTTCTTGAGACCAGAAAGGAACGGAAGTATCTTGCCATCCTAAATCATCAACCATAAAAAGAATAATATTGGGGTTATCATTCTTTTCGTAAAAACACGAAACTAAAAGAAAACATAGTAAATAAAATAGATTTTTCATCTATTTTAAAATTAAAAAATTATCCAATAGAATTTTAAGAAGAAGGAATATTTACTGATTTTCTTGAGCTACTTACGGCTTAACTTTATCTAAAATCTTTTGTAGTTTTTCAATAAGCTGCTTATTAATCCCATTAACTTTTTTTGATTCTTTTAAAATTGTTTGAGATAAATTATTTATTAACTCTTTTCTTTTAGGTGTAAGCTTAATTTTTTTTTTCATAGTGTTAATTTTAATTGATACAATTAATAAACAGCAGAAAGCTTAAAAAAAAAACACCTCAATTAGGAGGTGTTTAAATTATATCGTTTTATGGAATAATTTAGCTACTGATTTTTACATCAACAGCATTCATTCCTTTATTTCCTTGTTTTAAGGAAAACTCCACTTCATCATCTTCGTTAATTCTGTCGATTAAACCAGTAGAGTGAACGAAATATTCATCACCAGATTCGTTGTCTTTAATAAAACCAAATCCTTTGGTTACATTAAAAAACTTTACTTTACCTTTTTTCATATTATTAATTTGAGGCGAAACTAAACTAATTAATTCGAATAAACGAAAAATATTAAAAATTTAACTAAATAAACAGTCCTAAATTTTGAATTTATATGGTTTTTTTAATCCTTCATTAAAATATTTTAATATAAAATAAATTAATCACCTACAAGCACATTCTAGTTTACAGGTAAGTTTAACCTACTTATGCGGATTAGAAGTAACAGAATTAAAAGAAGAAGATATGCCTATGGTTTAAAATAAAAAAGCCTCTATTTAAAGAGGCTTAATAATTTATCTAGTAATGGACCAGCCAGTTTGCCTTAAGACTAATTCGCTTTCTGTCATATTACCTACAGTTAAAACTTTACCATTTTGGTCAAATTCAAATCTTGTAAGTGTAAGCGCTTCGGCTTCACGACCGGACACATCATCTAAAAATTTGTCCCAAGTTTTAACATAAACAACCCCTTTAGATGCATCTGCCACAACCTCACGAATTTCGTATCCAAGTGAATTCTCGCCCCAGTTATCAGCATCAGCATTAGAGATATTCTGTATGATTTGGGCTTTTGAGTATGTTGGTTCTACAATTCCTCTTTCAACAGTAATTGAAATTTCTTCACCATCTCTTTCAATGACTGCGGAAACTGGAACACCTGGAGTTCCTCTAAAAGAAAGACTGCCATCATCAACTGATTCTTGTGTTACTAAAACATCATTTACAGAAAGAAACTTGTCTCCCAATTGTAGAACTGAAGATGCAGGACCACCTTGGATTACGTTTGTCACTACCATCCCATCTGTTTCCATTGCATCAGCATTAAAGTTAAATCCAAACCCAATATATCGAGCGCCAATATTATATCCGTCGTCACTCATATTTTCTGTAACCATATTTAAAGCAGCATCCTTACTTTCATATGATGAAGCAACCCAGCTTTCAGCTAGTGATGCAATATCGGTGGAATCAGGATTTGTTGTACAGGAAACAAATATAAATGTTAGTACAATCATAAAAGGTTTAATAATTTTTGTTTTCATTTTTTATTTATTAGTTATTAATTAAATAAAGTTAAAGAAATTATCTAACAGAATTCACAAGTGAATATGTGCGTAAGTACGATTTGAAATAGATGTATGAAATACATCCTTAAACATCTCTTTTAAGAAGTATAGTCAGTATAGTTAAGTTTAGAGTATAGCTAGTGCGTATACAAGTCCTGTAATTTTGTTTTTCGTTTGTTTTTGTTTGAACTTACGTTTTTAGCGTTACGTATTTTGACTTTCACGTCTTTACAACTAATGCAAGTTACGTAGCGTAAACGTTCAACGTAGAAAAGCAAAGTTACAAGAATTTAAGCACAGTTTCAAGTAAGTTCCTCGAGAAGTTATTCAAAAAGAGGGGCAATTATTAACATTTAAAATATTTAATTAATTAATCTTTATTAATTTTAGGCTTATGTTTAGCATTACATTAATTGCATTGGCAGTATCTTTCTTTCTTGGTGTATTTATAACATTACTATTTACTGAATGAAAAAATTAAAGTTATTATCCAAAATCTCAATTGTATTATCTTTATTGCTTATTGGATTTGGTATTTGGAAAATAGCTGATGGAGAATATTTATTGGGTTTTATATTTATAACATTAGCTTTTGCATTAAGTATAAATGATTGGATTAATATTTTCAAGAAAAAATGAAAAAACTACTATTCTTATAAGTTTTTGATTAATCAATCTTTTTTCAAAGTTGTATATGTGTGGAAGATTTAACTTTTCTAATCATAAAGATTTAAACAAACAACCTAAAGACAAGGTTACTCCTTCTTTCAATATAGCACCTTCACAAAACGTATTAACTATTAATTCTAATGAAGATATAATATCTATTAAATGGGGTTATCAACCTGATTGGTTAAAGAAAGGACAAATCATAAATGCTCAAAGAGAGACACTTAAAACTAAACCTACATTTAGAGGGTATCTGCAATGCTATGTGCCAATAAACGGATGGTATGAATGGCTACGTGAAGGCAGTAGTAAGCAACCATACTACTTCTACTCTACTCAAGATACTATGTACGTTAAATCTATTGTAAAGGATAATAGTTTAATCCTTTTAACTACAAAGGCAATAGATAATATTTCGCATATACATCACAGAATGCCTCTAATAGTAAATGAACCTAATTTTATGAATTGGAATTTAAATAGAGTTGATATGAATGTTGATTTCTATCCAGTTAGTAAGAAGGTTAATTATGCTCTTAACGAAGGTAAAGAACTAATAACACCTGTTTAAAAGCGAAAAGGTTCAAATGAGAGCCAACCATAGCAATCATCCAAACCAATTCTTTTAGGAAAAGCGAATGTATAATAAATAAATTAAAAAAAATAAGATAATGTTAAAATGTCACGTGGAAACCTCTATTCATAGAAAGAATGGAGTAATTAATTCATAGTATATCGAAACTGGCATACTCAAAAATCTCAGTTGAATGTCAGTCATGACATTTAAAGAAGTCCGAAAATCACACCATTTAGTGCCGAAATAGTGCCGAGAACAGGTAAAAAAGTCGTAAATTATAGTTAATTAAGCTTGAGGACTTCTGCAAGTTAGAGCATAAAAAAAGCCCCTCTTAAAGAGGAGCTTTAAGGGTGGAAGACCGGGCTCGAACCGGCGACCTCCTGAACCACAATCAGGCGCTCTAACCAACTGAGCTACAACCACCATTTGATATGGAGAGCAAATTTATATTATTTGATTGTATACAGAAACTTTTTGATGAAAAATTAAATTAATTCTTCAAAAGATGAGAATCCTAATTTTCTATTAGAAATAAATCCCTCTCCATGTTCCACACCAATTAGTCTTCCAAAATCATTTGCTCTGGACTGAACAAAATTCATGAAATTTTTTGTACTTATGGGTGTTTCAGGTTCTTTACTTTTAGGATCATAAAATTGAGAGGAATAACATTTCACAGCATCCATTTTAGTATTATGAAACCCAGAAACATCAAAAATAAAATCAGGATCAAGATTTTTCCATTGAATGTAGTGATATATGTTTTTTGGTCTCCATTGCATTTGAGCATTTCCTAAGGAATCATCAGTATTAATTTTAGTCAAACCACTTAAAAAAGATGCTTCAACAATAAGTTGTGAGCCCTTGGGATGATCAATATGTCGATCATCTGGAGCATTACAAAAAACAAAATCAGGTTGATATTTTCTAATCACCTGAATAATCTTTAGTTGATGCTCTTTATCATTACGAAAAAAACCATCTTTAAAATCCATATTTTCTCTTATAGTGATTCCTAAAATTTTTGAAGCCTCTTTAGTTTCTTTTGTTCTTATTTCTGCAGAACCTCTTGTACCAAGTTCTCCCCTAGTTAAATCAACGATTCCAACTTTTTTTCCTTGGGAAACTAACTTAGCAATTGTAGCGCCACATCCAAGCTCGACATCATCAGGATGAGCACCAAAAGCTAAAAAATCTAACTTATCTGACATTGTTTTTTAAAGATTTATCTAAATCTAACATTAAATCTTCAATATCCTCAATTCCTACTGAGAATCTTAATAAATTATCAGATATACCTAGTTTTTTTCTGATTTGAGGATCTACTTTTTTATGTGAAGTTTTTGATGGTGAGGTAATACTTGACTCAACACCAGCTAAGCTCATAGTTGGGCTAATAATCTTTAAGTCCGAAACAAAATCTTCAGAATTAATTTTATCAGTCACTTCAAAAGACATCATTCCTCCAAACCCTTTCATTTGTTTGGATGCTATCTCATGAGATAAATGATTTACAAGACCTGGGTAAAATACTTTCTTAATTAGCGAGTTTTCATCAAGAAACTTAGCAAGATCCAATGCATTTTGATTTTGAGCATTCACCCGAACTGAAAGTGTTTTTATACTTCTTTCTAAAAGCCAAACGGTATAATCACTCAGATTAGCTCCGTAATTGATTCCTGATTTTTTGATTTTATCAATATGTTCTTTAGCACCACTGACTGATCCAGCTAAAATATCACTATGACCGCCCAAATACTTTGTAGCACTATGGATTACTAAATCAATTCCAAAATTGATGGGGTTTTGATTTATGGGGCTTGCGAATGTATTATCTATGATTGAAATGATATTATTTTCTTTGGCTAATGATGAAATTAAACTAATATCAACGATTTGAAGAAGGGGGTTAGTTGGTGTTTCAAAATATATAATTCTTGTGTTTTTCTTAATAGTTGATTTTAACAAATCGACATCATTGATATCTATGTAAGAAAAATCAATATTAAACTTTTTAAACTCAGTATTAACAAGGTTTATTGTTCCACCGTAGATTGAATCGTGAAGAATAACGTGATCTCCAGACTTTAAAAATGAAAACATTGTAGATGATACAGCTCCAAGACCAGATCCGAACAAAATTGAATCTTCAGCACTCTCTAAATCACTAATTTTTCTCGATAGAGCTAATTGATTAGGTGTATTAAAGTATCTCGGGTATGTATCAGTTTTTCTGTAATCATAGGTTGTTGCGGGATAGATTGGTGAAATAGAACCATGAAATTTATCATCAACTATATTACCAGAATGAACGCATTTAGTGCCTATTTTTTTTGACATTTAACTTGATTTGATCCAATCAACTATTTGTGGATCTTTTGGTTTTGTTCTAGGAGAAATTACTTTTTCAAGAACTCCTTCTTCATTAATTAAATATTTTTGAAAATTCCAAGAAACACTTGAGCTTGACACCCCATTTCTTTCCTTGCTAGTAAGAAACTTATAAATAGGATGCATTGAAGATCCTTTAACAGATATTTTACTCATCATAGGAAAAGTTACACCATAATTCTCTCTACAAAATGATTCAATTTGATCATTAGATCCAGGTTCTTGCCATAAAAAATTATTAGCAGGGAATCCAATAATTACGAAATTGTCGTCTTTGTAAGTTTTATATAAATCTTCAAGTCCTTCATATTGTGGAGTTAAGCCACACTTGGACGCAGTATTGACAATCATTATTTTTTTTCCTTTCAATTTTTCAAATTTAAAATCCTCACCATAGATGTCCTTAACAGTGAAATCATAAATTGATTTTTCAAATGATACGTTAGGACTTTGAGAAAAAATATTGAATATGCCCATAAAAAAAGTTAAGATAAAAATTTTATTCATTTGTGTTTAAATTATTTCAGCAGTTAAATCTGCAGCAGTTAGCTTTTTCAACCTTGGTTTTAATTCAAAAAGTGTACCAGATTTAACAGAACACTTTCCCTTGTAATGAACAATAAGAGTGCATTGTTCTGCTTGAAGAGGTGTGTGATCACAAATCGAAATTAAACATTCAATAACGTGATCAAAAGTGTTAATGTCATCGTTGTAGAGAATGATTTCATGAATTTCAGAATTCTCAGCTGAGCTTGATGATTCCTTTTTTGTTTTCTCTTTTACACTCATAATCAATATGTTAGTGCAAATCTACAATTTTAAAAATAAGTTAAATTGATCTAACAATATCAATGAAATCTTGTGGCGACAATGATGCACCTCCAATCAATCCGCCATCAACATCTTGTTTTTCAAAAATATCCCTGGCAGAGTTTGGCTTTACACTACCTCCATATATTATAGATGTATTGTCGGAAATCTTATTTCCATATCTTTCGCTCAATAGATTTCTAATATATTTATGAATTTCCTGAGCTTGTTCTGGAGATGCTGTAAGACCAGTACCAATTGCCCATATTGGTTCATAAGCGATAACTAAATTTTCAGGATCAATATTGTCAATTTTAAATACAGTTTTTTCTAATTGATTTTTTACTTTCTCAAAATGATTATTTTTCTCTCTGTCCTCCAAACTTTCTCCAATACAGAAATAAACTTTAAAATTATTTTCTAAAGAAACTTCAAGCTTTCTTAATAATAAATCATCATCCTCATTGTAGTATTCCCTCCTTTCTGAATGACCTAAAATAACTCCATCTACATTGATACTTTTAAGCATATGAATTGAAACTTCACCTGTAAAAGCTCCTTTTAAATTATCATTTACGTTCTGAGCTAACACTTTAATTTTTTCTCCTTGGCATAGTTCACTTGATTCCTTCAAAAAAGGAAATGAAGGAGCGATACATACCTCAACATCAGGATTATGATCATATATTTTTTTAATTGACATAATTAAATCAGCTGACTCATTCAAGTCAACATTCATTTTCCAATTTCCTGCTACAATTTTTTTTCTCATAAATTTCTAATTCTAGGGTCTAATATTTTATATATTTCATCTACAAAGATATTAATCATTATAAATGAAAAACTAATTACTATCACAGATCCAATAATGACTGGAACATCTAACATATTTAAAGAATAAACTATCTCTTTTCCTAAACCATTCCATCCAAAAATATATTCTACAAATACTGAACCCGCCAAAAGACTTGCAAACCATCCAGAAAGTGCTGTAACAACTGGATTTAATGAATTTTTTAAACAATGTCTAGTTATTACTTGAAATGTAGTCAAACCTTTGGCATACGCTGTTATCACATAGTTTTTTTTCAATACATCAATAAGAGAGTTTCTCATCATCATCGATATTACTGCAATTGGCCTTATTCCAAGAACCAGTGAGGGTAATATCAAATTTTTAAGTTTAAGTTCATAATTTTCCCCATAGTCGTCTAACTCATATAAACTACCTGTCATATTCAAACCTGTTATATCTGACAAGAGATAGCCAAAAATCCAAGCTGCAATTATTGCACTTAAGAAAGAAGGTACACTCATCCCTAAAGTGCTGAGCACTTGAATAAAATTGTCAATAATTGAATCTTTTTTCAAAGCTGAAAAAATTCCAAGTAGGATTCCAATTACCACAGCGATTAAAATTGAGGAAATTGCTAAAACAATTGTATTTGGGAAAGTATTTAATATTATGGAAGATACCTTAACTCCTTTTCTTTGATAAGACTCTCTTAAATATGGTATTTTGAAAACTAATGTATAGTTCCCTGTATTTATGATTTTTTGATAGGTATATTTTTTATTGTTTAAGAAATTAAAATCATCCTGATTATTTGAATAAATTGAAACAACTGAAAGATCATTTAAATAATATAAGTATTGAGTAATAACTGGCTTATCAAATCCGTATTTTTTCTTAATTATTGTAAGTTGTTCTTCATTTTCATTTTGATCCATCATCATTCTTGCTGGATCTCCAGGCAAAACTTTAAACAAGAAAAAAATTACTGTAATAACACCAAAAAGAGTAAATAAAATATTTAATATTTTCATTTATCTTTTTCCGAAAGATGAATTAGTGCAAAAATTGAATAATTTATCATATCATGATAATTAGCATCTATACCTTCACTGATCAATGTTTTTCCATCATTATCCTCAATTTGCTTAACTCTCAATAATTTTTGAATTATTAAATCGGTTAGAGAACTTATCCTCATATCTCTCCATGCTTCTCCGTAATCATGATTTTTATTCATCATTAAATCTTTAACGACTTTTATCTGTTTATTATACTCCTCGATAGCCTCTTTTAAGTTTAGATCTGGCTCATCCGCTACACCTTTATCAAGTTGTATTAATGCCATTATACAATAATTAATTATCCCAATAAATTCTGAATCCTGTCCCTCATTAACCTTAGAAACCTTCTTTATCTGTAAGCTTCTAATTCTCTGAGCTTTGATGAAAACTTGGTCAGTTAAAGATGATAACCTCAGAATTCGCCATGCACTTCCATAATCAGACATTTTTGATTCATAAATGTTTAAACATTTTTCAATTACTTCATCAAACAATAGAGATGTATTTTTCACAAATATATTTTACGTAAATTTCGATAAAATTATTCAATTAATCAGGTCAAAAATCTAATGAATATTAACATTCGAGGTGAATTATACAGCTTAGAAAATCCAAAGGTCATGGGCATCTTGAATTTAACGCCAGATTCATTTTATGATGGAGGGAAATTTTCATCTGAAAAAAAAATATTAAAACATGTTGTTTCAATGCTTGAAAACGGCATGGATATTTTAGACGTTGGTGGTTATAGCTCCAGACCCGGTGCAAAAAACATCTCTGTAAAAGAAGAAGAAGAAAGAGTAATTCCAATATTAAAATATCTAAGAAAAGAATTCAAAGATTTGATTATTTCTGTTGATACATTTAGAGCTGAAATTGCTAGAAAATCTATAGAAAATGGAGCTGATATGATAAATGATATTTCGGCAGGAGAAATTGATGAGAAGATCATGAATGTTGTAGCTGAAAATAATATTCCATACATAATTATGCACATGAAGGGTGATCCTCAAACAATGCAAAAAAACCCAAATTATGAAAACGTTTGTAGAGAGATAATATCTTATTTAGCTCAAAGAGTAAAAAAAGCTAGAGAATATAAGATTAATGATTTGATAATAGATCCTGGATTTGGATTTGGAAAAACTTTACAACATAATTACGAGATACTTTCAAATCTACATCATTTTGAAATGATTGATTTGCCACTATTAGTTGGTTTTTCAAGAAAATCAATGATAACTAAAGCTTTAGAAATTGAAAAAGAATTTGCATTAAATGGAACTTCAGTATTAAATACAATTGCTTTAATGAAGGGAGCTAAGATTCTTAGAGTTCACGATGTGAAGGAAGCAAAAGAATGTATAAATTTGTATAACCTAACAATGAATAGCAGTGGAAATTCTTGATTTGATCGTTTCGACAATTCTTCCAATAATAGATATCATTTTAGTTGCTGTGATGCTATACTGGGTGTATAAATTAATTAGAGGAACTTCAGCGATAATTATTTTTAGAGGTTTTGTAATTATTTATATCATTTGGTGGATTACTGATATTGCAAACATGAATATTCTCAGCAACATTTTAGGTGGATTTATAAGTGTAGGAGTGTTTGCTTTGATTATTGTATTTCAGCAAGAAATTAGAAGATTTTTATTAATACTAGGTTCAAATCGAATAACTAATAATAAATCAGTACTAAAAAAATTGAATTTATTTTTTAAAATCAGTAAAGAAAAAAATGAAATTAATTTAGAAGAGTTGTTCAAAGCTCTAGAAAATCTTAAAAAAAATAAAACTGGAGCTTTAATTGTTTTTGAAAGAAATTCAAATTTAGATTTTGTTAAAGCTGATGGTGATACATTAAACGCGAATATTTCAGCACCACTAATTGAAAGTATATTTTTTAAAAACAGCCCTCTTCATGATGGAGCATTAATTATTGAAGGAAATTCAATGACATCAAGTAGAGTTACACTTCCCTTATCAAAAAAGAAATTAAATAAATCTTATGGATTAAGACATAAAGCGGGTGTTGGTATAACCGAGGATACTGATGCGATTTCAATAGTTGTTTCTGAGGAAACTGGAAAAATTTCATACATAAAAAACGGTGAATTTGTAGAGTTTAAAAACAATGAACAATTAAAAGATCTTTTATTAAATGACCTCGCCAATTAATTCATCTTTTTGAAATTGTAATTCATACAGTTTTTTATAAAATCCATCCTCTATACTAATCAATTGTTCATGAGAACCACTCTCAACTATCTCACCATTTTCTAAGACAATAATTTTATCTGAATTTAGTATTGTTGATAATCTGTGTGCGATAATAATTGATGTTTTATTTTGAATAATTTTAGATGTTGCGTATTGTATTAACTTTTCAGTTTTACTATCAATAGAAGAAGTTGCCTCATCTAAGATTAAGATTCTAGGATTACTCAGATAGACTCTCAAAAATGATATTAATTGCTTTTGCCCTTCAGAAAGCATAACACCTCTTTCACGTACATTATAGTAGTAACCACCGGGAAGTTTATTTATAAAACCATGAATACCAATTTCCTTTGCAGCTTTTTTAACATCATCAATTGAGATATTAGGGTTAAATAATGTTATGTTGTTAAATATTGAATCTGCAAATAAAAATATGTCTTGTGTTACTAAAGAAATCTGAGATCTTAAATTTTTCAAGTCAATCTCTTTAATATTTATGTTATCAATAAATATACTTCCAGAGTTACTTTCATAAAATCTTAATATCAAGTTAATTAAAGTGGTTTTACCAGAGCCTGTTGAACCGACAATAGCTACTTTCTCACCACTATTTATACTTAGATTTAATTTATCAAAAACAGGCTTACTTTCTGAGTAAGAAAAACTAAGTTCATCAAATTTAATCTTACCTTCTATTAAGTTATTATTTTTAATTCCAGAATTTTTAATAAAGTCTGAAGTATCTAGAATTTTAAATACTCTGTTTGCTGCAACCATTCCCATTTGTAGAGTGTTAAATTTATCAGCAATCTGCCTGAGAGGTCTGAACAACATCTGTGATAATTGAATAAATAAAAATATTGTTCCTATGGTAACGCCAGAAAACTCAACCCCAATTAATCGTCCACCAAACCAAACCAAAAGTCCTATTGTAATTGACGTTGATATCTCAGCTATTGGAAAGAAAATTGAATTATACCATACTGTTTTCAACCAAGCATTTTTATGTTTTTCATTAATTTTTATGAAAGAATTTTGCTCTACTTCTTCTCTATTAAATATTTGAATTTCTTTAATACCACTTATTCTTTCTTGAACAAAAGAATTTAAGTTAGCAACTTCACTTCTAACTTCGTTAAAAGCTGATTTCATAGCTCTTTGAAAAAAACGTGTAGCAATTAAAATAAATGGTAAAACAGCAAAAACTATAATTGAAAGTTTTAAGCTTAAATAAATCATAACTGAAATAACAGAAAGCATTAAGATCAGATCAGCAAAAATCATAAAGAGACCTTGACTAAATATACTCGCAATGGTTTCCATATCATTGACAGATCTTGTAACAAGTCTTCCTACAGATGATTTGTCGTAATAGGACATTTTAAATTTTATAATTCTTGAAAATAGTTTTGTTCTAATATCAAAAACTACTTTTTGTCCGAGAATGTTTGTGAAATAAACAAATAAAAACTGAAATATTACTTGAAATATTAAAACTGCAAACATTAAAGAAATAATGTAAACTAGACCTGAATAATTTTTAAGAGTTATGTAATCATCAACTCCTATTTTAAGTAGATACTGACTTAAAATTGAAAAAACAGAAATTAATATTGCAGCTATTGTAACAAATATAAAATTAGGCTTGTAAGGTTTAACAAATTCTAATAATCTAAAAAAGAGCTTAATATTAAACTTATTATTCATCTAAGTAATGTCATTAATATCATATTCAACGTCAGTTAAATACAGTCCATGGGCAGGAACCGAATACCCCGCTTTGGCTCTGTTTTTTGAAAGAATTACATCATTAAACTGATCGATTGTAATTATATTTTGACCAACTTCAATTAATGTACCAACAATAGCTCTGACCATATTTCTCAAAAATCTATTTGCTTTTATCTTGAAAATAAAAGTATCATCATCGACTTGAGTCCAATAAGCTTCTTGAATATCGCAAATGTAGGTCTTAACATCTGTTTTTGATTTACTAAAAGACTTAAAATCATCATTACTCAACAAATATTTACATGCTTCATTCATTTTCTTGATATCAAGTTTATTTTTTAAGAGATA
>Ga0181570_10001704_pt1 | contig 18632 bp, 9 predicted proteins | sample 101ome_18_FD_148667 | JGI IMG/M metagenome (GOLD analysis project Ga0181570, IMG submission 148667) | Coastal salt marsh microbial communities from the Groves Creek Marsh, Skidaway Island, Georgia - 101406AT metaG (spades assembly) | ecosystem: Environmental > Aquatic > Marine > Intertidal zone...
GGTTTAGGCGCGGGTGCGACCGTCGTCGTCATGGCTACAAAGGTGCGCGCGCGCTCGGGATTTTCGGATGAATTGTCGCGACTTCGAAGTCAGTCCCTCTCGTTTTGACGGTTCATGAACCGTGGATTTGGGACGGGGGAACTGGGTGGACGCTCGCTCGCTCGCTCGCGCGACGAAACGAACGACGGAATGGTTTGCGCGCGCGCGCGCGACGGAAGACGCACGGGATGACTGACTGCGACTGCGTGATTGTTTTCTTTGACGTGCTCAGGTGATGGATGCCGCGCCGACGACGCTACTCCCGGGAGTGGCGGGGAAGCGGTGCGCGCACTGCAACACGCACACGACGCCGTTGTGGCGCAACGGTCCGGATGGTCCGAAGACGTTGTGCAACGCGTGTGGGGTGAGAGATAACCGTCGTCACGCCAAGGCTAATAAGGTGGCAAAGCCGACAGCGGCAAAGGTGCCCAAGAGCGGCAAGGTGGCGAACGGTAAGGGGGAGGGGAAGAAGCGCTCGGCGGCGTCGCCAAAGAAGGAGAAGGCTTCTAAAAAGGCCAAGTCGGCGCGCGATTACTTTGCGCCGAAAGTGAACATTCACGTGCCAAACTTTAACGCGGTTCAAGACTACGATGCGACGCATCCGGGTGGGTACAAGCAAACTTCCAAGTACTTGCGCGGTGAGGCGCCGGATCACCAGCTCAACCGCTTTGGTCCGGGAACCGCCGCGCCGATGTACGAGGCAACCAAGTCAGACTTCCAGTGGCTCGAGCACATGAACTCTGAGCCGCTCGATGGCAACAAGTCGGTGTGCACGACGACTCCGAACGCGCAATACATGCGCCCAGAGCATCTCGAGAAGCTCTTTGATGTCTTTGAAGAGTCTTCGTGGGCGGCTTCTTCGATGCTGACGCAGGAGCAAGCGGCGCACGCCGTCTTGGGCAACGTCTTCAGCGAAGCGAACACGCCCGAAGGGAAGATGGATGACGTCTTGCACTGGGCGTCGAACGCGCACTTGGGAGACGGACAGCTTGTGAGTCTGAAGGCTGAGAACGACGGATGGGCTCCGTTTGACATCAGTGACGAGCACTCCAACCAGAGCTCCTCGGATGTGGCGGCGGCGCCGCTCACTCCGAGCGAGAGCGTCGATTTTCTTTTGAAACGCAGTCCACCCTCGGAACAGACGAGCGTTCCTTCCGACAACGATGACTCTTCTACGCAATCAGCAGATGACGTGGATGGCAGATATGTGATGGGTCATCAGCAGTCGGAAAACATGAAGAGCAGTGATCTCGGCACCCGCGCCTACGTGGGTCTCATGCGTCGCGGCGGTAAATCTTTTACCGCGCGCGGCGCCCAGGTGCCGCGCCCCCCGACTGGAGGCAAGAGTGAGCTCAAGAACGCAGTCAAAACCATTAATCAAATCAACAGCAGAATATTCAAGATTAGCGAGCACGCTCCGTCGCTGCAGGTGCTTTGCAAAGTCTACAAGTATTGGCTCAAGCTGCGATGGAAAAATGGAGGGAGACCTCTGCTGCCGCGGTTCGATCCAATGCCTCCTTTGCGGCTGAGAGAGCGGCCGGAGACGGCGACCGAGGCGGAACAGTTAAAGTACTTGTTTTGTTTCAATCTCAAAGCCGTTTCTCGGCAGCAGCGCGAACGAGCACTTCGTGTGGAGCAAGCCGAAGCGCAGAAGAAGCGTCGGCGCAGACCGTGTTTTAATCCCGCGGCGACGAAGCGCCGAAGACGCGTCCAAGCGGCGATGGATGACGCGGTGACGCAGCCTTTGACAATCACATTTGAACCGCTCGACGAGCTCTTCGCTCACGGCTGGAACGTTGTCGAGTACAACCCCGATTGTGAAGCTCGAGGGAAACTGCCGAGTCGCAAAACTCCCGTGAAGGCGGACTCGTCGCGTCAGCAGAAGTCCATCAACTCGCCCGCGCAAAAGGTGATGAAGAGGGAAGTTTCCGACGACGCTTTCGACGACGCTTTCGACGAACCGCCTCATCAGCTCAAGTCGCCGATGGGTGTCGCAGCGGCAAAAGCTGGAGCGCTGATGAAGAATATAGTCAGCTCTGTTGGTACCGCTCTTGGCTACACGGCTAGCAAGAATTGCGGTAAGGTTAATGGTCGTTCCGTAGGTGTGATTGGGCCTCGTACACCGGTGCGGCGATCTTCACGCGCCAAGTCAAACGCGTGACTTGCGCAAACGCGTCAATGTGCGCGCCAAATGTTCAACAGTTTAGTAATCATGGAGATGGGGGAGGCGTGTATCAATTGCACGCCTAAAATATTAGCCAACTCACGTTTTTTTGTGTATCATCTTTTAATTTCACTGCAACGTGACTAAGAAAAACGCGTTTCTAGCTCTCTACGGTAGGTAGCTACATGGGCGTGGGCGCGATGCGAGTAGGCGCCACGCGAACTGGTTCTAGAGTTTTCACCGGAGCGGTTTGTTCTGGTTTGACAGCTACGACTGGCGCGTCGTCTTCAATAAACAACTTTATCGGAAGGTCGGCTGGATTGACAGCCGACCCCAACTCGTGACCATCGAACGCTATAACCGTGGCGAAGCCATCCGTACTCGTGACCAAAAGTATGTTTCCGTCGGGTGACCATGAGCAATCGGTGATACACGCGAAGTGGATCGCACCGACGTACAAGAGCGGCTCTAACGAGTCGGTGTCGTACACTGCGACTGAGTCTTGAGAGCACACGGCGTACACCATCCGATACGGCAGATCGCTCGACGTGGTCGGGCTCGATCCAGCCTTTCTCTGGTAGACGACCGGGCTAAACCTGGCGCAAACCGAAGGCGATTCGCCACCAGGTAAGGTCAACGCGGGTGCTGAAAAATCACTTCTAGAGAACAGAAACGTCGCGTTCAACGGCTGCGTTGCGCCGTCCCGCTTGAAAAGTCCCGCGGGTACCGCTAGAACAGAACCATCCGGACTAAATGACGGTCTCCGAAAGAAGGAAGTCATGCCGTCGTCGTGAAACAAGCTTTGATGCTCGAGACTCTTCAAGCTAGAAATTTGACTGACGCTCTTCGAACTCGCCTTGCCGCGCACCGAATACACCTTCATCGTGCGATCTGGACTTTGAGTCACCACAAACTCTCCCCGTGGGTCAAACGCGACCCCTTGCACGTAGTGCGAGTGATCACTCAGCTGTATCAGCCCTTGCCCGGACTGAGTATCCCAGACGATTGTCGTGTTGTCTACCGACGTCGTCGCCAACTGTTCTCTCGGTCCCCAGCACAAACTCAAAACATCATCGCGATGCCCACGCAAAGTTCTGCGCGGCTTCCAGTTCACCGCGTCACCGTGTGAATTCGTCGCAGTCGACTCTTCACCCACTCTCGACCAAAGATAGACGTCGCCAGCGTCGCCCGCCGTCGCTAGTGTGTCGCCTCTCCCGTTCCAACGCGCACAGTTCACGCTCTTCGCGTGTCCCGTGAGCGTCTCCAAGTGCTCTACCGCGAGCTCTGCCGACTCATCATCGCCGACGCGCACTTGCCATAGTTTTACCTCGCAATCCGCCCCCGCGGTCGCGAGCACGCCGGTCGTCGGGTTGAAGTCGCACGACAAGATTGGTTGCTGTCAAAAAGAATCACGATGGAGCGTCAGTCACACCGCGCGTGTGTCGTCGTTGTCGAAGAGCGCACGAATCGAAGGCGGAGACGTCGGAGCGTACGTTTTCTTTATCTACGTTGTGCCACGCGATTTCGATGGTTTTGACGCGCACCATCGTCGTCCGCCGAGACGCAGTGTGGCGATTCGTTTTAAGGTAGATTCTGCTTTCTTATTAATACCATACCTGGTAGTTAGCCAACGATGGTCGAAACGCTCGGCGTCGCTGTTAAGCCAGGGTGACGTCGATTGTCCCGCAACACGGTTCCAAATCCATTCGATGGATTCGGAGCAACACATTGATAGTGATAGATAATAAGGTTTTGGACGCCGATGTGAGAGTTCTAAAGGTCGGCGCCCATTTCGTCCATACGACGGAGCATATCTCTGAGCTTCTCTTCGCTATTATGCCGAGAATTCGGTAAGACGAGACGGAAAAAGTTCGGAAGCTTGAGCGCCGGGACCGGTTGGAAACCAATCATGGCATCGCCAGCGCGTTGCATGCGATCCTTGAGCTTCGGAGCTACCTTAGCGAGCTCGGCGAGTTGTTCCTCAGTAGCTGTGTCCTTATTGAAGGGACGCAAACGGGGCGGGACGTACCAGAACCCGACGTTGGAACACTGCGCAGGCGTCGCCAAAACAAAAGCGCCAGACGTGTCGGAAGATACTTCATTCTCGACAAACTTGGCGAGACCAAAGCAGTGATCGACGAGTTGCTCCCATCCTTCGTCGCCTCTGTACTTCCATGCGAGCCACAGCTTGAGAGCGTCCGACTTGCGACCGCACTGGATGGTTCGATCTCCGAGATCGGCCTCGGCGTTGTTCTTATCCGGTTGGAAGAGGTAGTCCGCTTTGAAAGAGTTCGCAGCCATGAACGAGCCTGGCTTCTTGCTCAGCACGATGGAGCACTGAAGTGGAATGCCGAGCATCTTGTGCGGGTTCCAGCAGAAACTGTCGGCGCGCTCGACGCCAGCCATGAGATGTTTGTACGTCTTGGAAACAATCGCAGCGCCGCCCCATGCACCGTCGACGTGCAACCAGATGTTGTCCTTCGCACAAACGTCCGCCAAAGCATTAAACGGATCAAACGCACCGAGCACAGTGGTACCCGCAGTTGCACCGACGTAGAATGGCGTCTTACCAGCAGCTTTCGCTGCGGAAATGGCTTCTTCGAGGGCAGAGGGCAACAATGCACCATCCTTGCCGCATTCAACCTTGATCATGTTGTCCATGCCGAGACCAATCATGTGCGCACACTTTTTATAAGAGTAGTGCGACTGCTCAGAGCAGAAGGCCACGTATCCCTGCGGCATGCCCGTGCGCTTCGCGTCAGGACACGCGCGTTCTCGCGCCAAGATCATAGAATACAAGTTAGCGATGGAACCACCCGGCACGAACAAGCCGTCGTGTTCCGGAGCGGAGCCATCGCTATTCTCTCCCAACCAAAGCTTCGCCATCTTGGCGAGCATCGATCGCTCTATCTCCGTAAGAATTGGCGCCACTTCGAACGTGTGAACGTTCGAGTTAAGTGCGCTCGAAGCCCATTCACCAGCGAGAGCGATCGGATCAACTCCGGCGTAGAGCTGGTTCATAAACATCGGGTGAGAGCTGCGAACGCTGTTATCCAAAATTGCATTCATCGCCGACGTGAGCTGAGCGATAGATATTGGGCGATCGCCATCCTTGAAGCCGAGGGGCACACCAAGATCTTCAAAGGCGGTGTGCAAGTCACTCGGGCTGTTGTACTTACTCACCGGCTCGGAGGCTCTGATCGAGTTCCGATGGAACTCGACCATGTGCGTCGCGACTTCATCCAAGAAGCGCAACTCCTTCTCCTCCGCTTCTCTTCCCCACAAACTGTCATTCTCTTCATCCGAAGTCGGATTGTGGCTCCCGTTTACCCAGTGGATGTCGTACTCTTTAACATCCCTGAGAGGTTCGTCCAAGTTCTTGGCTTGGAGCCAATCGTCGTTGAAAATCTTGGACAAGTACTTTACGCCACTGTCGCAGAGCACGGTACAGATGACACCCTCCTTGATGTGGCTGGACAAGACGCGCGCGGCGTGCAAGTTCAAACCAGAGCTACCGCCGAGCAAAACACCGGAAGATTCGGCAACCATGCGAACGGTACGGAAAGAACTCTTATCGTCACCCTGAACTGCGCCGTCGATGACATCCGTATCGAGCACGCCTGGAATGGAATCTTTACCGACGCCTTCCACCTCCCAACTCTTCGCCTGCAGTTCGTCCTCCGGCACATCATTGACGAAATAATCCCAAAGCACGCTACCCTTCGGATCGGCCAAGACGATCTTGATGGTCGGGTCGACGCTCTTGAGGTAACGACCCGTACCGGTGATGGTACCGCCCGTCGAGCCGCCGGCGACAAAATGCGTCACCTTACCCTTTGTCTGCGACCAGATTTCAGGGCCGAGAGTCTTTTCGTACGCATCCGCGTTGTACGGGTTGTCGTATTGATTGACGCCGTAGTAATTCGGATTCTTGGCGCACATGGTAGCTTCAATATTTTGATAGTGATCCGGGTGGTCCGCCGGAACGCCGCTCGGAGCAACAATCACCTCTCCACCGTAGGCTCGCATGGCGTCAATCTTCTCCTTACTCGTCTTTTTATTGGTGATGACAATGTACGGGAACCCACGAATGGCGCACGCCATGGCGATCGCGGCTCCAGTGTTTCCGCTCGTCGCGGCCACCACCGTCATACCCGGCTTGAGCTCGCCGGTCTCGAGAGCCCTGCTCAAAATCTCTTGGGCGATGCGATCCTTGATCGAACCAGAGGGGTTGAGGTACTCACACTTGCCATAAATTTTAACCCGCGGGTTGGCGCTGAAAGCGCTCAAATCAATCATCGGCGTGCCGCCGATGAGTTGCTGAGGCACCACGGGTCCATTGGCGATTCTCGCGTGCGTCGATCTCCAGTGCGGCGGATCCGAGTCATCCATGTTAAACGACGTCGGAAGCGACTGTTCCAACTGCGCACGAGCCATTTCCAAATCCCAAATCTCGTTCTCCGCCTCAAAATCGAGACTTCTCGGGATTGGGCTGCTTCTTCCTCTCGAAACCGAAACCCCCGCGTCGCCCGAGCGCTCGAGAGACTTCTTCCCGTTTCTCGCGCGAACACCGCCACGCGGCGCCCGAAGAACGCGAGCCTGAATTTTTTCAACGGACTACGGATTCACCTCGGTGATCCGCACGCGTTCTGCGTCTACTCCGTTTCGACAGAGCGCGCGTTTATTCTCGAAGGCGATTTTACCCTCTATGTGTTCGACGGACGAGCGCGAAGAATTCCCCGATGTCGTCGCCGTTCCGTCCCTCGCGCGAGCTTCTCCGCCGGGGCGATCGAGTGACTCGACGGATCGGTTAGTTTGAGCGGTGTTGACGCGTCGTCGTCGCTTTGCGGCGCGTCGCTGTGACGTTCGCGAAGTTCGCGACGTGGCGTGGTTCGCTTCACACCCGGAAAATCACCTGACGGTTCATGACTACTCGAGAAAAATATCGTATGGGCATTTAGTATACGTTTATAGGGTTCTGCGGCGCGCGCGTGTGTGCTATTAACAATCTCTTCTTCTATTCACTGGCGACTGTCGCGACGGCGACGACGCGAATCACGACGAACCGGGGGCGGTTTTGGCCTTTTTCCACGCGTACGCCGCCTCGAGGAGCTTGAGCGAAGGTTTCGCCGCGCCCGGATCATCCGGGAAGACGTAGTCGTAATACTCCTCTTGGGCGTACTCAGCGCCGGCTTCGTCGACGAGGGCGCGTTTGCGCTTAACGCGCTTGGGAAGCTTAGCCTTGACGTCGGCGGATTGCGAGAAGTTGCTCGGGAGGGTGTCTTCGAATGACTTCCACGCCTCGAGGAGCATGACGCGTTCCTCCTTGGCGTCGGGGTCGGATTCCTTGAGCTCGTCGACGGCGCGACGGTAGACGGCTCGGCTCTTCTCTTGACGAGCGGCGAGGCATTCGTGCTCGTCTTGCTCCGCCGCTTCGCTCGCCGCGGCGATGGTGGACTCGTCCGCGTCATCGTCGACGACAATGATGGGCGTCGCCTCGAAACGAGCGTACGACATCCAAACCTTGACGTGTTTGGTGCGCTCCAACAGGCGCTCGTACAGCGCTCTGGTTTTCTCCCGTTCGCCCTCCGAGGTTTCGAAATCAATGTATGCCTTCCAGAGCACTTCGGGCATGTCCAGCATCGCTTGATCGACGGCTAATTCGAAGATCGCGCGCGCGCGCTCAACCTCTCCCAGTGAGCGCTCGAGCTCGGCGTACTTGATCCAAGTGGAGCAGTTTTGTGGCTCAACTTCCAAGTGCTTCTCGTACAGCGTCCGGCATCTATCGACGTTGCCGAGCTGAAACTCAATGTCGATGTACGTCGCAAAAATCTTCTCCTTTGGTGCTAATCCAATGGCCAATCCTAAAATTTTGCGGCAGGCATCCAACCGCCTCTGGCGAAGCTCAAACTTTGCAGCCATGATCCAAATTTTCGAGAAGGAAAACTCGGCGTGTGGAATCACTTTGAGGCAGGCACGGTACACTTCGCGCGTGCGCTCTGCATCTCGCGCTTCCAATTCCTCGTAAAGCGCGTAATTGATCCAGAGGTAAATGTAACGCTGCCAAAACCTCTTTTCATTCGCCGGCGGCACGTTGGCGATGGCTCGCTCGTACACCTCGCGCGTCTTGGCCATATCCCCCGCGCTCTCCTCTAATCGAATGTAATCAAACCACGTGTCGTAGCTCAAGGGATTCTTCGAAACCTCCTCCTCGTACTTGAATCTGCGCTGGCCCACGACCACGTCCTCGATGCCCTCTCTGTCGCCGTGCATCTTTTCAAACTTCATAAACTCCTTGTAAACCTCCTCCGCCTCTTGCTTCGGCAAATTGTCGAGAGCAAACTTGTAAATCGCGCGCGCGCGATCCACCTCTTGACACATTTCCTCAAACTTGGCAAAGTTGGCGTATAACTGTCCGATGTCCGGCTCGCTGCGAAGGAATTCCACCGCGGCTTCGTACACCTCTCTCGCCTTTTCGCGTTCGCCCGACGTAAACTCAAATTTTGCCCAGCGCGTCCACGCCTTTACATCCGGATGCACTTGCACGTAGCGCTGAAAGATATCCCGCGCCCGCTCCTTCTCCCCGTATCTCTGTTCCATCTTCACGTACGCAAACCACGCCGGGTGTTCGGGTTCCCACGTCATCCACTTTTCAAACACCTGCCTCGCCGCCGCAATCTGCCCCAACGTTTCCTCCATGTGCACGTACTTGTACCAAAAGATATCAATTCTCGGCAACGTCGAGCACGCCCGCTCGAACACATTCCTCGCGTGATTCACCTGTTTTCCCTTCATCTCCATCTCGGCGTAATTCAACCATATCGGCACCTCTCTCCCGTGGTGTTCCAACGCTCGCTCCCACACGCTTCTCGCCCGCGGCAAATCCCCCTGTCCCTCTTCCCACTTCGCGTACCGTATCCACGCCCTCGGTTCCCAATACGACGACCGCACCCGGTCCTCAAAGTGTTTCCTCTGTTCGTACCGGTACTCCTTCAGTTCCTCCGAGTCCGCAATCTTACGCTTCGGCGCCTTGTACACCTCCTCGGCGCGGTCGTTCGCTTCGCGGACGATCTGTTCGGCGGTGATTTGCACCTGCGCGGGCGCTTTGTTTTTCACCCGCGTGCCCCGAGGGCCACCGGCGTCCGCCATCGTCGTCGTCGTCGGCCGCGCGTCCCTGTGACGCCCCGTCGGCCGCCGTCTGAGGTCGTCGTCGTCGTCGCCGTCGTCGTCGGCGTCGTCAGCGCTGCGCCGTCGTGCGCCAGGAAAGACACGCCACCAATTATGCTTTCATTACATGTTCGATCCGTTTTCTAATACTAGAATGACTTTTCAACAGGTATACGTACATCACGGATAACACCGATTATAAACTGTAAAATTAATAAAATTCATGCAAATGGTGGTTCGTGAACCGTGAATAACAATAGGGGGTTGCATTCCGTGGGGGGGTCGAAATTCGGACATGTGGCACGCAAAGATTTCATTACATTTTCGATCGCGTCGCAACACCATGCATGACTCGGCCGCGCTCGAACCCGCCCCGACGACGCGGCGAACGAACGATGTCGACGAGCGAACCGCCGCGGGACGCGTCGCCGTCGACGTCGTCGCGTGACGATCGCGGCGACGACGCCGACGACGCGGGGAAGGAGGAAACGCGACGCCAATACGAACGGTTCACGCCGAGCGTGTTCGATTCGAGAGAGGATGGACGACGCGAGGCGTACCTGGATAACGCCAAGTGTTTGCTCATGGCGGTGGTGGTGTGGAATCACTCGATGCAAGAGTTTTTGACGAGCGTGGATGCGCACGAGCGCAGAGGGTGGTGCGGGGCGGACACGGTGAACGTGTTGACGCACAAGTACGCGCGGACGTTTTATTTGGTGTTGAACGTGATTGGGATGCCGGCGTTTACGATGATTAGCGGGTATCTGTCGAGAGGGTGGATGCGGGCGGCGAGAGAGGATGAGGCGAGCGCGGCGAATACGTTGCATCGGATCAGGGAGGCGGGGACGCAGTTGCTCGGGACGTATTGCGTTTGGCAGCTGGTGTACATGCTCATCAACTATTACGACGTGACGCCGGTGCAGTGGTGGTCGCCGATCGGCGTGACGTGGTACTTGTTGGCGTTGTACTTGTGGAGAAATAGTATTTTGGTGTACGCGGCGCTGAAGGATAGGGTGGTGATCGCGGTGGCGCTCGCGATGGGTTTGTTTGTTGGGTTTACGGAGACGGCGACGACGAAGAACGGGTACGCGTTTTTCGATTGGCAGAGGCTCTTCGTGTACTCGCTGTATTTTTACTTTGGCCTCACCGCGATCCAACCCAAACACATCAAGCAAATTTACGCCACCCCGTACGCGAAACGCGCCGTTCCGGGCGTGTGCGCGCTCGTCGGTGTCTTTGTGGCGCTCTTTGCGACGCTCTACGTCTTTGGCCAGTGCTTCGACGAACTCCAATGGAACATCTGGGCCATCAAACCCTACGACTCTAGTTCCATCAGAGCAATGTTCGTCGGTATGCTTCATCGTTTGGTGCTGTACGTCTTCACCTTCATCGCAGCCTTCGCCTTTATGGCGGTCGTTCCGAGCAATCGAAGCTTTATCACCGATTTCGGCACGCGAACCCTCTACTGCTATTTGCTTCACATTCTCCTCGTTCGAGGATTCTCCAAACTCATCAATCTCACTTGGGGCGACGCCCCATTATCCTTTAGGCTTTCCGCCGGCGCGCTGTGGCTTCCGCTCATCGTTTCCGTCGCCCTCATGAGTCCAGCGGTGACGATTTTTAGACCAATCGTTCAGCCAAATTTCAACGCGCTCTGGCGCGTCGAGCCGCGCGTCGGCGCCAACGTTCTCTAGCGAGCGAGTGAACGCAACGAAATCACCAAGTAGTAGACACACAATCTGTAGTATCCCTTGAAATTCGAATTCGAAATCGAAACTTCGTGCGAGGTTCATTTCATTTTGCTTCTTCGTCTCTGAAACAGTTTCAACTGTTTTTTTTCAAAATAAAAAAAAGATGGAACCGTGACGAAACCTCAGTCGCGCTCGCGCGCGCGCACACGCTTCCATGACGTCCTTCGCCCTCGCCCGCGACGCGAAACTCTCAACCCCGGCGACCGCGATCGCGTGGTGTCCAACCATGGACGTCCTCGTCGTCGCGTGCGCGCGAGGTGGTGGGACGCTCACCGCACACAGATTATCATGGCAAAAAATCTGGACGCAAACCCTCGACGCGTCGCTCGACGCACCGACGGTGGTGAGCTTTCGCCCCGATGGGAAAGTCTTCGCCGTCGGGTACGCGTCGGGAGCGGTGACGACGCACGCGACGGAGGATGGGGAGACGTTGAGGACGATGGGAGAGGCGGACGGGTTTGGGCGCGCCGACGGCGGGGCGACTACGAGTTTGTTATGGCGGGAAGCGACGGTCGGTGCGACGCACGCGGATGAGAGTAAAGCGGCCAAGTTCATCGCAAAGACGACGGTTGGTAGCGCGACGACGCGTGGACAGCATCAGCGTGGATCGAGGGAACGACGAGGGGATGGCGCGGCGTCGCGTTTGGACGCCGCGGCGGAACGAGCGCGGCCGATTTCGGAACGGTTCGAATCAAACGGAAGACTCGACGCTCTCTTCGCAACGAATGCGGCGGGCGCAGTGGCGATGCACGCGTTTGGAATGTTTCGAATCGGGCTTTGGGACACACACGATGTCGTCGGTGGACGTTTGCTGCCGTTGACGACGAGCGAGGATTTCAGTCGAGTGGAAGCTGTAGCGACGGCGAGCGGCGCGGCGGCTTTCGCGCACTTGGATGCGTCATACGTATCGGACCACGCGCGAGAGGTGTACTTGGCGTCGGTTCACGCGTCGCATCTCATGACGACCCTAGAGAGCATGCGCGCGACGCTCGAGGATGCGCGTGGTAAGTTTGAGTCGGGATACAGGGAGCCGTTTGCAAAGGCGCTTTCAAAGTTTAACGACACCCTGAGTTTAATGTTTACTTCGGTGGATGCGTCGATGGATCCTGCGAATGAATTGCGCAAACATCTCGAAATCACGCTCGTGACGGGGACTTTCGACGAACCGCTCGAGCATTTCTTCACCACATCGCTCAAGATGGGTCAGGTGAAGCGATTGGCCAAGGATATCGACGCGGCGCTTTCGTCCATTCACGAGACGCTCGTGGCGGCGATGTCCCCGCTCATGGATGCTGTGGTTTTGAGACTCGGGTCTCTGCTCACGCTCGCGAGAATGAGTTACGGCGATGAAGGCATCGGGTTACGAGAGGCTACGATTGAAACCGCCATCGCGTTGGTGGAACAGTTTATGTATGACTTGATTTCGACGGCGCGCGCGGTGACGACGCGCGCTTGTCAATTACGAGCCTTCTTCGTCTTCATCGTCAGAGCGCAGATGATTAGCGAAGGGTTACCAGCGCACGGTACGAATCTACCGGCTCCACGTCTCGATCTCGTGAGAGATTTCATGAGCTTTGCATTCACAAAGAATGGCCTCGTGGAGCCTTTGGACGCCGCGCTCGGACGAAGCGAAACCGGCGTACCAACTGTGGACGACGTCGTCGACAAACTCGGCCGTCTCATGAACTTCGGTCAAAAGCGCGCGCCGAAGTCTTCGTTTTCGCTCGCACAGACGATGCGCGCCATCGAAGACGTCGTGTCGAGGGTGATCAACGCACCGGCAGAGCTCATTCAATCGAAATGTCGTTGGATGGTGGATGCGCCGATTGCAGAACCCGCCGTCGCTTCAATGTTTTCCAACGCCAGGACGCTCGAAAAGAGGGACTGCTTTCGTATAGACGCCTCTCGCGAGTGCGTGCACGTCTACCGCGTTGTGGACGGATCGCGCGTGCGCGTGGCGACGGTATCCACGCCGAATGAACACGTCGTCGACGCGCAACCGTACAAGAAAGGTCAGCTCGTCGCGCTTCTCAAGCCCAGAGACGCGACGAGTGGACAAAAGGCGAGATTGGTACTCTTGGATGACGACGTCATGACCGCCCTCCCGCTCGACGGCTCGGTCGTCGAAGTGAACTCACTCGAGCTCAGACAACGCGCTCTGCCGAGCGTCGAACCTCTAGCGCCGTTAGCCGTGAGTCATAAACGCGGACTCGGCGCAGTGCTCGTTTCGTCGGCGCGCGTCCAATTGTACGATTTGGAAGACGACGAAGACGAAGAGGAAGAGGAATGAAGTGGATACGACTTGAAAGGGAATAGCATTGATGTAGTTATCAAATATTTAGACGCGTAGCTTTGAAGCGGGGCGTTGCCGGCGGTGTAGTCAGCATCCTAGGGGCGAAAAAGGTAGGCGAAAAGCGCGCGTACAACCACACAGCGCGCCGCGCGATCGCGAAGACCCCTCGCGCGTTCTCCGAGCGCGAACATGCACGCGACGTCGTTTCAGCGCGGCGTAGAAGCGCGCGCTTCGGCGAGAATCGCCGTCTCGCACCGTCGGCGCCCGGCGGCGGAGTTTCTAAACAACCCTCGGCGTGTGACGCATTCACGCCCTGAACGCGACCGCGTCGGCCTCTCCGCCGCGGGCGCGCACAAACACACGTACCCGGAAGATTTTCTTGACCTCGGTCCGCGCATTCGAACGGTGACGCTCGACGACGATGGGTTCGATTCGGGCAGCTTTGACTTCGTGTGCGACGCTCGCGCTCCGAGCGAATATGAAGAGGACCACGTCCCGGGAGCGATGAGCACGCCCGTGCTGAATGACGAACAACGGAAAAGGGTTGGGACGCTGTATAAACAAGTCGATCCGTTTGAGGCGAAAAAAGTTGGCGCGGCGCTCGTCGCGGCGAATTTGGGGAGCATAATTGAGGAACATTTTATCCAGTGCGAACGTGACACAAAGATTTTAATTTATTGCTGGCGCGGCGGCGAGCGTTCGCTGAGCCTGGCGCACGTTTTATCGAGGATTGGGTTTGAGGTTTACTTTGCAAAGGGTGGTTACAAGCTGTACAGGTCAGGGGTGCTGGATTGGTTGCGAAGGATGGATCAATTTACATATCACGTCGTCGCAGGCAAGACGGGATGCGCCAAGGGTAAGTTATTGGACTCGCTCGAGGCCGCCGGGGCGCAAGTGATCGATTTAGAACGCATGGCGAATCACCGAGGATCAATCCTCGGCGAGGAACCGGGGGCGAGAGAGCAACCGGGCCAGAAGATGTTTGACTCACGCATCGCTGCCAAGTCGCGAACGTTTGATCCATCGAGGCCAATCTTCGTAGAAGGAGAGAGTTCGATGATTGGCAAGGTGCAAGTTCCGAGTACGATGTGGTCGGCGATGCGTAAAGGCGCTGTAACGCAATTAGAGATTCCAATGTCGGAGCGAGTCAAGTGGATTCGTGCGGGTTACAAGCACTTTGAAACCACTGAGACAGAGCGACTTTTGGAGTGCATCGACGTCCTCGTCAAGCGCGTCGGTTACGAGCGCGTCAACGCGTGGAAAGAGTTAATCTCGGCAGGTAACTGGGACGCATTCGTGCAGGATATTTTGGAAAATCATTACGATGCCGCGTACGCGTCCGCGGCGGCTCGGTCTAGACCGCAGGAGGCTGAGAAGGCGACGCCATTATTCCTGGACGACACTTCAGACGAAACGTACGCTCGAGCGGCCATCGAACTCATGAAAAAGTACGATCCAATGGGAGTCAAGGCGCAGGTACATTAATATATTTGTAAGGAATTCGATTGTAGCTAGTAAATTAAAACTGCGGCAAATCTACGCATCGTCGTCGTCGTCCATATCGTTGGATGGTTGAACCATGCCTGGAATCGCGCTGAGTCGAGCTTGTCTTTGCGCCGCTAATCGGCTCTGCTCCTCTTCTGCGAAATCTGCGCTGCTAAATTGTTTTGTTTGCACCAAGAAATCTCTCAACGTTGACTTGAACGCGGCCAGGTCGTTCTTGCATTGGAACATACCGAGAACCAATGTTTGAACCTCCGCCGGGGGCATATTCGGGAAGGATGTACAGAGAAGTTGCGCGCAATGTTCTTGGACAAAGGCTGCGTTCGATGGGTACGCGCCGGCGCCCTTGCTTGCGACATCCCAGAGCGGCGCGCTCAATTGGTCACTTTCCGCGATCGTGAACAAGTTTTGCAGGATGAGCGCGTGCAACTTGAAACCCGGTTTGTGGAAACCATCCGTCATGACGGCGAAAATCTCACTCATGATCATCAGGTAGAAGCTCTGGTGGAACTGGTTGCAGTATTCGGAAAGCTGGAAGTACTTCATCATTTCCAAGAGCAGATTCAAGCCTTCGTCCGCGACGTTTCTCTCGGTGTGGCGGAAAGCCCATACGATGGAGTCAATGATCAACTTCAAGTGCGCCGGGCTCAATGCCACGAGCGCTCTGAAGCAGTGGTTGGTGACGGATCGCAGCAAAAGGAAAAACTTCAATCGGTGATCCGGGAAGTCTTCAAAGTTCTTCGTGATCATCGAAAGCGTGCACTCGAACACGGCGTCGAAGATCTTTGGCACCTCGTCCGTCATCGCAGCCTCAACTTTGTTGATGATGGCGGCGAAGAGCGACAACACCTCAGCATCGCGCGCATCCGGAATGTTTCTAGCGTAATCCCCGAGAATCGGATCGTACATTGCCGGAACGAGCTGTTGAGCAACGAGATGCGGGTCATCACAACGCTCGACAAATGTTTCGATCAAGCGAAGCACTTCTCGCTTGACTGATCGCAAAAGCTTCACGAATGACGACTTGCTGGCGTACGGTCCGCCCTCGGCAATGCTTTGGCTTACGAGCTCGCTGTAAAGCTTGTAGACATTCAAGACATCCGCATAAATTGAGGACATTTGGTTTTGGAACGGTTGTCCGAGGGAGATGCAGAAGTGCGTGTTCGACTTCAAGATGTTTAAGATGTTCTTGATGACGTCCTGGTTCTTCAAACCCTCGCTGTTTTGTCTCGCTTGCGCCATGATTTGCTGCCACGTGGCGTTTGGAGGCGCCATCAAACGCTGCACGTACTCTTCTCTCTTCGCCGGGTTGAGCTCGCTCGAGATCATGTGGCCGACGGCTTCGAAGAAGATGTGCACCTGGTGCGGTTCTAAGTCACGGATCGTGTCGGAAAGTCCTCGCAAAAGCTCGTCGACAAACGGCTCCTGTTCGCCCACTTGCGTGATGACAAACTTTCTCTTGCACTTGATGGCAATCTTAAGGAACGTGTCGCACGCCATGTCTTGCACACCAGGGTGGGTTTCGTGCATGAATTCAAATAACTTGTTGACGACCGTCTTCAAAAACTTCCAGTGCAGGCGAAGAAAGCGCGGGTACTGGCCGACAACGTACATGATGTTTGAGGCAATGACAGCCTTGTGATCCTTCATGCGCATGATTTCGCACAAGTTGAGCAAGTCACGAATCGCGGTGACGAGGAATCGGTTCTCCTGATCCTCCTGCATGGATCCACTGATGGAACCGATCGCCCAGCACAGAGTGTTGAGCGTGTGCCAGGTGTACTCTCGGCCGTTCAACTGCGCGTGCAACTTTTCGAGCATTTGCGTCTCCGTATCCTTGTGGTCGAGGTGCGCGAGGTAAATGAGCGTCTCGCGCATGATTTTGTATTGTACGAGAACGTCGTTATCCTTGAGCGTCTCGCGAACAATGTTTCCGTTCTCATCTTCAACGATGAGAACCTCTTCCGGCTTGGCCATGCGAGAGATCATCAACAGACGAAGCTTGCTAAAAGGAGCGGCGTAGAGCACGCGTCTGTTCACACCGGCGTTCGTCTGAGCCATGAGATCACCACCGAAGCGGAAATCACCGCCGTCTCCGCCTTCGGATTGGAAGACGTCGCACACCATAAAGTGCCAGTAATCGAGGCAAACCTTGAACACCTCTGGCTCTTCGACGTACGAAATGTTGAGCAAGTACTCCAAACCGACGAGCATCGCCTGTTGCAACTCGGCGCTCGATTCAAGCAGGACGATGTGTGCCTTGAAAAACTGCGTCAAGAAGATTCCGAGGTTTTGTACAAAAACTTGTTCGTCGTCGCTACCGTTGGCGTACGCTTGCGCGACGTTGACGCCGCGCGGCAAAATGCCTTGCAAGTGTTCAACAGCTTGCGTGTACAACTTGATAAAGTGCTGGTCGTACTTGGCCTCGACGTTCAAGCCACCAATCTCGGAGAGACACAGAAAGGCGACGTTGCGATACGCCGGATTCGGCGCGAGCGCGAGCAAGGTGTCCAAGAGGGACGACTCGAAAATGTAACCGAGCGGAATCCACGACAAGAAGGCGTTGAGCGTCGTCAGCGTAGTCTTAATCAGTTCTGGCTTTTGAGAGTGCGTGAGCACAAACTCGCACAGCTCGTGAATCTGCGTAAACTCGCTATTGAGCGAGTTCTTCAACGCTCTAATCTTATCTTGCGTCATCTCGCCCCGGCTAAAATCGAACACTTCCTCGGACAAGAGTTTCAAAATGCTCATGCAGTTTTCGCACAACGACTCGCTCGTCTTTGCCGCGCCGACCAAGTCGGGAATGAAACTCTGCCACCGATGCGGCCAATCGTGTTTCAAAATCTGCACCAACACATTATTTATCTTGTTAATGTACGCCCTATCCCGGCGAAACGCCACCTCATCCGCGCTCAGCTTGATGATGAGATTACTCACAAAGTTTTTAATCCCTTCCCGCTGGTCATTCGGCAACAATCCCCAACGGTACTTGATCACCCCGTCGAGCACCTGCAGCGCGAAAAACTTTGTGTTTGCATTCTTAGACGTTTCCAGAATCCCATCCACGCGCGTCCACGTCTGTTCGTGCTCTTGCAACTGCTGCAAAATCTGTTCCGCTTCCGTTCTCTGCGCGCGCGCCGCGGGTCAAAACAACAAACGCGCGCTCCGTCAGTCTCTCCGTCTTCTCATCTCTTCTCTTCTACTCGTCCTCCGACCCGCGTGCATCCTTCGCCTCGGGATTCCCCGCGCGTCGCATCATTCGTTTCCCCGCATCGCGCGTTCGAAACCGATCCACCCTTCCCCATCCGTCGTCGGCCGTCGGCCGTCGTCGATCGTTCGTGCCCACGAGTCGACGCGAGCGAGATCCACATCGCGCGCAATCGACATAAAACCGTACCCTCTGCGCGTCACCGGCGCCGTAAAACCCCTCGACGACGGCATCCAAGAGCGCGACGTCGCCTCCGAGCACCGTCTCCACCGGGTTCGCCCCGAACGACGTCATCCGTCCGTCCGTTCGACGCGCGCGCACTGTGCCGTTCGACCGTTCGAGGCCGTGCCGTTTCCCCTGTCTGTCCCCAGTGGGAAGTGGTTTGTATGTGTATACAGTGCGTATGGCTCTGGTTTTGGTCTGTTTTTACGTATGGTACGTATGGTACTTATGGTGAGTTTAATAGTGTTGTTGTTCTCGTACTGTTGGATGTTTTTAATCAACATA
>Ga0181570_10001726_pt1 | contig 18459 bp, 10 predicted proteins | sample 101ome_18_FD_148667 | JGI IMG/M metagenome (GOLD analysis project Ga0181570, IMG submission 148667) | Coastal salt marsh microbial communities from the Groves Creek Marsh, Skidaway Island, Georgia - 101406AT metaG (spades assembly) | ecosystem: Environmental > Aquatic > Marine > Intertidal zone...
GAGCGCGCGTCTCTTGTTCCTCCGCAACTCGTCGAGCTTCCTCTTCAGCCTGAACGCGCTCCGCTTCGATTTGCGCTTGCATGGCTTGTTCTTCCGCGACTCGGCGCTGCTCCTCTTCGAGGCGAGCCTGCGCTAAAGCTTCTTCCTCAACCCTTCTCGCTTGTTCCTCCGCCGCGACGCGTTCCGCTTCAATTTGTGCCAGGCGCTCCTCTTCCAGTCGAGGTCGCTCCATCTCGTACTCCTCCTGTTCCTGCTCTGACGCGGTCACGACACCAACCGTCGCTACCGCACTAACTCTGTGTTCGATCGATTGCGGCGGCATGAACTCATCGGCTCCCGGGACGCCTTCGTCGTCGTCGTCCGTGTCCAAATCAGAGTCGAGCAGGAAACCGTCCGAATCCACCTCTCCTTCAGCCGGAGACGTCGGCGGAGTGGAACGCGTCGCGAATAATTCATGCCTCGCCGCCTGCACCTCTGCGTCATCCTCGACGACAGCCTCGGTCGCACTAACATCCGGGGTCGGCGCCGCGCCGACGTCAACGTTCGCGTTTTCATCCTGCGTCGTCGCGCGCTTTTTAAACATCGAAGCCATGCTCGTGAGCGCCGCAACCTGATCCGACTCCTGCGTCTCTTGCGCCGGCTCCGATCGTTCTTGAAACCTAGACGCCGCCCACTGATACCCATCACTCGGCGTCGGCGTCGGCGTCGGATCCGGTGCCGAACCAACCGTCGTCGCCGGATCAAACGTCGGCGCGGGCGTACCCGTCGGCCGAGCGCGAACCGTCACCGTCAACCTCGGCGTCCCCACCCGACGCGTCACCATCTCACTCGCCTCCACATTCACGCTCTCCGTGTACCCATTCACCCCGGCGTCGACGAACCTCGCTAAATCAATCTCCCCAGCGCCCACCGTCGTCGTCTCGACATTCGAACCTCTTCGCGCGCCCTCTGGCAGCGCCAAGATGAAAAAACGCAAAATCTTTGCTCGACATCCCTTTTCCCCTCCGCCCCTCTTTTGCATCGTGCAATCCACCTCGAACGCTTCATCAAACGCGTACCTCGCGCTCGCTCCGTCCTCGCGCGCCTCTTCCGGTCGCACCCGCGTCGTTCCTCGCTGTTTCCCGCTCCCGCGTTCCCATCCAATCGCAATCTGTCGAGGGTCTTCACCCACCGCGCGCGCCCCGCGCGTCCACGGTTCGAGCGCGTGGACGGTGACGGTGAACGTCACCGCGGTCTCCTTGGTATTTTTTTTACTCGCGAGTTTTTTCAACATGCGAAATCGGTCGAGGTCGGGCGCGCTGTGCGGACCCGAAGACCCGGCTCGAACCAATCAATCAATCCAAATCTACCGGTACCAGTAGTAGTCTGATGGAGCACCCTCCTGATGCCACACTACACGCCGCTCGATGTTTGTTTGGTGTGCGTTTGGACGAGCACCGCTCGGTCGCTGCGAAAGAGCCTACGCTACGAATTAAAACGCGAAAGGATCGAGATCTAGGGATGATTGGGGACGGAGCGTCGACCCCGGGGGTGTCGGGGGCGGGGCACCGAAGGGATCGTCGTCGAAGGAGGCGTCGACGATTGGAGGTTTGCCCGGGGTCGGGCCGGGCGAAGGCGGAACGCCAAAGGGATCGTCGTCCAAGGAGGCGTCGGATGGATCCGGGCAGGGGTAGGGCTCGGGGTTTGGTGGTGGTGATGCCGCGGCTGCGAATGGATCTGCGTCGAAATCGTCAAAGAAACCGCCTTCGTTGCCGTCGCCGAGGGCGGCGGCGACGGCGGGGATTTCAGAGGGCGTCTTTTGATGCCTCGCGGCGGCGGTCGTCGGGGCGGAATGCGCGGTCGGGGCGGTTGCCTTTGGCGGCGATGCAGCCGTCGTTTCCGGTGTTTCCTCGCGCGTCGTGCGACCCCAGCTATCCCACTCGTCGAAAGTTGACTTGGCCTTGACTGACGCCGGCGATGCCGCGGCTTGAGGTTCGCCAAATCCAAAGTCCACGAGCGGCGCCGAAGCTTTTTGCGGCGCGGCAGTCGTCGTCGGCGCCGTCATCAGTTGTTGCCTCTGTTCCTGCGCGACGCCATTTTCTTGCCTTGATTCTAACTGCACCGGCGCGACGCGCGGTGCGATGGGTTGTTCCCTTGACTGTTGCGTCAACGCGGCGTGACGAGTCTCGAGGTCTCTGTATTCGTTGCTGAGTTCGGCGTGTTCCTTCTTGGACGCTTCGATGCGTTCAATCGGCTGAGACAGTTGAGCCGCGAGCGCTTCAACCTTTGCGCGCATGGCGTCACACTTCGCTCTGAGCTCATTCACCTGCGACTCCGCGGAATCGGCGCGATACGCGGCTTCGGTGATGCTCGCCTCGCACTTTCGAACGAACAGCGCGAGGTTGGACAACACCTCTTGCGCAGCGTGCGCGCTGAGATTGTTTTGACGCTCTCGCATCTCTTGCTCCCAAAGTTCACGATCGCGATTCTCTGCGTCCGCCTTGACGCGAGCCGTGAGCTCGCGGTCCTGCTCTGGCATCGCCTCCACGTTCGCCATGGGACCGCGATACCTGTACTCCTCGTCGGGTGCGACGTTTTGCGCCGCTGCGAGATTTTCGAGCTGTCGCCTCGCGTCGCTGGGCGTGACGAGCCCGTTGGTGTTCATCGTGAATTGCTGCGCGGGCGCTGCGTTCTGCAGTGGCGGCTGCACCGCCTGTGTTTGCTGCTGTGCACTTCCTGGAGTCATGCTAAACGGTGGAAACTGACCGGGCGGCAGCGTCGCGGGCGGCATTCGACCATCGCGCGCTTGTTCAGTCAGGTAAACGGCGACGACGAACTCGAGCCAGCTCAGGGCACCGTCTTTATCTATGTCGCTCAACTCCCAGATATCCTTCAACACGTGTTTCGGCGCGTCGATACTGAGTAAAATTGGCGAAATCTGTTGACCGCTTAATCGTCCATCCGGCGCTCCGTTCGTGTTGGCCAAGAAGAGCTGCTGATACCTCTGCCAATCACTCGGACCAATCTCTGGCCACGGCTGCGGCGGACTCACAGATACCGGCGGTTCGGGTAGCGGCGGCCCCACAGCCGCGTAGCTTGGAGCAATGTCCACTGGGGGCATCGCGTATGGCTCACCGCTAGGAACGGCGTGCGTCGAAGACGATGGCGGCGCGTCAAAAGTCAACATTGCCGGCTCGGTCGCCGTTGGTTGCGGCCTCGTTTGTGCTTCGACCGGCTGAGACGCGGCCGCATCCCCGTTCGCAAACTCATTAGCCCATCCGGACATGGCAAAGAAATCATCCTGTGCCGGAGACGCGAAAGACCCGTCGCTCTGCTGCCCTCCGCCAAAGTTTTCAAATCCCGCATTCACGCGCCGCTCGTTCGCTTGACTTTCGCCCGCGTACGCCGCAACCGGCGCCGCCTCCTCAACCGCCATCTGCTGCTGCGCCACCACCGGCGTCTCGTACGCGCTCGGCAACTCCAAACCCATCATCTTTGGTTTCGGCAAACTCGCCGTGTCCCCTCTCTGCACCCGTTCGTACACATTCCTCGTAATCGTTCCGTAGTGTTGAAGCGCTCCGATGAGTGTGCACGCCAGCGAAAATGCGCTTCGATCCAAGTACCCAACCCCGTCGGGATCCGCCGCGTCCCACAGCTTCACCAGCTGATCCTTCGGGAGCTGCGCGCGCATAAAAAAGTGCACAGCCTCGGCGCCGGACACTCGTCCGTCTTGGTCGACGTCCGCGACCGTGAACCACGCGTCGTATTCGTTATTCATGAGTGACTGAATCAATCAAAAAAAATCAGATTACGAAACCGAGTGTTTGTTTACCGAGGACGACAACCGACGAGAAGGACGCTCAGTCCGGCGCGCGATCGAGGATCGTTCGTTCGACGCGTCGCGGTGTCCTTCGCTCGCCCGTCGGGTCGGACGTTCGCGCGAGTGTCTGACGAGAGACTGAAAGGTGCAACACTGTTTTTAAAAGCTCGTCGCGGCGGCGCCTGCAGAGGTTGTTTCAGCAGAAGAGGCGCGTCGCGACCAGAGATGACGGCGATGACAACGACGACGAATGTACCGTATTAAAAACAATAAAAGTTCGTGGTACGTACGTCCCTATCGATCGATTCTAAGCAAACAATCCTAATGGTTCACTAGTAACGTAGAGCGGAGCGAAGGAGAAGGAACGCGCGCTTAGAGCTCATCCTTGGTGGTTTGGGATGCTCGGCTCTTCTTTTCGGCGGCGCGCTTATCCTTGATCCATTGTGGGATTTTGTACGCCGGTTTGATGATGGTGGGGAACTTTTTGAGCGCCGGTGGGTAGGCTCCGGGGCAGAAACCGCTACCGTCGGCGTGGTCGCACATGCGGTTGGCGGGATTGGCCACCCACGCCTTGGATTCTTCGTCGACGTTCATCACCTTGTAGATGCGCACCTTGCGGTACTTGGAAGTGTACACTTCTTGGAAGTGCTCCGGGTCCACTTCGCCGTGCGGGGAAACTAGCTTAAACAACAGAGAAGAGGCCATCTTCGGAGTGGGTCTTCCGTGGCGATCGACGCCGAAGGTGCTCGTAATCTTTTCCATTTCGACAGCCGTGGCGCGACCGCTACCGATGGAGGCGCCGATTCGGAACAAGTGCGGGCTCTTGGCCATGTCGTCGCCTCCGCCGCCAGCCCACACGAGGACGTAATCCGCCAAGTGTCGAATGACTTTGTGCGCTTTCGCCTCGTCGGAAGTGAGCATGCGGGCCAAGTTGGCAATGTGCTCGTGGTTCCAAGTGTTGCCGTCGGCGATGGAGGTTCGGTTGCCGATACCGGTGATTTGATAACCGTAGTCCCACCAAGCCATGACACGCGCGTCTTCCGGAGTTTCTGCGCGCAACCACTCATAAGCTTCGACGTAATCCTTGACGATGATTGTGCGTCCGTCGTTCAATTGTCCCTTGAACATGATGCTCGGCTGGGACATGCCTTGCGCCATTTGATGCGAATAATCGTAGAACGTGGTAGCACTCGCTGCCACTTGAACGAGACCGATCGCAATCACGGCCAGTCGAAGGTTTCGAGCGATGTCCGTGTTCCACGCTCGCGCGAGCTCCTTTTTGACGAGCGTCGCCAACGGATCTTCTTTACCAGCGTTAGCAGACTTTTTGCCCTTCTTCGTCTTCGCCGTCGCATCTTCCTTTCTCTTTTCAGCCCTGCCTTCGCCCTTGACGATCATGATGCCGTCTTCAATTGCGTAACCGACGCAAACACCCACCAAGCACGCGGCAATCGGGCCGAGGAAAATGATCAGGCGCACCATGCGGTTGGCAAAGTAATACGCCACGATGGCATACAGCGGCAAGAAAAGCGAGCCGGCGGACCCCTCGTAGAGGAAGTGCGCGACGGAGAAGCAAAATCCGATCGGAGCAATGTAATAGTTGAAGTGTAAGAATCGATAATACGAATCCGCAGTGCCTGGTTGATGCTCGGCGACGCTGTCGACGAGAGGATTACCAGTCTTCGTGTGCTTGATGAACAAGCTCTTCACGCGAATGGATAACCCGTTGATGCTGTACAAACCGGTCGTTTGGAGCGCAATCAAAACCACCACACCGGCAACGCCCGCAAACATGTACATGCGCAATCGTCGTTGCCACTTTTGACGCAGAGTCAAACCCGGAGTCATCGTGCGTTCGGTAAATTCAAGCACTTGGAAACCAAGAAAGACAAACATCGGTCCGAGTTGCTCGGCCGACGTGAACGGCAACGTGCCAACGACCGGGAATTGCAGCGCACCAATCGTACCGATGACGAAGAAGAGTGAATACGCCTTGTACAGAGAGGTGTTGTACCTGTTGTACAGGACGAGAACGGCGGCGTGAAGACCGACCATGTTGAGCACAAACGTGTAACCACCCCACGCAGCCACCATGTACGTGTACGCCAATCCAGCGAGCGCACCGATCGGCCAGGAAGATTCCGTTCTTAACGCTCGCGTCCACGCGTAAAACGTCAGGCACATCGCGGTGACGGCGAGAGATTCGTTATCGTATCCACCCGCCACGGAACGCATCGTGTGTGCCGGAATGACGGACATAACGAGTGCCGCGATCACCGCCGCGTTCCCGCTTCCACTGCACTCCTTGGTCAATAACGCCACCAAAAACGTCGCCACCGCCCCAAACCACGCCGGGAAGAAGACACACACGTCATTCAAGCTCATCTCGATTCCCAACGCGTTGAGTAATCTCCACAGCGCCACCGCCGTGATCTGCATTCCCGGGTAAATCGTCGTCCCCACCGGTCTTCCCAGCGGATACCACGACATGTAATCGAACCACGTGCTAAACTTTTTCCACCCATGTTCCGCCAAGTACTCGGTCGCGCGGTAGTTGAACCACGGGTCGAATTCGTGGATGATCCTTCCGTACTCTCGCACCGCGTACAGGCGAATGTCAATCGCGGCGTGGAGCGCCGCAACGAGAAGCACGGCGCGGATCGCCCCACCCGGGGTGAGATCGATGAGTTTCTGCATCCTCACGCGTTGACGTACTGCAAACGCCAAGCAACTCGGTCGGTGAGTCGACGAGTCGCGGGCATGCGGAGTGACGATCGACGTTGGAACTTTCATCTTGTTTTCGCTTTGCGACGAAAGGGCTTTCTGGACAATACAATCGCTGTTACAAACGCGATGCGCGCAAACAAACAAACAAATAAGCAAACTCTAAATAAAACGATTAATAGTGCGTCGAGCCGTGGAACGTTTGCCGAACCGAACGTCGAACGTCGCGACTCTCAACGAGATCCGCCTGAGTCCAACCACGCCAAATACCGTTCTTCTCGCGTCAAATCCTCCTCACTCACGCAACACACATCCACACCCTGACGCAACATCAACATCTCGATCACCTTGTTCGCCACCTCGAACGCGCTCACGAACGAATCCGTGAAATCAAACGCCAACAAATCGTTCGCCAGCGCCATGACCATTCGCTGAAACGCCTCGTCGTCCACCTCACCCGTCTCCGCCTCGACCCTCGCCGCGCGCTCTACGCACTTGGCGTACGATTCCGCCGCCGCGCGTCCGATATCAGCATTGATCGCCGCACCGCGTTCCCACTCTTCATCGAGCCAAAACGTCACCATGCCCTCGACCCATTCGGGCGACGCAGCGTCGTCACCACGAACCCCACTTTCGACGCGAAGCGCCGCGACGTTCCGCGTCGCCGCGCGCTTCACTTCACGCGAACGCGATGTGGTCGCCGCCCACCCGTCTCTCGCCTTCGTCGTCGTCGTCGCGGCGCGCGCGAAGGCGCTCTGCGCGCGCGTGGTCGTCCGCATTCTACGCGTCCGTCGCGTTATCCAGTCTTCAGGTGCTTTTTTTTTGAAATCATCTGTTGGAGTCTCGTCGAACGTCACTCAACGACGCGAACGCGTTCGCTCGGACGATCGCGCGGGGTTGCGACGACTCGCGCGTTGGGAAGTAACATCGCGTGCAGCATCGCGCGGATTCAAACGAACGAACGAGCGTCGTCGTCGTCGTCGGGAGCGTCCTCTGATTGAGATTTTCATTTTGAACATCGCATCGAAACGAACGCGATGGTTGACGGCGCTGGACCTAAGATTGGCGACGCGCGGTCACTTTGGAACTTTACGCCGAGCCCGGGATGGTCGAAGGATGAGGCGTACGCGCTGAGACAGCTTTTGAAAAAGTTTGGAATTGGAAAGTGGGTGCAGATCGTCGACTCGGGCGTGTTGCCGGGGAAGCAGATTCAACAGCTCAACGGACAGACGCAGAGACTACTCGGGAAACAGTCACTGGCAGAGTACTCGGGAATGCGGTTGGACGTGGATAGGATTCGTATGGATAACGACGCGTTGGAAAATGTGATTCGGAAGAATGGGTTGATCACGAACCAGGGTGGGATTCGGTCCAAGGAGGAACTCACGGCGTTGCGGGCAGAAAATTTGAAGAAGTACGGATTGTCAGATGAGGAAGTGGCGGCGATTGAGCTCCCGGCACCGCCGCGCGCGGCTGGACTCGGCGCGGAGATTTATATGGGTAAGAATCACAATCGGGGAGGGGTGGGTGGATCGGATGTAGTGACGGCGACGACTCAGTTGGACGTGATGAAGTCTGACATGGAAGCGCTCAGCGCCCGGCAGCAGCGAGCCTTGGTCAAGGCGCTCATGGCGCGCGTCCAAGACTTGCTGACGGAGTGCCTCGAGGATGACGTTGAAAATCGTCCCGCCGCGTCGAATGAACCCGCGCAGGGGGTGGCGGCTGTCAAGCAGAAGAAACCCGCCGCCAAGCGAGCGAAGAAGCCCGCCACCAAGCGAGCGACAAAGAAATCCAAGAGAGGTTCTGACGACGAAGATGACGGCGCCTACGAAACGGTGGACGTCGCGCAAGACGACGGACCCGTGGCGATGTTGATGAATATGGGATTTGCGAAGCAGCACTGCCTCGCCGCGATCGCCGCGTGCGGTGGCGACACAGAAGAGTGCGTCGAATGGTTAATGACCAACGTAGCGTGAGCCAACTTAACTTGTCAATCTATACTAATTTTGTGTGATCAATACATGGAGAGAATGCTTCTAAAACCTATCGGACTCGCGCGCCCCAAACCTACAGCCCAAACCTATCCGGCTTGCGCGTTCCGTCTTTGAACGAACCAGTTTTCGCCCCGGTGGCGCGTTGCGCGGCGGTGGCCGCTTCCGGCATTGTCCACATTTGCGTTTTACAATCAAAGTACCCACCCGTTTTCGGATCGTAGTAAACTTGCGCGGCGACGTCGTAGTAATACCCACTCGTCGAATCAAACCTCCACCCGCTCACCTCTCCCCCGTTGGCCGCCTGACCCATCTCTCTCGCTGCGTCCGCCGCGCTTGTCGGACCCGCGAGCACCTTTCGCGCCACCGCGACGCCAGTCCCCACAGCCTTCTTCTTCACAGGTCCCTTTTTGTCCACCTTCATCGTCGCGGCGTCCTCCTGCTCCTTCTTTTTGTCATCTTCCTCCTTCTCAAAGTCCGCCGTCGACACGTCCCGGCGGTCCTTCACGCCGACCGCCGCGTCTCTCACGTTTGTTTTTGGCTCCAACGCCGCCGCGTCGTGTCCGTTGTACGCGCTCGTGTCCATGATTTTAATCCCACACTGCGAACACACCCCTGCGGCGTGCGCGCACACGTTACAGTGCGTTCCACCGGTGTGGAGTGAGCACCTGCACGTCGCGCACTTTGTCGCCGCGACTCTTCCGACGCCGTAGGGGCCGCGCCTTTTGGACGCCAGCGCTTTGTTTTCATTGATCGGTCGTCGCTCGTTGAGCGACTCGGTCGCCCCGAGGGCGAGGTCGCGACGCGAGACGGGTTTACTTGTGACGAGCGCCGATCCAGCTCGGAGTTTGGCTTCGCACTTCGTGCACACCATGACGCTCGAGAGGGGAGGCGGTCTACCGCGTCCGCGCCTCGAAGTGGCGTCATTCACCGGCGCGTTCGGCGCGCGCCATCGCTGCGGTTGACGATGAAGGACGCGCAGGATGGTCATTGTGATTAGTGGACGAGCGTCGCTCGCGGAGTCGGGCGGCGTGCCGGCAGTGCGAAGGAGAAGAGGGAAGAGAGGAGCGGCGGCGGCGTTCGGTTGCGCACGCGTAAAAGATTTGGAATGCGGTTTTACTAGGTGCGACGGGGCGCGTGACGCCGGGGGTGATCGAAGGGGGGGCGTCGGGAAAGGGCAGTACCGATTCATAGTTTCGCACGCGTTAGATGCGGACGAGATTGCGCGTTCTGTGCACGAATCGTACGGCTCGATCGCGTTGACCGACGACTTTGGACTCCTGAGCCTGGTTGGTTACGCATCGGCGAATCCAACGATTGCGGTGTGCGCGCTGTTGGCGCTTTTGTGGGTCGTGCCGCTGTTCATCGATGCCGCTTGGAAGTTTGTTTTGCTTCCGGTGGCTGTGGCGTTCGCCGCATTCGTCGCTGTGAGTGATCCGAGCGGGAGCGTCAAGTTTGTGGAATCGCTCGTCGACGAAATCGCGAAGCATCCGAGCGAGATTTTGGCCTTCGTCGGCTTGTTCGTAGCCTTGGCGCTCGCACCTTATCTGCTTGGATTCGCACTTGTTGCGCTCGTCGTCAATGGGGTGTCGGTGATGCCGAGTTCTCTCGCGCCGGCGCTTCCGCGCGAGCTCGTCGCTGCTTCGGATAAGCTCGAGCGTTTGCAACGCAAAGTGAATCCACGACTCAGTGAGATTGAGTCTTTCGCGAATGAGGTCCAGTCAAAGAGACTTGAGCTCAAGGCGGCGCGATTATCCGCGAAGCAAGGCGAATCGTCGCGGGATTGATTCGTTCATACTGATAATGATACATGCTGCTTGAAACAGCATGTATCATTTGCGCATCGCGAGAGCATCTCCTTGTATAACAATTCACACACGATCGGATGCACCGTCGCGCTGGCATTCATTCGCTTTGATCATTTAATACCACACATATAGCGTCAATGTGCCATTATTTCACCTCTTCCCCCGTCTCATTTCCTTCGTCTGCATTTTAAGTCTATTCAAAGTCCTTTCATCGCATAGATGCCGAGCACACTGAGAGCGTTTCCTTAATAATCGGCCTCGCGCACTTGAGGTTCGGCGACAAACACGGCGTCGCAAACCATGCCCACGCGAGACGCGTAGACGTGTCTGGAACACGCACAGAAGTCATGGCGCGATCGATGCGCTTGGCTTTACGAAGCGCCCGCTCGCGGTCTCGAAAGATGCGGACGATTCATCGTCCGAGCTTCATCGTACTTCTTTCGGGAGTCTTCGCCGCTTGGCGCAGTTCGGTGGGCCTTTGCCTGATCCCGTCATCGACGAACGTCATCACGTATCCCTCGCCGCTGCGTTCATCGGTGTGCCCGCCGGGGCACGACGGGTGTGCGCGGCTGATTCCGCACGAACTCAGAGAGTTAGGCTTGTCGCAGTTCCGCGAGCACGTGTTCGAGGTAGCGATCGAGAACACCGGAAGCGCGGCAATCATCGTCAACGGATGGAGCACAGACTCGCCCATGTGGCGAATTGTCGATACCGTCCCCGGCGAGCGCATCGGTGCGGGGCAGAAGAGGACGTATGAGTTGCGTTACAATAGCATCGGTTTGGGCAACTTGGTATCGTCGGTTGTTTTCCAGACGAATCTTGGAAACTTGCTCATGAAGGCGTCCGTCACGGTTTATAGAAACCCATACGGGTTCACGCCACTGATTGAGTCTGTGCCTTTCGACGTCCCCGTTGAGTTTGACTTGAAGATGTTTAACCCGCTCAGTCAGCCAATTGCCATCAGGCACGCCTGGACGACGAACCCAGATGTGACGTTGGAACCGGCTCTCGTGAAAATCAGCGCTGCGAACGAGAGACTGAAGAGCAGCTTGCGCGCAGAGGATCAAGAAGCACTGGCTTTGAAGTGGAATCTCGTACCGGGTGAAGAGACAACCATGCTAAGACTTAAAGTTCTCATTCGTAAGGATGACTTCACTACACAGGACACTGTTGCAGGATTTTTGGTGTTGAACATTACGTCGGAAACATTTCTCACGCGGATACCATATAAATTTATGCCTCACAAGAACCTTGTTTATGTCGTCGAGAAACATTTGGCATTCACGGATTTATCTAGCGCACGTGACAAGGACGTGGTTCATTTGCACGTGTTCAATTCTAGAAGTTCGGCGCTTGAGATCCAATCGGTATTTTCAGAGGATCCAGATAGAGACTTGTCGATCAAGTTTGGGAGTGGTACGATGGTGCCTCCTCTGAGCACCGTGCGAATCGCTCGAATCACCAGGAAAGGATCAATCGAAGGGTATTTCAAGGGAGTGATTCAAGTCCACACAAACGCATCGCACGTACCCTTGAGAGTGACGTACTCTTCTCTGGTTGTGCACGGTCACCTCGAATATGACGCAGATGAGTTTGTGTTTCAAGCCCCGGTAGGACCTTACGGAGAGCCAATCCAAGACAAAGTTCACGACAAAGTTCGCCGAATCAAGATCAAGAACTCTTACTCTCAGCCAGTCGAATTGCGCGCATGGCACATTCTCCCAGAAGATTTGACAAATCCAGCGTTCCCGATTCAATCGCTCACCGCGTTGGACGGACAAGTATTGCAGTCTGCTGAAAGTATGACGGTCGATTTACATTATGCGCCCAAACGTTACCTCACAGCTATTTCATCCACGCTGCGTATTTTACACAACGCCTCCAAAGCGGGAACACGGATTCCTTTGGTGGTTTACAGCGGTGAACTGACGGCGCAAAGCGACGTCGACTTTGGTGTTCTGGGCCTAGGCGTAAAGAAACGAATGGATGTCATTTATAGAAACGATAATCCGATCGCGGTTGAAGTTCACACCGTGACAATAAAAGGAGCGCGGCGCATCACAGCGATGCAAGCAGGAGTTATCGACTTGGAGGTTGGTGATGATGAAATGTCTGACGTAGGTGAATGCATCGAGAAAACTGGTCGTGTCTGTACCAAGGTGCTTAGACGCTCGCTGGACCCTGGTGAAAGCCTTAGACTGTCTTTAGAAGCTCATCCAAGAGAACTTCAAGATTCTGTGAGCGATGCAGAGCTCACGTTGAAGACGAGCACTGGTGTCGACACTGAAACTCGGTTGCATTTAGTCGCATCCAACGGCAAACTTCTCAGTGAAGACGGCGGATATATAAGCATAGAAATCCCGCTGATGGATCTCATAGACCAGGCGCACGAGCACGTCATGCACGACGTAATGGTGCACAGTACGCACAGCGTTCCGGTTGGAGTCACCTCGTTCTTGGAGACAGACTCGGATCTGCTGGGATTTGAGCCCTCCGGAGACGTTGTCATCGGTCCAGATGATTCTAGCAAGCTTGGAATACTCGTCTTTGACACGAGCCGTCAGTCCAACGTTGTTTCCAACTTTTTGGTGACGTTTCCAAGATCCTGGTCAAAGAAGTTTCAGATGCGTAAAACTCATCCAGAAGAATCGCTCGGTACCCACGAGGTTCCTGTCACTAAAGTTGATGTGCACAGACTTGGCGAGCTCAAAAAGTCTCTCGCTAGGTTGATTGAGGATGACGTGCTCGAAGCGCGCGGGAAGTTGTATTACGCATCGGAAGCGCGGGAAGGGCGTCAAACCATAGACGTTCGTGTTGAGCTCACTCGCCCGCAACTTCTGAAGGTGCGATCGCACGAAAATAGCCCTCTGCCAGATATCTCAGGAAGTGAGCTAGTTTCTAAAGGCGAGAAGGTGACTCTTCGCGTTAAGAATCCGTCTACTAGACGACAGCTGTGCATCCGCGCGCTGCCAGTCATCACCACTTCGCAACATTCAAGACGCAAGAAGCCTAAAAAAGAGTCCTTCCATGAAACGAATCTAAGAGCAGCGCGCTCTTTCGCACAGATGGGAGAGACGTATTTTGAAGACACCTCGCATGATCCTGGTTTCTTCTCGGAGTTGAAAGTGAGCAGTGCGGGCGTGTGCCTCCAGCCGGAACAAGAGATTGATGTTCTTGTGGCGAGCTTTGAGCCTCGCAAGAGGATGCATTCGTACGAAGGAACTTTTTGCGTGAAAAACGAATTCACCGTGCTCGAGTGTCTAGTTGTTGAAGGAGATTCCGGGACTTCAGTTTTTGAAGACGAAGAACCTCATCGCGATGCCACTTTGCCCATCGCGCTCATGGCGACGACGATGTGCGTCCTGATCGCTTACTTGTTAAACGCGCAGAAGCAACAATTTGTCGAAGAAGAAGTTGCGCCACGACAGAAATCAGTCATCAGACGTACTGAGCCTGTACCTGCACTCGTCAACACGGCGGCAGCTCCTCGTGAGCACGAGCCGGCGGGTCGTGCAGAGGAGCAGTCATTCGTCTCAGAACGGATGAAGGACATAGAGGATGTCGCTCTGCTCTCCCCTGTTTTGGATGAAGCGCCGGGTCGCGTAGAAACTGATTCCGCCATCGAGGTAGGTCACACATCACCTTCTCCAGCGGTCGCGTCACCAGCTACGACGGTGGCGTCTCCGCCAGAATCTCTGGATCGTGCAGAGAAGCGCAAGAAACACAAGGAGAAAAAATCAACAGACCGAGAAAAGACTCGCAAGAAAGATCGAGACTCTTTCGAAGGCGGCCGTCCGCGCAAAGAGAAGCGAGCCGCGGGCAAATCGTCGGTCGAGCCGGCGAAGACGCACCATCTCATCGCTCCGCGTCCTCCGCGTCAAATCATGGTACAAGCTGAACGTCAGAAGGCGGCGTCCATTGCTTCATCCTCACGTTCAGCCGATTGGATGAGCAAGACTCAAAGTCTAGGGGACGCCGACGAGTCGCGTTCAATGTTCGCCTATGATATTTCCGACCCGTTAAACCTCTCACCGGTACCTTCTGCACCTCCGTCGCGTCCTGGAAGCGTGACAAATTACAACATGTGGGGACATTCTGGTTCGCTTGGCGGATTTGACTCGAGCGGGCTCTTCAGTTTTCCAAGCGATGGCGTTGGAGCGCACGAAGAACACGACGAGTCGCACGACGAACCATTTTCGCCACAGAGTGTGAGTCGCTCGTCGAGTGTCTGGCGTAGCATGCTCTCAGAGTGGGAGAAAACGGCGGACGACACGAGTCGTTCGGAATTGTAAGACTTGTGAGCCGCACAAATATTTACCGTTTAGGGGTGTCAATTTAGTCTAGCTTAAACGTATTAGCTTTACAATGGATCTTCCAGTCCTAACTCAGACAACGTGTACTTCCACAACTCTTCCGAAGCGGCGTCGTCCAGAGCCTGATGACTAGGTGTACGTCGCTCGCAAGCCGAAGTGAAGTATGGTCCAATGACTTCTCCATCAATGGCTTCGCGTCGCGTCGCACAAAACAGAGAGCACCTCGCGCCTTGGTCGGGTGTGAGCAGAATGCGCGACATGATGAGCTTGTACAACACCTGAACAAACTTCGGTAGCGTGCGAACGACACCGGTGACAATATTACCCGGATGCAACGACATCGCTCTCGTACCCGGCGCCTTTGACTTCAATCGCGCGTCCAACGCGCGAACAAACATTACCTCGGCCAACTTGCTAGAAGCATACGCCGCTTGCGCACCATATCTATGCCTCTTAAAATCCATATCATCGAGCCTTAACCCCCCGCATAATTCGTGCAATTTACTACTGACAAAGACCACGCGCGCATCGCCCGTTTGCAACCCCGTCTTTTTCAACTCTTCCAACAACTCCATCGTCAGCAACACTGGCGCGAGAAAATTCGACTGCAAGTGTTGCTCCCTTCCATCTTTACTCGTCACGTACGCCCCAGACATGTCAAATATCCCCGCATTATTGATCAAAACATCCAATCTTTTCTCAGTTGCGCGAAACGTCCTCGCGAACGACTTGACGCTCTCCAGCGAATCCAAATCCAGTCGCATCACTCTACAATCTGGAGCTTTAGTCTTCAAAACCTCCGATTCGCGTGTCCAGTCGTCGACAAGCGCTTCACCTTTCGACGTCGTGCGACACGCGAGGATGACTCGCGCGCCGCGTTTCGTGAGCGCGCGCGCAGTCGTGATGCCGATGCCAGAGGTGGGTCCGGTGACGATGACTGTTTTACCAGTTAAATCTTCCGTGATAATATCGACGGCGCGGGTCGGAAGCGACGCGCAGTGGAAGCGCTGCAGCAGAACGTCATCGACGACGCCGGCGAGGCGCTTGAAGTACTCCATCACGGTCGCGGCGAGGTGTGAAGAGAGGATAAAAGTTTAGCAGAAAGTGCGCGTGGATTGATTTATGGTTCGCAGCTTTGCTCGCGCGGCGGCTCGGTTGTGCTCATTGGCCTTCGTACGTGACATTGACAACTAAACAAAAACAGTAACTGGCGCAAAATTCGACTGGGAGATTAAACCGCCATCTTCATTTCAATCTTCGGGTGCGGGTCGTAGCCGACGATTTCGAAATCCTCAAAGACAAACGAGTCGATGTCCTTCTTGTCTGGGTTGATTTTCAAAATTGGAAACGGACGCGGTTCGCACAAGAGTTGCTTTTCGAGCGGCTCGACGTGGTTGGAGTACACGTGAGTGTCCCCGCAGACGTGGACAAAGTCACCGGGCTTCAAGTCGCAGACTTGGGCAATCATGCACGTCAAGAGAGAGTAGGACGCGATGTTGAACGGAACGCCGAGACCCATGTCGCAAGAGCGCTGGTACATTTGGCAGCTCAGCTCACCGTTGGCGACGTAGAATTGGCAAAACATGTGGCACGGCGGGAGAGCCATCTCCTTGAGCGCCGCCGGGTTCCAGGCGGTGAGCAAGATGCGACGGTCGGTCGGGTTGTTCTTAATCTTGTGAATGACTTCAGCGAGCTGGTCGACACCTTTGCCGGAGTAATCGGCGTGCATGTTGGTGTATTCGGCGCCGAAATGTCTCCACTGGAAGCCGTACACCGGGCCGAGATCGCCAACTTCGCGTTCAGTCAAACCGATCGAGTCCAAGTACTCGCGGCTTCCGTTGCCGTCCCAAATGTGGATGTTCTTATCGGCGAGTTTATTGGCGTTCGTCTCGCCGGCAACAAACCACAAGAGTTCCTCTGCCACGCCTCTCCAGAAGACTCGCTTCGTCGTGAGAAGCGGAAATGAGCGACGCAAGTCGAAGCGCATCTGGTTACCAAACGTGGAAATGGTGCCCGTGCCCGTGCGATCGCCCTTGACTGCGCCCTGGTCGATGATTTCCCGAATCATTTCCAAATATTGGTACTCTTCGTGCTTAACGTCGCATCCCGGCGGGAGAAGCTCCGCTGCCTTGGGGCGGAACTTGCCCGTCTCTGCATCCGCGGCGACGTACGTCAAAAACTGGTAACGAATATCCTTCTCCATGATTGGACGAGACTGACCGTACAGCTTAAACTTGCTCGCATCCACCTTGGGAATAAAGGCGTCGCACTCAAATTCGCCCTCCACTTCGGTGAGGTGCACGGCTTCGCACTTGTCGCTCTTGAGCGCCTCTTCGTAAATCTGCGCCCCACCAATCACGAATGTCTTTTCAACCTTCTTATCGCTCGACGCGATCGCGCTCAGCGCATCCTCGATGGATTTCCTCACGAGCACTCCCTCTGGAAGCGTCGCCGCGCCCGCGCCGTTGTTTTCGTCATTCGCCTCAGCCAACGCCCCCGAACGACTCAACACAATGTTCAATCTCCCCGGAAGCGGTCTAAACTTATCCGGAATCGATTCCCACGTCTTCCGTCCCATTACGACGGCGTTCAACGCCTCCGCATCCCGAGTTTCCGTCGTGACCTTTTTAAAATACGCCATATCCTTGCTCAGTCTCCACGGCAGCGCTCCGTTCAACCCGACGCCCCCGCGCGTCGTCGCCGCGACGACAATCTGAAACCCATCGCCCGCCCCTCGGCTCATCTCCGCGCGATTTCGTTTCCCGTCTCTCGTCTCTTCCTTTCCCGGCGTAATCTCGCCCGCTGTGCTCTCTTCGTTCGGCGTCGCCTTCGTCGTCGCCGCGATGCCTCGCTCGACAGACCAAGCTGACGTTCCCGTTCGACGGGTGTACCCACTCGCCGTCGTCGCGATCGTTCTGTGCACGACTTCTCGTCGCAGTATCGCCGTCGCTCGCGTCGCGATCGTGATCTTCGTGATCGTCGTCGTCGTCGTCGTCGTCGTCCACTGCCGCGTCGTCGTCGTCGTCGAACGAACGAACGAAAGAGACGAGACGAGTGAGGAATCATTTTGAAAATCTTTTTGAATTTTCAACCGACAAAACCAAAATTAAAAATTAAACGTACACACTGGAATCGATCGGATCGGAACGCGCCGACCCTTGGTTGGATCGACCCTCGGAGACGCGAGACGACGGGCGAGGTTTTCCACCGGGGCGTCAGACCTCGGACGACGGACGACGAGGAGTCGACGACGAGGGGGGAAAGCCGCGCCGTACCGCACCGCGCCGCATCGCACCGCGCGTCGGAGGAGGCGCGGGGAGAATCGTCGCGCGCGCGCGCGAGAGAGAGAGTGTGCGTGTGTGTGCGTGAGAGCGACTGAGGGAGGATGCAGCAAGTACCGCCACCGCCGCCGGGTGGTCAACAAGGACAACGGGGACAACATCAGCAGGTTGCGGGCGCGCCGCCGGGCGGAGGACCTCCGATGGGAATGCCGGGGATGCCGCCGCCGATGGGGATGATGATGCCGCCGGGCGGAGGACCTCCGATGGGAATGCCGGGGATGCCGCCGCCGATGGGGATGATGATGCCGCCGGGCGGAGGGCCTCCGATGGGAATGCCGGGGATGCCGCCGCCGATGGGGATGATGATGCCGCCGGGCGGAGGACCTCCGATGGGAATGCCGGGGATGCCGCCGCCGATGGGAATGATGATGCCGCCGGGCGGAGGACCTCCGATGGGAATGCCGGGGATGCCGCCGCCGATGGGGATGATGATGCCGCCGGGCGGAGGACCTCCGATGGGAATGCCGGGGATGCCGCCGATGA
>Ga0181570_10001728_pt1 | contig 18457 bp, 29 predicted proteins | sample 101ome_18_FD_148667 | JGI IMG/M metagenome (GOLD analysis project Ga0181570, IMG submission 148667) | Coastal salt marsh microbial communities from the Groves Creek Marsh, Skidaway Island, Georgia - 101406AT metaG (spades assembly) | ecosystem: Environmental > Aquatic > Marine > Intertidal zone...
CGCTTCGGTAAATCGTTTATCGTAATCTTGCATGATATCGGGCTCACCTTTCATGTAAGTGTAAGCTTCAATAAGCGCACCATACAGCAACGACACCTCCGCATTAGTGCTTAACCATGTAGTGCCGCTATCGGCACCTGCAGTCAAACTAGCGGGTCTGTAAAAATAATGTAACTCGACGGCGTAACTACTATCTGGCGTGGGACCAATTATAAAATTATCTACGTCAAATAAAGCGTAATATCTGGGGGACCCTGTCGTTGCCGGATTAGGTGTAAACTCTTGTATAAAGTTAACATCCTTGTATTCTAAAAAGATTTTATCTGAGCTACCGTCCGTAAAAGACAAAGAAAAAGGAGCTAGATAATCACTTGGTGCCGCTAAATATTTATTAGAAGCGGTCAGATTTGCTGTGGCATTTTTACGAAACAAGGTTAATTGAACATTTTTCAGAATGCGCTCTTCAGCGTTCCGTATAAAAATAGGAAGATTGTTTACAAAACTAGTCTCTGTGTTCTGAGTATAGTCTTGGATTGCACTTTTTAGTTCCGCGTATGTAAAACTCATGTTGTTGTCACCGTAACTGTACCAACCTGCGCAAAAGCGGTAACTGGTTTTAATTGTGGGTTTTCTACCAAAGGAACTCCTACATATACATCTATTGGCTCAACCCTATCCGGTCTTGGATTAAGCAATGCCTGCGGATCTACAACTTTGCGCCTTGGATTAAGCTGTGGTTGTTTTGGCTCATACTCGTCTTTACCGACTAAAAACCCGGTCCATTCCTTTTTCATATCGTTTAAACGATAGCGGAACCCCGACCTATCGGATATACCATATGCAAATTTTCCGGAGGAATATTTAGCCATTACAAATCTCTAGAATAAGCTAGTGTAGGCACAAGGTTAGTGGACGCTCTGTCCCTATCCTCAGTAATTGCTCTTTCCATTTCTTCTTCGTATAACTGTTTTAGCAAAACAATTCTGTCAGGAGCTTTCTTGATAGAAATGTAATACGCCAAACCAGCGGCTAAGGCCGGGTAAAACCTAAACGGTAACTCGACTGTGTTAACAGGAGTGTCCGCATCATCTAACCTAACTAATCTATCAAATACGACTTGATCGGTACTATTATCCGGAGTAGGCCAAACTTTCAATACAGGAGATATTTGCCTATCTAGAAAAAACTGTGAAGGTCTACCCTGTGTGCTTTTAGTAGGAATATTTAAATAATCATCCCGACTAAGCCTTTCTAGCCCGTAATCCGTATTACTTCTGCGTAAAACCAAAGAAAGTATATCAATCGTATCTGCATCCAAAGTATAAGAAGACGTGCCTTGAACCATATTTACGGTAGTTTGCGTAATAGTCCACTGATTCAAACCCCTGTTTGCCCAATCAGCAAACAGAAGATTCATAGATCTTTTTGCGGTTTTTAGATCATAACCAGTGCGCATTTCTTTGCCGCACCGCTCAAAAGCTTCTTCTATGTAGTCCGCAACATCTAACTCAAAGTTTTTGGAGCCTGAGACAGCCATTTACTTACCCTTTTTGACCATGCCACCGCCGCGTAGTTTAACGCCGCGACCTTTTAATATGTCTTTTTTGGTAACTTTACCGTCACCGGTCAGGTCCGGAAAAGATTTAGACTTGCTTGCCGCACCGCCTTTATTCATCTTCTGAACCATGCCACCGCCACGCATCTTCTTAACCGGGGAAGCATTTTTTACTTTTGCTTTTCCAATATTAGAAGAAGCTTGCATCTTTCTAGGACTCATCGCCATTGCTTAGTCTCCTATGTAATTCGTTACGTTTTTCGTAAATCTCAGCGGCATCATAGCTACCAAAATAATTATCGTAATAGCCTAATTTAGCTATTTTTTGTGCGGCTTCTTGGACCTTAGTTAATCGCTGAATAAATATCATGGCATATTCGGTATCAACTATAGGATCAAAACTGCCGTCATCTATTAGCTCGTTTGGGTCCTGAAACGGGTGAAAACCCATCAACCATGCGTCTCTGTTAATAAAAAAACCGTTCGCAATGGCTTCATTTAAACCGTCTAAGTATTCATGGAAATCATCAGGATTAGGCTGAAAAGCCGTGTCCACAACAATCACCAAATCTACCGCATCATCCCATGTCGATATGACCTGACAGATGTCTTGATAATTATCCGGTTCATGCTTAAAAATAACCGAAACCTTATCATCCTTCCATGCTTTTTTTGCATACGGGCATGGAGGCAACCCGTTGAATTCTTTACTCTTTTTCTCAAGAGCGTATTTTGACCAAGCTTTTATTTCGCTTATTATTTCCTTTTCTTGGCCAACTAAAAACTGGTGCATACCTAAGTATATTGAGTCCGTTTACGGCGATTAGACAACACTGCGCCACAACCTTTATTTAACTTAGATACCGGCCCACCGTTCGCGGCCCGCATCACCTTTGCGGCTTTAGTATTGGCCACAAATTGCTTACCCTTAGAGCCTTCTTTCTTTTTCTTTCTTGCCGTAGAAGCCCGTTGAGACTTACTCAAACTATTGGCTTTGGCTCGTGGCAAACAGCGGTCAGGGTTCTTCTTGTTCTTCGATGTGCCGCATTCACCTGCAACATTGCCAGAACTGTCTATTCGGACCCAATCTTCGTTTAGCCACTTTTTAAGCTCACCAGCCATTTACTTCTTTTTCCTCTTAGACCCTTTGGCATAATTAGGGTCCTTGCAATACTTAGAAGCGGCTAAATTAGCGTAAGCACTTGGATACTTGTCAAAAGTTCGTTTAGCCCATGCTTTACCCGCGGCGCAAATCTTATTTGATTTTGCTTCGCCGCCCTTGGCCATCTTTACAACGGTGCCTTGTTTAACTCGAGCTACCATTTTTTACAACTCCAGTATCTAGCACTAAACTTGTCTTTAGCCGTATCGCAATTGTGCCTAGCTCTGAAACTTTTTCTTCTGGCGGGCTGATCCTTCTTTATAGTCATGTTCGGATCGCCAAACCGTACTAGCTTAATGTCCTCACCTTTTTTAGCTAATACAGCAAATTTTTTATTTTTGCCCGGAGTTCTTTTAGGTTTATTAAAACCAGCAAAAGTCTCCCCTCTATATTTAATTTTTCCCGAAGGAGTTCTGGTAACATCTTTGGCAGAGCTCATTACAACTCATCCCCATTTTTTATATAAGTTATATCGATCGTCGCAGAAGCTGTAATTGTGCCGCCCGCAGAATCAGCCTCTGCGCGGACTTCAATATCTGTTTTTTCGGAAAAAGCAATTGGGTTCCAATACGGAATACTGGTTGAGTTATTGGCTAAGGTCACCCGGTCCTTAACATTAAATACACCACCGTCAGGTCTTGCCACCAACGTAAAGATAGCAAACTTGCCAGCAGAGGAGGAGGCTGAAACATCTTTTTGGTGAAGATACGCAGTGTAACCTCTTGGAACAGTCCAGAGACACATGAGGGTTTGGTTGTCACCAATGGAAACTGTGGCATATTTATTTGTTGGAACACCGCCCGAAGGCGTTGCTTCTGTACCTACATACAAGACGCCTGCATTAGCTCCGCCAGATCCGGCAGTGTTTACAACAATACGATTGACGCGATACCAGTTCAAAGCACCGTTTAACTGAACCCCTGTTTGACCGTTTAGCGAAACAGTTTCACTTATTTGGTCAAAATTTGCGTCTAACCCAGACACAGTGGCCGTTCTAGCTCCTGTCCCCGCAGAGGTGTCCGCGGTGGAACTGCTAGAAATATACATGGTGGAAGCGGCTGTAGGATAAACATATAAGCCGCCTTGTGACCAAACAGTCTCGTTTGAATTCGCAATACTTGGATTATAGCCAAATTTGTGAACAAACTCGTGATATGCAATTTGACCACGTGAAACCTGTAACTCAAAAGGTTCCGAAGTTCCTATTCTGGTTATGGACGAGACTTCACGTGACATAGTCTTACCCTAGCTATAGAAAATAGTTAATGCCGTTACATTTGTCGCGGCACTTACATAAACATCGTCGGTAAATAACAGACCTTCGTCTGGAATATTTACAGAGTGAGTAGAGGACTGTACAAAGTCTAAATCGACTACCGTAGAGCCCCCGTTTCCGTCTGTAAACGTTAATCTACCGGCACCGGCTCCTACAAGAACCTGCACCTGACGTAACCGAGCACGACCTACTGAGGCCGCGCCCGTTCCTGTCAGACGCTTTGCTTTAACGTCTGAGTTAGCCATTACTTAGCTCCTGTTTTTTTAGCGGCCTTTTTAGGCGCAGTTTTTTTCACAGGCTTTTTAGCCCCTGACTTGTTGTTGAGCTTTCCCATCATAACCCCCTATTAAACAGCGGCTGAGAACGGTGTAGCTTCTGTGCCGGTAGCGGCTTGACGAATGACCACAGAAAATTTACCGGAATAAACGTCCTGAAGTTCAATTTGGCCGCCAAGAATACCGCCTGTGGTCGAACCATCAAGCGTAATCGTGTCAGAAGCCGCCACAGTTTCAAAGATAGAAGCGGTGTTGCCGCCATCGTTTGCAACGATAGCTACACCAGCCATGGTGTCATCAGAGCTTGCTACCTGAATAATATAATCATTCGAGGTTACAGTGGTTTTTACAAAAAACTTGTAGATATTACCTGTTCCTGTAGCCGCAGGAAGAGTAACAGTAGCCCCACTAGCAACGTCCAGAAGCATTGTGCGACCAGCGTGGTTAGCAGAAGTGAGAGTTACGTCAGCGTCTACAGTTACGAGAGAGCCGGAACCATTAATGAAGCCATTAGTGCTTGTTACCGGACCTGAAAAAGTGGTTGAAGCCATTAGAATTACCTCTTGCACAAGGTTTGGTTTCGTAGTCTGTGCAACGTCAGGCGGGCAAGAACCTGTCTACGAAACTAATTGGTGCCCAAATTTAACTATACCCCAAAAAAGAAAAGGCGGCAAACGCCGCCTTTCCCCATCTCAGATAAGAGATTACGCGGCTCCGGGAGTACCGAAAACGGCTCTCCAATCAGATACACCAAAGGAGTACCTTTCACGAGCCTTGAAGCGCATATTGCCGGTGTCAAAGTCACCTTCCATTGCAGTCTTAATAGGAGTGCGCTGGAAGAGTTTGAAACCATTAGGAGCGTCTGTCTTTATGAAGTACGCATCAGTGTCAGTCAAGAAATGATTGACCACTGCGCCGTCTGGGATCATTCCCATGGACTTCATAGCGTTCAGATCGTTGTCTGCAGTGCCGGGACGCAGGTTGGAGTTGATAACCCTTTCTGCAATAAACTGCAGTTCTTTTGGAATTATCAGCTTCATGCCGCGTACAGCAATCTTCAGACCACGCTCATCAGTCAAACTAGCAATGTCAATCAGCATCTGCTCAAGAGAAGTCTCATTGAGGTCAGCGGCAGTTGACAGCTGGTTACGCTGGTTTCCGCTCAACGAAGGGTGAGCAGATGAACACAGAGCGGCTCCATCACCAACTGGGTAGTTGGTATCAAAAGCATTGTTAAGTACAGAAGCGGCCTTAACCTGCTTAGTCTGAGACATTGAACGTGCCAGAGCACGTGTGTAACGTCCCGCCAAACGGTCGTAGAGGTTATCCTCAACAGCTTCTTCCGTGATGCTAAACGCAAGAGAGATAGTCTCGTGCGTGTAACGAGCAGTGTAAGTTTCCTGCGCGTCGTCATAAGTAATGGCTCCACCCTCGGATTTAACCGGAGCAGATCCAAAACCAGACAGCATCTGTTCTTCCTCAAACGCACGATCAGAGGACTCTTCGTCGAAAATTTCGGCGTGTTCTCTATCGTAACGATCGTATTCCATCCCGAACAAGGCATTTAGTCCGGGTTCTAGCTCTTTCGCTAATTGAGCGCGAGAAATAGCCATGGTTAAACCCCCTTAAATGCCGGTGGAATCCGCAGTGGTCTGAGAATCAAACCTGCGAGTTCCAGCGTTGAAATGTGCGTTCAGACGTACCATCAGCGGTATACCTGCGGCGGTATAATCGCTGTTAGAAGCATCGTCCATAATCCCAACAATGCGCAAAGGCAGAGTTGCTGTAGTGTTTACAGAAGAAACGGACAGTGCTCCACTTGCTACGCCAGTATTGGACGAACCACTACGGGCAGACGTACCGAGAGATGCATTTGCAAACACAGTTGCAAGTGCAGTAGCGCGGTCTGTCAATGAAGCGTCTGAAGCTACTTTAAAGAGTTGATTTGGGTTGTCAGCCACATACGCCTTTACAGGGTAGTTTGTGTCTACGCTGACTGAACCCGAACCGGGCCAATAGTTAAGCCAAACCGGTTTCTTTTGAACCGAATCATGGTATTCGACACCCATCAGAACACCCAATGCCTGAGTAGTACCACCGGCAGTATCGCCAGCCTGATCAATTACTCCAGCCGCCAAAGGAACGACTATGGAATACTGATAAATAGCATTGGTGTTGTTAGAGGCAATTTCATACTGGGTAACACCAGTAGTGTTTGCACCGCTACCAACTAGCCCGATAGGACGAAGACCGTAGGCAGTTGATTGATTTGCCATGAGGAATTCTCCTTCCTATAGGGTGACCTACTGTTTACGTGGGCCACCAAAAGTTACACGAGATTGACGATCAGGTTTAGTAATCGTCATTGTATTATGAGCATTTTCTCGCATCATATCCTGATCAACGGCTTCCATTAGATCTTGGCTCTTTTCACGGAAATACTGCGTCCGCTCTGCAACCGTTTCTACTGGAAGTCTTGCGAGAATCAAACCTCCAACGCCAAAAACACCTTCAAATCTACCTGAATCAATCACCGGAGCTTCAAAATCAGGATATTCGTCAGCGCGAACTAACTCATAACCTTCTCTCATTCGAGCAGAAATGTTTTTACGGTCATCAAAACCGCGCACTTCAGCCCTTATCCAACGGTGTATGTACCCTTCGGGTGCAGGTGGTGCATCTAACGCAGAGGGGGGAGCCCAAGGCTTACGCCTTTGCTCTTTCTCCCTAGAATTTTTTGCGCGAGGAGAACGATCAATACCCTCAAATCCTGTTTGTTCAGTTTTCTTGGTCATTTTCGTCTCCTATTTAACGTATTTCGCGTATTCTTCAAGTGGCACACCTAATTTCTTTGCTATTGCAACTTGGCTTGGTGTGAGTTTCCGTGTGCGTCCAGATCTCGCTGAAGAGCGAGAGCCACCAGCTACGTTTTGGACGGGTTTTTTAGCCGTAGCAGTGGAATTTTCATTCGTAAACTTGTGAGGGAACTCAGTTCGCATACGAGTATCAAGCTCACTATAATACTCATCGCTCTTGGGGTCAAACTGTTCATCTTCTACAAGTTTCTTGTGTATACCAAACGCGGCAAAGGTCATAGCCTCGTCTTGACCAAACCATGAGTTTTTAGAAGCCCAATCCTCGGCCTTCGGGTCTGGTCTGCGCGGTTGAGGCGGTTCTGCAGGCGGCGGCTGTTGTTTTTCATACGCCGACCTAGCTTCTTGAGCTCTTTTAGCTTCATTATACCTATCCGCGGCCACAGCAAGTTCCGTAAGTCTTTTCTGCGCGGCTACAGTAGCAGTAGAATCCCCTAAATCAACGGCACGTTTTAGCTCGGCCTCCACCTGCTGTTGCTCTATGCCAAGCCTACTACCATATTCGGTCATGTAGCCTTCGTCTAAGCTTTTAACGCGAGTTTTTAGCTCCTCGGCCTCTTTCTTAACGTTCTGAGCATAGCTCAAGGCTTCCTCGCGCTGACGCTCTGCCTCTCGCATCTTCTTAGTTAGACGGTCTATCCTCTTTTGGACAGACGCGCTGTATTGCTCGTGTTCGTCGTCTTTTTCTGCAGATTCCTCTGCCTGTAACGGTTCTTCTTCCTGATCAGAATTATCAGTTTCTTCTGGAAGCTCAACCTCTACTTCTTCAGTATCGGATGTATCCAAATCAACCGTTTCTTCGTTTTCTACAATTTCTTCAGCCATGATTTAGCCCCTTAAAAACTAATAATATCTTCAGGATCGTTTATTGTGGCCAAGATCTCATCATCATTAATGATACGAACTTCGCCACCGTCTATACGAAAACGTGATCCCGCGTAACGTGCAAAAACAACCCAATCTTTTTCCTGACACCACGGGCCATTTGGAAATTTATCTTCGTCTTTATAGACCAAAGGACCTTGCTTCAAGACATATCCGACCACCGTCTGTATTTGACCGTCGTCTAGTATCTTTTCAGGAATGACAATGCCCCCGTCAGTGGTAGCTCTGCCTCGATAGGGTAAGATCAACATACGCCATCCCGTAGGGGTAGGCATACGATCAATCAAAGATTTCTTTAGTTTGGAAGGGTCTAAAACACGTTGTTCAGGTGCTACATAAGCACTATCTTCCGTGTTTTCTTTTTCTTTCTTTCGCTCTTCAGCAATATGCGCAGGTAAATCAATCATCTAATTGCTCCTGTTTTTCGAGTAGGCTCGAGAGTTCCTGTGCGATGTAATTTAAAGAATTTAACTCCCCCATGAGCGTCCTATATTGCTCCATGGAGTTAATTCCATCGTTTTCTAAAATAGTTAATACGGATGCTTTTCGTTCATTAATGGTTTTTTGAATGAATTGGACAACCCGGAATCCATCCATAACACCTCCTTGTGTTTTATAATAAAATCGTAGTATATCTTATACTATTTCGATAACAACCCTTTTTCTATCAACCTCTTACGGTTTTCTAAGTGGGACAGCTGTATATCTTTCTTGCTTTGTCCAAAGTATGGGACAGCATGGAAATTAGATATTAAAAGCTCGCAAATATCGCCGTGAGGACATGAAAAAGTACCCAAATATCGGCCATATTTACCCTTTTCTTTGGTTTTTAAGGTGTATTTATAGCCAACCATAAGGTTTTCTTCGACAAATTTCTTGGCCAATAAGCCACATTCTTTCTCTTTTTTGTCTCTAGTCCTAGATTCTGGAGTATCTACCCCTGCTAGACGAATACGTTGCTTTTTAAGCCACATATCAAAGCCTAGATCTATATCCACATCTACCGTGTCACCGTCTACGACTCTTAAAATGGTGGCTTGATACTCAAACATAGTTTCCAGACCTAATCATATCTGTGAGCTCAATAGCTCGACCTTTTACTTGCGTTGCCCATCTACTGTCCAAAAAATGATCTGCCGCTTCCTCAAAAGATCCTTCGCTCATAGAAGCTAAAGCGTTTTTAAATTTTAAAAGTCTTGGCAACCCTAGATTAAATCCCAACGAAATCATGGCATCTCGACGAGCGTCGTTTAAATCAGCAAACCATGGGAAAGTGCGATCGAGCTCATCCTCAACCCGCGTAATATCGTTCTGAAGAAGATAATCCACCTCATCGTCTGACAATCCCAGCCCTGTAGCCGAGATATTTCGTCCAACGCCTATGGTTTCAAGGCCCTCAGTATCCAAATAAACCTTGTGCTCTACCCCTTCATGGCGACGTAGCATCTCGATTAGCTTATCCACCGCGCCCTTTTCCTCCATAGAAAAAAGCCGCGCAGGTGCCCAAAATACCGGATAGCTGACCTAAAACTAGCGAGATTATCGTCTCGTCGTTCTGATCGTGAGGCATGATAGTTACGGTCATTACGTACACCCCGTAAAGAACAAGGGCAAGAATGCAGAACATTTTGGGGGTTAAGTCTCTGGCAAACGCTTTACGAGCATCTTTTCGGTCATCTACCTCTCTAGCATAAAGGTCTATGTCCAGCTGTTTCATCTTGAGAGCGAAATCTTTATCTACCTGCTTTACCTGCTCAAGCTTCTCCGGCGGTGCGTTCTCTAGGGCTTCCTCAATGGCTTCTGGTTCAGGCGGACAGTCCAGTACCTGTGCGACGGCTTTTGCCGCCATGCCACCCATAGGACCACCGATAGCGGTGCCGACAGTAGGGGCTACAAGTTTTAGTAACCCTTTGAGTTTAAACGCCATTTTCTTCAGCGACTATATCGTCGATGGTGTCGCAAACGTCAGGGACAACAACCCCTGTAGTAGCAGACAGGATTGACCTGCCCACGGCCCTAGTGCCTTTGTAAACCCCAGAACAATACAACTCTTTGTTTTCCATCACCTGTTCTACCGAAGTACATCCAGCACAAAGCAAAACAATCGTACAAAGTAATATTCTCATCATTTCTTTCCTTGGTTTTTTAAGAACTGTTTCAGTCTTTCTGCGTATCCATCCATCATATGATCAGAAATAGCGTCTCTTATGCTCCTGTCGTTTTTACGAAAATAAGCATCCGGGTCAATCCAATCATCCCCGGTGTTTGCAAAGTAAAGCATTGTTTGGCTCACGCTCGGGCCGTAGCAAAGCCGTGGCACCCTTGCTACCATATCGCTACCCTGAACCACTGAAATCTGTTTGTCGAGCTCCATGGGGCGTTTAAAGCCCTTAAAAAAGGTGTTTGGCTTGCCAAAAGTGACTAGATTTAAATTCGGGTGTTTTTTGTGGATCTTGGCACATGACAACTCGGCCAGCGCACCACCTAAACTGTGGCCACAGATAAGAGTCCGTTTGTTCCAATCTATCATAGGCACTATCTGTTTCCAGACACTCTTATGGGCCAGCGTAAAGCCGCCATGGCAAAGTCTTCCCGCATAGGGCACAGGCACGACAAAAGCATCAGTAAGCCAATCTCGGCCCTGCTGAGTGCCTCTGAAGGCTATTATGTCTATGGATTTACGTTGCGCGAAATACGCTGTGGTGGAGGTTAGCTTTGATTCTATTTTTATGGCATCGGGGATAGCATCATCGTAGGCCAGCATGGAGTACCTACGGGCAGTGTTTAGAAGAACCGGGTCAAGTTTCATCATGAAGCCCCAAACTTTTCAACCGCATATAAGAAAATTACAAAAGGATATAGGCCCCAAACCAGCCTTTCAAGTTTGTCAAACTTCTGGCTACCCGATTCAAGTCGCTCTTCAATGGCCTTGTAGCGCAAAGCGCACTCAGTCTCGTGAAGCTCCATACGTTGCTGGGCGGATGGTAATCTAGCCCCTTTTTTCTTGGCTACTTTCTTTTTTGCGACTTTCTTTTTTGCTACGGCCATAACGTGTTCCTACCCTAACTCAGTAAAAATTTTAACCATTAGTGTCAAAGCTCCAACAACTATACACATACCAACTACGGCAACCGCTATGTCTGTCATGTCGCTTTTACGCTTCGCGGCGGCTCTTGCCGCCTCTAACTTACGCTGTTTCAATATTCTGCGTTGTTTAAGCATATCCCGGTAAAAGTCACCTTGACCGGTATAAATCAGATACTCTCGAAGCTCTTTCTCTAACGTAGCGGCTCGTTTTTTAGCCAGAGAAATCTCAAGTGCCTGTTGCTCAATACTCTTACCCGCAACTAATTTAGCAGTTGTAGAAACCTCCTTATTTTCAATGCTGGCTTCTGATATCTGCTCATTTGCCTCAAAAAACTTAGATAAAGTGCCTGCCATTTCATGCAGTTCTTTGCCCTTATCTACGCCAGTTTTGAGGGCACTAAAAGCGGCATTTGCCGCGCTCAAAGCGGCTACAACTTCTATCATGCTTTTTTCTCAGAAAAAGCAAATCGCGTTCAAAAAATTCCTTGAAACCGTTGTTTTACCCGAACTATCGGGCTAAATCCTTTTACCGGACCTCCCTGTGACATCTTCTTCGGCGACTTCCCTGCCTTGCTAAGAGCTATAGCGACTGCTTGATCCTGCTTATAGCCCTCATCCCGCAACTTACTTATGTTGGAGCTAATGGTCTTTTGACCTTTACCTGTTTTTAGTGGCATAACTTAACAAGAACTATACTTGCCGCCACGCTCTGCCGCGCCCATGCCGCGCTTTTTACCCTTAAACATGGTGCCTTCACCAATGCTCGGGGTCTTTTCGTCGGTTGTCTTGGCGTATGGTATTTTGCCCTGACCTTTTATATCGGCATAGTTCTTAGCCGCAGGAGCTTCAACGGTGCCAGTTACTATTTTTACAGAACTCATTCTATTGCCCTCTGTTTTGATTGCGCATAATCTCGCGCTGGGTTGATGCTTGTATCTTTTCTCTGGATAGCTGTTCTTGACTCTGCAGACGATCATCAAACTGCCTGTCTCTCTGAGCCATCTTCTGCCTCTCAAGATCCAGTTTCTGCTGTCCTTCAGCTATGTCAGCCTCGGTAGCCTGTGCTTTAATATTGAGCTCCTGCTCTTTAAGCGCGATCAACGGATCACCACCCTGTCCACCGCCCATAATCTGCTGGCTCATTTGGCGAACATTCTGCATTTCCTGTGCGATCAGTTGTGCGGTCTGTGTCTCAATATCAAGCATCTGCTCTTCAGTAACCTGCTGGTTACCGTTTTGTTGCATAAAGGCCATAGCCACTTGTTCTCTGGCTTTAAGCTTTATGTGCTCTAAAACGTGCTTCTGCAGAGCTACAGCTAACCCAACGGTGCTTTGAACTACCCCAGAGGCCATAAACGTCAAATGCGCCATGATATGGGCATCGTGGTCCTGACCCTCAAAGGCTTTCAAACCAATGTTATCAAGCACGTCGATGTGCTCTTGCGCCGGATCTTTAGGCACAGGCTCTTGCTCTGGAGGAGCCTGTAGAATCTTGTCAATGTCCCTAACCCCAAGAGCCTCGTACATACGACGGAAAGCTTCATGCTGGTTGTGCAACTGCGGGGCCTGCATGGCCATCTCTAGCTGAGATTGTGCTAAAGCAATGCGCTGGGCTTGAGAGAATATGTTTGGATTAGATACGGGAACAACGTCCACACGGTCATCAAAGTCTGCCGCCATGATGCTTTGGTCACCACCGGCCACAGAATACGGGTATTCCTGCGGCAAGTAATCGGCCATCACTCTGGCTAATAGCTTGAACTCTATGCGCATGGCATAGTGCAGACGCTTGTGGATGGCACTCATTACACGAGTCCCTTGTTCCAACATAGCTACTGTGGTGCCTACCGCGGCTTGCTGATTACCATCGCCAACCTTCAGATCGGTAATGGTGGCAAACCTTTGTGCCGCACCCACAACAAAACCAAGCAAGTTAAACAGCGTATTGTCCGGGCCTTTGAAAGGCAACGGCATCAAACTGTCACGTATGGCTCCTCCCGGCGCATCGACATCTCTAAACTCACCGGGCTGGAGTGGTTCGCTGTCTTCACGTATGCGAAGACCCCGGGCTTTAAAGCCCGCCGGTAAGTTGGACAACGTGCCTGCATCAATAAGCTGTCTTAAAGCCGCTGTAGCCGTGCGAGATAGGCCGCCAATTGTATGGATTAGGCCAAGGCCATAAAAGCCGAGCCCGGGAAGAAACTTGTAATGCACAAAGTATTGAATCTTATTGCGCATAGGATCATCTTCACGATAATTCCGCCTAATTGCGAGAATCTGGCCATTATCTTGGCTAATTGTCACAATATACGGCAGTTTTATCCCTGTCATTTCGTCGTCTTCTCCGGTGTCTTCAAAGCCGGGAAGATCAAGTTCCACGTGGAACTCTAACAAAGTGCAGTCATAATTGATCGTGGATGGTGTAACCCCTTGAATTTTATCAATTTCTTGGGTTATGTCGTTCGTTTCTTCCTGTGCAGGGGTAACGGGTATATCTAAATAGAACCCCGCCACCTGTCTTTTCCGCAGATCATTCGCGGACATCGGTACAATTTGAGCAATCAAAGGCGACGTTTCTAGATTAGTCGCTTCGTAAGGAACGATAAGGTTTTCTGCAGGAACAAACGTACTTACGGCTCGTTCCAAAGCCTCATCATAGTAAATCTTTTTGAAAGCAGAACCGGCCAAGGGCAAGTAAAACAGCATCTGATCAAACTCAGGTGTGTATTCTTCCATCACGTTAGTCAAGTAGTAGTTCATAAACTCCTTGACGCGATTGGCTTGGTCGGACTTCTCTTTATCTGGAGCACCCATAACGGCAGTGCGCACGGGGCCCCCAGCAGGCAAGAGCTCATTAAACGCTTGTGCCTGAAACTGCGTAGCGGCTTCAGCTAGAACCGGGTGGGTTACACCCGTGGCTCCCCGGAAAGGCTCGGTTTTTTCTTTGTAAGTAAAACCAAGTAGCTCCAAACCTTTGGAATACGTTTCTTCCCAATCATGTCGAGAAGATTTGCAGGAATCATACTCAGCCAGTAGCTCGTTAGAAATGACTCCCAAGTCAGAATTTGATAGTTCTTCGGCCAGATTACGATAAAAATCGCCCTCATCAACATTTGCGGCAGTAGGGTCAAAATCAATGATTGCCCCGCCTTCCTCATCTATCTCAATCTCGATGCCTTCTGGAGCAGTGCCCGACATCATTAACGTGCCGGGAGACTCTATTTCAATGTCATCTTCTGCATCAATCAGCATAGGATCGTCAGAAGACCTATCCATCAGAGAAGCCATTGGGCGATTATTCTCTGCCATATTTAACCCCTTTGACGCTCCATAATGCGGTCAATTGAAGACACCATGTCACTATTGATCATGCCGCCCATCTGGTTGGTCATAGAACCTAATCCGCCGTAACGCTGATTCAGGGCCGTGGTCCGATCGTCCACAATCCCGCCCTGCGCAAAGGGGGCCGTCCCTGTACGATTACGATCAATGCGCAGTTCTTCTACCGCTTTCATCATCGTATCGTCAGAAATGTTATCTGTCTCAGCTTTGTAAATCATCTGTGCTCGTCGTATGGCTTCTTGATCATTACCGGCCTCTTTCATCATGCGCTCGTAAGTCTCCATAGCACTCTTAGCCTGCTGGATAGTCATATTTTCCAGATCATCGGTCGTCATGCTTTCTAGAGCTTTCTGGCCAGAAGGCTTGAAAAGATCCTGAAAACGCTCACCTAGACCATAAAGCATAGATCCTATGCCGCCAGCTTCGCCACCGTTAGCAAATCCTGTCAAATTTATACCTAATCTTTCGGATACTTCATTCATATCTAAACCTTGCCTACGCGCTTCATCCGCTATACGAAAAGCACGTTCCTCTTGGGTGTAATCACCTTTGCCTACTGCACCTTGGTCCGAAGCTAAATACTCTAGCTGTCTGTTTGGGTCCGAGATCCGCGATAAGGGATCAATGGACATATTTGTTCGGGTTAAGTATTGCCCTACTTGGTTCGCGGACACCGGACCGCTAATACCAAACTTTGCGGTAATATCCGGAGTCAAAGCACCCGCAATGTCTTGACGAGACAAACCTTGTGATGCGGCATAGTCAGTAATACGCTGGGCCGCGATCTCTCCCCGGGGAGACGTGTTGATAATGTTTGCAATAGTTTCTTGAGTGCTTAAAGCTCTCGGCTGTGCCTCTGCCTCTGCCTCTGGCTGGGGTGTTATAGGTGGTAGCTTATCAAAATTTAGCATTGGACCGGGGGTAGGGGAATAAGCGGGACGTTGCTCCACTTCCCACCAGCGACGTTCTTGCGAGGGCAAATACTGCTGTCTTTCTTCCGCAGTCATCAAAGGACGGCCCGCGACCCGGATGTCATCTAGCGTTAAGCGAGGAGGAATGACGCTGGTTATTCCATCCGTTCCGGTATCGTAGTCAGGCTGGCCTACTCGTTTAGATTTAACGTTTGGAAAGATAGGGTTACCGTTAGAATCGGTATAAATACTTCTGTCGGTAGCTCCGGCAGGACCGTCGTTGCTAAAGTTGGTAGAGACAAACTTCATCTTATCCGGGTCCCACTGGGACGGAGAGAAGTCAAAACCACGGGTAGCAAAGTACCGGCTTACGGCCTTGTCAAAAACGTCCATGTCATATCCGCTGTTTTGCGCTAAAGCAAAAGCAGACTGATAGAACTGAGTACCCTGAGCGTCAGAAAAACTAGATCCTAACCCAACCAAGGCATCATAAATTTCGTCTTCGGTCATATGATATTACCCGTAGTATGCAACCGTAACCCGCATATCGTCTTCGTCTTCAAAATCGTCAGAAGGCAACTGAACAAAATTTCCCTGACGGTAACGCATCAACGCCTGCGTGGTACTATCCACCAAGTCGTCGTGCTCACCATTAGGGAATGCGGCGCATTCTTCAACCAACTCCTCGGCCCAAGATGCATCCGGAACCCATACCATCCCGCTCTCCAAAAGCGGTGCGATACTATGAACCCTCGATAGCTTATCATTACCCCTTGATGGCGTAAAGTTTACCACAGGTATCCCCATATTCCGCAATTCGTGCGTCAAAGGCATACCGCTCGCCTTCGCCTCAATAATAACCGTCTCAGGGTCCCAAAACTTATACGCCTCATACGCAACCTCTTTCAACTCCGGAAAATCCCAACGGCCCTTCTTACTGTCCAACAAAATCAAATTCGGACCACTTCCACCCTCATTCGGATAAAACACGCCCCACGTGGTAATCGCACTGTAGTCAGCCGACTCCTTCTTGGAAAACGCCGTATCATAACTCTGGATAACATACTCCAATTGCGGGACCGAATCCTTCTCCCAAACCTTCCACCACTCCCGCTTCAGAATCGAGTTCTCCTCACCCGTCGGATTCTGCTGATACTGCGCGTTCCACTTGCTCGGAGGTATCGAAGCCTTGACCGCGGTCAAATCCTCCATGCTCCAATACTCCGGCCACACCGGGTCGCCAGACGGCAACTCCATCGGAAATTCCACAACTTCCCACTGATCAGCCAAAGGATCGCGGGCCATGGACCGAACTAACTGACCCGTCAAATCCTTCTCGTGCCACCGGGTCATCACCAGTATGATCGACCCTCCGGGCTGTAAACGTTGCCGCGGCCCGCCCGTGTACCAATCCCACGCATCATCGAAACCCGTAGTAGACATAGCCGTCTGCTCAGAGTGTGGGTCATCAATAATACACAAGTCAGCACCACGACCAGCGAGATTAGAACCAACCCCAACAGCGTAATACATCCCACCACGAGCCGTATCCCAACGTCCAGAAGCTTTTGAATCAGAGGATAATTTAGCATCAGGAAAAATCTCCAAGTAATCGTCACGTTCCAGAAGGTTCTTGACCTTCCTACCAAAGTTAACCGCTAACTCCGTCGTATGCGTCGCCTGAATAATCTTCATCGCCGGATTGCGGCCCACCATCCACGCCGGAAACAAAAAACTAGCAAATTCAGATTTCGTATGCCTCGGCGGCATATTCACAATCAGACGCTTCAACTCGCCACGAGCAACTCGCTCAAGCTTGTCGGCAATAATCTTATGGTGGGTCCCAGCAATAAATTCTGGCCAAAGCGATTTCACAAACGGCAGAAAACTATTCTGGCATTTCTCCAACCGCTCTATCTGCGCCAACCGAAGCTCAAGCTTCAGACGACGCTCTTCAAGTTCTGTGTCAGCCGTCATTCTCAGGATTCGTCAAAAAGATAGGGGTCCCCGGACCAAAGTAAGCATTAAACACATTGAAGTCAAAAAACTCTATCGCTTCATCTCTCTCCATCCGCGGCTCGCTGTTCTCGATTAGTATATCAATACATTTTTCGACATCATAAACCAGTACCGCTTTATCCCCGAACCGGTGTCCGCGGCCAAGGATAGCATCGTCAAAATTCTCAAGTCGTACCATTTCATCGTCCATAAAATATGATCCTATATAGGGGGCCCCAAGGGACCCTAAATATATCATAACATCTCGGATAAGTCGCATATCAATATTTGGCCATTTTATAATTTTTTTTGGCCATTTTTTCATATTGTTTTTTTATATGATTGTTCGTGAAAAACCTGCACAAGCCCCCGCTCCCTGCTCCGCCTACTTTGCGCCGCGAATTTTAAAGCGAATTTACTAATATTTGGATTTTGCCTCAATTTGCCCCGGGGCCCCGGCCCGTTTTTCGGAGTTCTGCTGGCCCGGATCTGGACCAAAAAGGCCCGGCCCAGTAACTAAAAATATTAATATCCGCGGATCTGGACCAGCTGGACCCCGGCCCGCGGATCTGGACCAGTTACTGGCGGGATTTAACGTAGGACCGCGGATCTGGGCCCGCGGACCAGTAACCGGGAACCAGTGGCCATAAGTTCTGGACAAAAAAAAGCGGCCCGTGGGCCGCCTTAATTCACTGAAAAGAATTAAATTATATTGTGCCGTTCATTTCCTTGATTTGTTTTTCTAAGGCATCAATGCGAAGGCGGAGCTCGTCATTTTCCTTGTAACGTTCTAGGCGCATATCGTCGCGGATCATTCCCGCAATTCTGGTTTCGCAGTAATTCTTTACCAGTAGCCAGTCGCGCTCGCAAAACGCATCCGCGGCAGTGTTAAACAGATCGATAGCATCCTGCGCATTATCAAACGCGATCAGTTCCAGGATGTCGTTAAGGTAATGATCCAGATCTAGATCATAATCAATGCAAATTCCAAGAGTATTTATAGAGTGCATAATTTAATCCTCCGATTAATGTTTGATTTTTTCTACGATTGAAATAGGGCCTTTCCGGGAATAACAATTCAGGCATTGAGCAC
>Ga0181570_10001731_pt1 | contig 18433 bp, 12 predicted proteins | sample 101ome_18_FD_148667 | JGI IMG/M metagenome (GOLD analysis project Ga0181570, IMG submission 148667) | Coastal salt marsh microbial communities from the Groves Creek Marsh, Skidaway Island, Georgia - 101406AT metaG (spades assembly) | ecosystem: Environmental > Aquatic > Marine > Intertidal zone...
CGCGCGCCGCTAAACGTCGCCGCCGCCGCCGTCGACCGACCGACCGACCGATCGATCGATCGAACGCGACCGAACCGAACCGATCGCGATCGACGCCGCAATGCCGTCGTCCCGGTCGCCGCCCATCCTCATCCTCCTCCTCCTCCTGACGATTGATCGTGTTTTCTTTCCTTGTATACGACACGCGTATGATTTTTTAGTATCACCGGGACACACCGGGACACACACACACGGACGCGCGACCGGGACACACACACACACACACACGCACACGTATGAGTTTTTAGTATCACCGGGACACACCGGGACACACACAAACAAACACAAACACGCGCGACCGGGACGCGGGTGTTACGATAGTACTGTATGTTTAGTATGGGTTTTTAGTAGTGAATACCGTGTGGTGTCCCGCTCGCGCGCGCATTCGCGTCGCATCGGGACATCCCCCCGCGCCGACGGCGACGGGAGTGCGCGACGACCGGGACACCGCGACGACGGTTTAGGAAGGGCGCGACGACGGTTTAGGAAGGGCGCGGGCGGTCCGGCGAGGGAACCCAGCGCGTCGTCGTCGTCGTCGTCGTCGTCGCGACGTGATCGTCATTTAATTTAATCTTCTCGTGTCCGGTGCGGCGTCCCATTGTCGTCGATCATCATCGGAACGTCATGGATTTCGGGTTCGCCGACGCGCGAAGCGTCGCGACGGCTCGACGACGACGAGAGCGGGAACGACGACGAGGACGACGACGGATGGATGAGGAGGAAGAGGCGGACGCGCGCGCGAACGCCGCTCGGAGGTTGACGCGAAATGAAACGCGGGCGAGCGATTCGGCGTACGACGGGCGACGGGACGACGACGCGATTCGTCGACGACTACGGCGGTTCGACGACGATGACGACGATGACGACGGCGCTGATGATAACGATACGAATAGCGGGGACGATGGCGCGGGGGGAGGAGAAGGAGGACGCATCCGCGCGTCGTCGCCGTCGGCGTCGGCGGGTTCGCGAAGCGGTTTCGGGGACGGCGACGACGGCGGTTACGCGTCGGCGTCGGCGTCGGCGTCGGCGTCGGCGTCGGCGTTGGCGTTGAAAAGAACGGCGCGAGTCGTCTTCGCCGAGTGGGCGAACGACGAGCGGTCGTTGTTGATTTGGGACGAGAAGAGCGAGTTTCGTAGACGATGCGGGGACATCGTGAGTCATTGGACGTTTCAGGCGCTCGTGGTGGCGTGCATCGTCGCGTCGAGCGTGCTGTTGGCGGTGGTGAAGCCCGACCGGGACGGAGGCGGCGAGCGGGCGTGGGTGACGGCGTTTACGTACGCGACGACGGCCGTCTTTACGATTGAGGCGTGGATGAAAATCGTCCAGAGCGGGTTCGCGTTCGGTCGAGGGACGTATTTGAAATCGAATTGGAACCGGTTGGACTTTTTGTTGGTGGTTTTGTCGATTATATTCGTACCCATCGGCGGGTCGCAGGTGGTCGCGGTGCGGTTGCTTCGGGCGTTGCACACGTTCAGGGTGTTTGCGAGGTATAGAAGCGGTAGGCTCGTGATGAAGACGGTGGCGCGCGCGCTACCGCTGTTGGGAGATGTCGTCATGTTTTTGTTCTGGTTTTTAATACTGTTTTCGGTGAGCGGGGTGACGATGTTTGGAGGTCAGTTGGCGGGGCGGTTGTACTCGACGCCACCCGATCGGGAGAACGATTCGAGTTACGTTCTACCCTCGGGCACGGCCGAGGAAGTGTGCGCGCAACTCGTCGCAGAGTGGTTGGGTGATGGATCGGTCGGAGACGAAGGGACGTACCCGAACGAGTACAATAGCACGTGTAGAGGCTCGGCGGTGGATTCGCGGGTGGATGACGAAACGTGGTGTTGCGATTCGGGAGTGACGCCGTACGACGGGTTTTTAAGCTTTCAAAACGTAGGACGAAGCGCCATCGTCGCCCTCAACGGAATGACGATCGATGGTTGGAACGAGTTGCTCAACCCGCTCTCCTACGCCGTCGGGTATCCGAGTGCCATCATTTGGTTCGCCTTTGTCGTCATCATGGGTGGATTTTTCATGATGGAGCTCTTCACCTCTGTGATTTGCGCCACGCTGACGCAGATTGGATTGAGAGATGGAGAGGAGGAGAAGGGCGACGAAGACGAAGACGAAGACGAAGATGAAGATGAAGATGAAGAAAGCGATGGTGGAGGTATAGCATTAGATTTGGCTCCAGATGGCGGCGATGCAAAGACGTTTGAGTTGCCAAGCGATAGTGGCGCGGCGCGGCGATGGTGTTTCCGCGTTTCGGAAAACGACGGATTCAACAACGCCGTAATCTGCGCAATCTTGCTCAACACCTTGCTCATGATGACGCAACATTACGGCTCGTCAGATACATTTGTCATGACGTCTGACATTCTCGAATACATGTTTTTGACGTTTTTCGCCTTTGAAATGTCGGTGAAGAATATCGGTTACGGCGTTCGAAATTACTGGAAATCAAAGGAAAACATGGTGGATGGGTTCATCGTTTTCACCGGTATCATCAGTGTCGCCGTGGCGAGTCAGGGCGTGAGCGCCTCTTTTATCCGTCTTTTGAGGATATTCCGGGCGTTTAGAACGTTTAGGGTGATTCGAAACAATCACGAGTTTAGGAAAATCATCGCCAGCGCGGCGCTGGGTTTGAATGACATGTGGCCGTTTCTCGTATTGTGGATTTTGTTTCAAGTCATCTTTGGAATTTACGGCTTTCAACTCTTTAGCGGCATGGGTGGTTTGGATGACGAACGATTGACGTTTAGAAACTTTTTGAGAAGCTCTCTGACTTTATTCGTCGTGGCCACTGGCGAGGATTCATTCATCGTCGCGTGGAGCACGATGGACGCAACTGGGAACGAGTACATTGTGTTGTACACGATTGCATGGATATTCGTATCGACCGTTATTCTTTCACTCGTTCTAGGCATCTTGATTGATTCTTGTTCACTCGTGGAGATTGAGCAACAGGCTCTGTTTGAAAAAGAGGCTGAAATTCAGCTTATTAACGCCGCGCTGGAGCGGTTTGAACAGGGAGACAAGACACCAAAGTCGGCCGTGGAGATTGCCAGACGCAAGCTGCAGACTGCAACTTTTGCGATTAAAGCGCTCAACTCGTTAAAGAAGAAACCAGAAGAGGTGAAGAGTAACCAATTCAACGCGAAAGAGCTCGCCGGATTCAATCTTTTCAACGCTCGCGACGAACACAAGATGACTCCACAGCGAGACGAAGAGCAGAGCGAGTCTGAAGAATTCGACGCAAAGGATCGCGACAATCACGTCACGCTTTCTCCGCGTCGAAAGTTGGCCCGCGCGAAAATCCAACGTTTGCAAAAGAAAGCGGCGGAAGATGTCGCCGCTGTGAGGGTGTTTTTGGACTCCATTGCCTTCAAGTATCCGACCTCGGGTAGCGTCATTACGGTGAGCGAGCACGCCCTCGAAGAGGCGCGCTTGCGCCTCGTACCGAAAATTGTCGAATTTCAAAGTCATCGCATATCGAATTTACGCGAGTCGATGCGAAGTATTTCCGGTGGTGGCAAGGGATCTGCGACGGAAGTCAAAGGCGGATTCGCCTCGAGGACCAGTAGCTTTAAAGAGTCATTCAACGAGTCCTTTGGAGGACCTTGGGCGGAAGCGATGAGGAAATCTTTAGTAAAAGGGAAGAGCCAACAAGTGAATGAATCAGGAGTGATCATCACAAAAGACGGAGAGCTGATTCCCGTTTTCGACGAATCAATCCCGATCGAAAAAATCAAATCGAGAATCTTCAACTTTGTCTCGCATCGCATGTTTGAAAACTTTATTCTCCTCTTGATCATCACGGGCAGCGTCATGCTTGCAACAGAGACACACACGTGGCCTGAAGAAGGATCAAGCGTGGAGACGATTTACAGCAACATTGATATTGCCTTTACGAGCATATTCACGCTCGAACTCATTTTGAAGGTTTTCGCGCTCGGGTTGTACGAAAAACCGACGGCGTACATCCGTAGCGCGTTTAACATTCTTGATGGGCTCGTCGTGATCACTTCTTTAGCTTCGCTCGCAATTGGGTCGAGCGGTGGATCTAGCGTCCGGGCGTTGCGTATTATGCGTATCCTCCGCCCGCTGCGGTCGATTCGTCGGTTCCCCGGGCTCAAGTTGGTTGTCAACACGGTGATAGCGGCTGTTCCAGCCGTGGGTTACGTGTGTCTCCTCGGTTTGGCATCCATGTCCATTTTCGCTCTTTTGGGCATGGAACTTTTCATGGGTAAGTTTTGGTCGTGTCGAGTCGTCGAAAATGCGAGCGATTACACCACGCAAGCAACTTGCGAGGCTGCCGGCGGACAGTGGCGCAACTCAAAGTGGCATTTCGACAACTTTGGCGCGGCGCTTCTTTCCACGTTTCTCCTTCACGCCGGGGATGATTGGCAGGAAATCATGTGGGTCGCGATGGACATCACGGGCGAAGGTACCGGGCTTAAAACGGATAATAGCCAAGTCATGGCTATTTATTTCGTAATAACTGTAGCCCTTGGGAACTTTTTTTGGCTCAACTTGCTCGTCACCGCGCTCGTCGACAACTTTAACAAGATGGCTTCTCAAGATAAAATGACTTTTGTCACGCCCGCTCAGCGAAGATGGCAGCAGGCGATTATGCGAGCGAGCACTCGGGACACGGAAGGATGGCGCAAAGTGACTCCACCTCCGGGCGAGAGTCTCTGGTCGCGTGCGCGCTTGATGGCGCATTGGTTGGCGAAGCCAGAAAAGTTTGCAAACTTCATGTTGGTCGTCGTCGTCGCGAACACTATAGAGATGATGGCTCAAACTGCAGACATGACCTCTTCGGAACAAACTATTCACTTCGTGTTCTCGATCATATTCACGATGATTTACACGGTTGAGATGATTTTACTTCTCATGGCCCAGGGTCCGAAGAGATACAGAGAGAACTACTGGAACTGGCTCGACGCGTTCGTCGTCGTCGTGTCCATCGTACAAGCAATCGGACAGAGTGCCGGCGCGTCGGGTGCCATGGACTACCTTCAACTCGTGCGTTTGTTGCGTTTGCTTAAACTCGTCAAGGCGCATCGTGGATTGAGATCGCTGTTCAACACCTTTATCATGAGTCTTCCGGGGGTGGCAAACGTCGCCGCCTTGTCTTCGCTTGCGATTTTCTCATACGCAATAGTCGGCGTATCTCTCTTCGGAGACTACACTGGTCCGTATGAGGGTGGTGTATTGTCCAAATTCTCAAACTTTGAGACTTTCGGCGCCGCTTGTTCCTCCTTATTCGCCGTCTACACGGGCGGCTGGGTAGGAACGTTTGGGGAAATGTATCAAACAGAGGCGTGTTTGCGCACAGAGCCGCCGTTTCTTCCCGAATCCATAATCGACTGCTCCCACAGAGCGGCCGCGATTCCGTACTTTTTGTCCTTTGTGGTCATTTCAATCTTCCTCCTCGGCAATCTTTTCGTCGCCATCATTCTCGAGCGATTCACGGTGTCGTCCGACGAGGAAGGATTATACGACGCCCAGGAAGTGGTTGAGATTATCAAACACACGATTCAACTGCGGAGATTAGCGCTCACCATCAAGACCAAGGTGGTGCAATCGCGACAAGTCGAAGGAGCGTTGCTTGACGCGCCACTGAAAAAGGCATCCACCTTTGCTTGGCTCAAGGGATCGATGTCGCGAAGTGACTCGACAGCCATGTCTCCGTCACCAAGCATGGAGCGTCACGCATACAACGAATTCTCCGCGCCGATTGAATTGGATTCCATGACGTCCGATGACATCACTTCCACGGATATGGATGAAGATCCGGGTGACGATGCTGATTCGCGAGTTAGTAAAGACGATGTCATCGGTTTCGATCAGCAGACTGCGGAACAGTTGGAGGAAGCGCCCGTCGACGTTGCGGTTGAGGTGAGCGAACACGAAGAATCGGAAGACTCAGAGCCAGTGGTGCGGGAAACTCGCGAGTTCCTCACCGGAAACCGATTCCAGGCGTACCGAGCGCAGCCTTCGGCGTCATCGTTGGAGTACGTGACGTCAGACGATGACGATTACGCCTTTAAGAATCGAAGGCGCGTCGCGAACCCGGGGACAAACACGCCCGTCGGCACCATCAGCGAGTACGCCCCGAGCGAGACTGGTCTCTCTGAGACTGAGTCTCGTCACACGGATTGGAGCGAGTACACGCACACGACTGTGGACGACGTTTCGGCGCACGACGATCGAGCGCCATCGCACGGGTCCGGGTACAGGTTCGGCGGCAGCGGCGGGGAGAGCTATCGATATCGAGCGTACGAGCAGCAACGAAACGACTTTTTATATGATTACAGAGAGGATGACAGAACCAGAGAGCGAGCGTCGTCTTTGCTCGGAAGCGACGATGGCGCCACGGGTAGACTCACGGATGAGTCTTCGGAGAGCGAAGATGCCGAGTTCGCGGATATTTCGCTTCGTCTTTAATACTTTTACTACTTAGAATAGACGTGCGCGAGCACACATGTGTAATTTACTGATATACGGGTCTGTAGCACAACAAAACTTGAAGAACTAGCTCTTTATGAACTCTAGGCGCTATTCGGACAACTCATCGCTAGGAATATGCGATTTCACCTCGACTTGAGGCGTCTCTGTCATCCGTTTTTGCGTAGCCACCTGGCCAGCGTCGGCTCGCTCCAAATTCCTATCGTTGAATGAGCTCTTAAGCTTCTTCGCCTTTGCCCGCTCTGCCGCTTCCGACATGGCGGTATTGAACGAGTCACGAACGCCTCTACTGACGTCCGATTCCGGCGCTGGGCGCTTCTTTGATCGCTGTCCAACGCGCGTGGGATCCAGCTGTTCCTCGGCAGCGATGGATGCCGCCATGCCCGCGTCGAACTGATTCCGAAGACTTCGTTCGCCTTGAAGTACATCACGAATCCAGTTTCGCATCGTGTTCTCCTCTCGCTCCTGCCTCGCAATGTGCGTGTAGACGTGTTTGCGCTTGAACGCCTCGCTCTTGTCTCCGTGTTTGGCGAGTTCAAACTTTTCGTGCACCGAGCCAAATCTGTTATTGTACGCACCGTACACGCACTCGCACAAGAACAACCCGAGTTCTGGTGCCATGGGCGTCGGCGCGAACTGATGCGTGAGCAGCGCAAACTTTTGATCGTTTTCGGATATTTCACCGCGAACGACGGCCAGCATGGTGCCGATGAGCTTGCGAATTTGATGAAGCATAAAGGATTGCCCGAGCACGACGCAACGAACGAATCGCTCGCCATCCACCTCAAACGGCTCGGAGCAATCAAAGCTAATAATGTATCTCTTCGCCTGAGGGTCTGTCGGTCGCACCTTGACGGTGAAATTGTGAAAATTGTGCGTTCCGCAGTAATTTCCGAGAACTCTATTCACCTTTTGGCGAATTTCCTCTGTAAACTCAAACCCATCTTCGGGCGAGCCGTTTGGATTGAACGCCCACGTCGGAATTACGTACTCGTACCGTCTCTTATCGCACATCGTCTTTGCGTTGAACCCATTCGTCACCCGATCGATCCCAAAAACCTCAAATTTATCGGGAAGCGCCTCGTTGATGCGTTCGAGCATCCCCGGCGGTTCGAGCACCATTTTCAACGCGATGACTTGACCGACTGCGGAGACGCCCTTGTCCGTCCTCGCCGCTCGCGTCCACTGCACCTTTGAAAAATCACCCGCGTTTGCATCCGAAATCCCGCCCGCGCGCGCGATTGCCGCTTCCAATTCACCTTCAATCGTCCGAACTCCCGGATTTCGTTGCATCCCGGCGTATCCCGCGCCGACGTACGCAAACGTCAACGCAACTTTGCGCTTTTTGTGTGGATTCGTCGGCGCGCGTTTCGACGGGTCCTCCTCATCCGTCGCCCCCGTCGCTCGTCCCTCGCCCGCCGTCGCGTCGGGCGGGACTTTATCCGTTTCACTCTCCGTCGCGGTCGGTTTCACGGCGTCGTCCGCGACGACCGGTGCGGGTTCATCCTTCTCGACGAGCACCGCCGCCGGCTCTTCACTCGACATTGATTTCGTCGTCGACGCGTCCGCGTCCGTCTCTATCGCGCGCCTCGAAACGAACGAGCGTTCGAGTGGGTTTCGTTTAAAACGCCGTCGCGCGTTCCTTCGTTCGTTCACTCGTCCGACGTCGAGCTGTGGCGCGAGAGCGCAATTCGCTTGACGTCACTCATCGTCGGTGCACTTTTTCGTCGTTTGCGATGCCTCGTGGTCGTCGTCATGATAGACGCGAGCCGTCGGCGCCGATGCGAATCGTCGTCATCGGTGGTGGCGCCGCAGGGTGCGCCGCGGCGTGGTCTCTCTCCAGACCGTCGTCGACGGACGCGGCGACGACGTCCAAGGGAGCGGAAGAGACGCGGGTCGTTGAACTCATCGAATCCGCAAACGTTCTCGGCGGTGTCGCGACGACGGAAACCATCGGAAACGACGACGACGGCGGGACGACGACGATTAATGATGGGGTTCAAGGCGGAGCGACATCGTACCGGAACGCCATGTCGCTCATGCGCGCGTGCGGGGCGGGAGAACCGCACTGGGTGGACGTGCGAGTGAGTTTCGGCAAGGGCGAGACGCACTGGAGAAACCACGGTGAACCGACGGCGCTCGTGCGAGAGCTCGCGGATGACATTGCGAAGTTTAAAAAGACGCTGCGGACGATTAAGCGATTCGAACCGTTGTACGCGTTCGTGAGCGTGGAGAGAGCGCTGAGATGGCACGGGCACTCAAAGGCGTTTAGAGATAGAATGGTGTACGCGACAACGGCGCTCTTCTTTGGAACGGGTAATTGCACCAAGGATGTGAGCAGCATCGTCCTGGCGAGGGTTTTTAACGATGATCGATTGAGGTTGTACGATTACGATCCGGTGAGGTTTATGAGCGAGGCGCCAAAGATGTTTGCGTTTCCAAAATTTCGAGACTTGTACGGAAAAGTGGGCGAAACGATTCGAGAAAACGGCGGTCGGGTGACGCTGAACGCGCGGGTGATCAAGGTGGAGCGAACAAAGAGCGTCGTGAGGGTACACGTGGAGATGCCAGATAAATCGATCGAGATACGAGAGTGCGACAAGGTTGTGTTTGCGTGCAACACAGAGCAGGCCAAGTCGATGCTCGACGCCGGAACCGGCGCGTCGATGATGGAGAAGAAAATTTTCAAGAATATAGTCTACTACGACGACGTCTCGATCACGCATTCGGATGAGGAGTACATGAAGAAACACTACGAGGTGGCCCAGGACGTTAGGGACATGTATTTTATCAAATCTTACCGAGACGATCCATCTCTGTGCGAGATGAGCTTCGACCTGACGGCATACCAACCGTTCGCTCGCGGGGCGAACGACGAACGAGTCTACCAATCAATCTTTTTGAACAAGGGTAAGGATGAATCCAGGTGGACCCGAGACGAAATCGATCCCGAGCGCGTGCTCCTCGTCAAGTGGTGGCGTCAATTTGGACACACCGTCAGACATTTCACCAAAGCGGTGCCGTTTTGGAGATTTGTCCAAAATAAGCGCAAGACGTTGTACGCCGGATCTTACACCATGGTGAACACGCACGAGATTGCAATCATTTCAGGTTTGGCTGCCGCATATCGCTGCGGCGCGGAGTACCCTTTCCCAGATGACGCGCTCGCCGCGTTTCAGTTTGATTTGTACCTTCGCGTCATCCACGGCGTCAAGTATTAAGTACTGAACGCCGCGCGTTCATCCTACCGATCGATCGATCGATCGATCGATCGATCATTCATTCTACTCTGTCGGATTTATTTTAGAAGCACTGTCAACACGACACCCATTCATTTTCATTCGCGACGACGACCCAGACTCGACTCGACTCGCGTTGAGACCAGCTCGGAACCTCACACACCGACGCTTCGCCCGACACCCACGAACATGCACGTCGCCGTCTGCGCACCCACTCGCGTCGCGCGCACCGACGCGAAAATGTCCACGAAACGCCGCGCGCACCGAGTCTCCACGACCGCGATGCGTCCGCGTCACGACGACGCCGAGTCTGAACAATCCGCGACCGCTGCTGCGTCATCAAAACTCTTGATTTCTCTCGCGCTCTCCGCCGCGCTGACCCTCAGTCCGACCGCCGCGATCGCCATTCCACAAACCTCCGAGTGCGCGACGAACTCGTGCGATGGGAACGATTACTCGGGGAAAAAATTCGCCGGCACCGGGGCGTTCTTCACCAAGGGGTCTCTCAAACGCGCCAACTTTAACGGCGCCGACTTGACGGGTATCACGCTTTTCGGCGCCGATCTCTCCGGGGCGACGTTTGTGAATGCGAATTTAACCAACGCAAATCTCGGGCAGGCGAATCTCACCGGCGCGGATCTCACCGGGGCGAATCTGAGCGGGGCAATCGTGAGCTCTGCGCAGTTGGAGGACGTGAAAATTGCGGATAGCGACTGGAGCGACGTCATCGTACGCAAGGATGTGCAGCAATCTTTGTGCAAAGTTGCGGATGGGATGAACCCGGAGACTGGGAACCCGACAGCGATGAGTTTAATGTGTTAGTGAGTGCAAGCGTTGTAAATGAGTGAATGTACGCAAATTTATATTAAACACGACGACGACAAAGGACGTTTTGCTTCGTTTGCGCGATTTCATGCACCCGCGTGCGTAAGGATCGGAGTACTAGCACCATACGAGTCATCAAAACCGAAGCATCAGAAGACCGTCGTGAAACAATGGTATTTCGTCATCTCCTGTAAGCACAGAGTGTGATTTGCGCGAAACGAAACGCGCATCCTCCACGTCGTCTAAGCAACTATGGAAACCTATCAACCTATTCATGAATACAGCGGCCTACCCAACGAAATGGAGACGAGGATCAAAGTCAGTGTACGTCGTCGTTTGCGAAAGAAAAACGAAACAGTCGTGCTGTGGGTATTGTTTGTGGTCGCCGCGCAAGCCTCAGACAGCGGCCTAACCGCATGTTTTGTGCCAAGCCGAGAACAAGTTCTCATGCGCTGCTCGCTGGGGAAGGTTCGCCTGGAAATCCAGATTCCCCAACAGCGCACTGCGCTACACACGAAATCGCTGCATCATCGGCTATCGATCGACATTGGATTGGTTTTGATTGCTCAGAGAAAGGAGAAGTCGTTTTTTGTACAGATGTTGAGCGCACAGGCACAAGTACCTACTAACAAACAGCCTCTGATGGTGTAATCATAGCAATCGCTCCGAATGTCTGCGACGGAACCCGAACAAGAGAAAAAAAGCGCGAGGCGTAGACGACGCGACGCACCTAAACTAACAATCTAGATACATGCGTCGATCGAATCGAGCCAAATCTGAACGACTGCGAGATGGAAAATGTGGTGAGTACACGAAGGATTGCGCTTTGGTTGGAACCAAAGCAAAAAAAAGCTGAAAGAAAAATGGTGCGGTGGAAAAGAAACTCGACTTTGCATATGTAAGCCCGGTTTCCACGAGCAAGCAGCACTGGGGTCAAGGTAGTAAGTCTCATCCCCGCGACCGCTCAGAATTGCGAGCTCTTTCTTTTACGGACTGATTAACGCCGATCCATGGATGGAGTCCATGCCCAGCTGCCTGAAGTAACAGCCCGCAAGAAAGACATCGGCTCACTCGCGCGCGCTTACTGGCGGGTAAGCGCGGCTAAGCGACGACGCGAAATGGTCTTTCATGCAACGAGTGAAAAAGAAAACAAAGAAGAGCGGCGAACGCTCTTCGGCTGTGTGTGGATGTCTGGCCTCAATGTATTCACCAGCGGTAAGCGGCTGGTAAACATAGCGAGAGGCCAGTTGCACGACCGAACCCGAAGCTTCGATTCAACGGGCCGACCTATCGCTGTAGCTTCTAGGGAACGGGGCGGCGAAACACTGACAAAGCTAAGTGCCCAACTAAGCGAAGCAACCACGACACAGCGAACGAATGCATCAATTCAGCAAGGCAATGACGACGACAACGCAATGGATGGATCGGTAATGGGTTGTCACACCCGATGTTTTTTGCCTCATCGGAGCACTCGAAAACACGGACCATCAATTTCTTCATCTCCGCCGCGTCCAGCGTAAGTCATCGTCCTCGCCCGGAAGAGAGAACAAACGTCTACCGCAAAGAAAAGAAACAACAGTCGAACCAAACAAATGTAATCATCGTAAACGGATCAGCTAATACTGGCATGTATAGCCGGTGGCACCGGCCTTCTATAATAGTTTCATCTTCGATCAATTGGGGAAAGAGAAGTCCTCATTTCCGTAACGATTAATTACGTTTGATTCGCCGTTCGGCGAAGAAGATGAGAGGCTGAAATCGACGCTTTGCGCACGCACCATCGAGACGACGCGCGAATTTTTAACCCTGCAAGTTGAGAACCATCAACTATCGTCAGTTTCTACGCGCATCGGTACCTCGGAAAGAGGAAAGGCGTTTTATCCTTCCCATCCATACATCCATCCGCGTCGTCCATCCATCCGTCTCTTGTGTCGATTTCCGTTTCGCTCAGACTAAAAGTCGTGTAGTTTGGAACAATATTTCTTCAAGGCCGAGGCTCAAAGCGAGCTGGGTTAAAGCGTTCGATCTTCCTCGCGAACCATCGACACACGGACGACGCGCCCATCTTCCCATTCACAAATCCCCTCTTCTAAATCCGCATCCCTCCCGGTCGCGCATCACTCACACGCGAACGGAGCGTCGCGCGAAAGAGTAGGTTCACTCTAGAAAAAAGAGAAAAAACACCCCGCGGGAGCGGTCCGATCATGCGTGCATGACTGTGTATGTATGACCAATCAACACCGACGCCGAAACGTCCTTCTGACTGGGGCGGCATGTGCGTGTCGTCACGCCGCTCGACGTCGGGGGCGGGCGGGGCGCGGGTTTCGAATCGATCCTCGATCGCTCATCCTCAATCCAGGCGGCTGACTGAACTGACTGATTCGACGGGCAAACTTTACGACACTCGCGACGACGCGCACCTCATCACAGACCGGTTAAAACGCGCGAATTCCATCGAGGGGTTTTCAACGCATCGTTTCGCGTCCTCGGCCGTCGTCGCGCGACGTCGCGCGACGGGGTGTTCGCGCGAGGGCGACTGAGGTCGGGACGGAAAGGGCGGCGCGGATTCGACCGCAGACGCAGTTCGCAAAGCTCAACTTTTAGTTCGGTATACATTTTCTATATTTGACAGATCTGTGTATCTCTTAATTATACAATGACCAAATGTCCGATTATTTTGCTTTGAGAATTTTTGACTCGCGCGCGCTCGAACCGACGCCGTCCTCAGACGACGACGGACGACGACGGAGGGGCGGATGTCGTTCTCGGCGAGACACGCCGCGAAACGCGGATCGAACTTTGCCATCGCCGGGGCGTTGTTAACCTTTTGTGGAGGCGCGTATTGGTACACGATGACAAAGGTGCGCAAGGATGAGATGGATGCGGCGATCGAGAGGCGCGAGCAGCAGCAAGAGAAGCAGCGCGGGCGATGAGCGTGACGCGGCGGGCGCGGAGAGAGGACGATGACGGTCGTTTTGGTTTCGTGTAGTTTAACGGCGATGATGAACGCCTTGTAACAATGATTTTAAAGAATGAATGCGCATGATTGAGTGAAGTGACTGCGCGCCTTCAAGTTCGCGCGAACGAACGAACGGACGAACCAGTGTTGTTAAATGTGTCGACTTGGACTACAAACAATTATGCTTAAGCTAAGACGCCCTCCTACTAAAATCGCTCCCCACGAGAATTAAAAACAGTTTATTTCGAATACATTTAATCCTCTCTCTCCTTCATCTTGAGCACGATGCTGCACGTGCGCTTTCTGATGGAAAACGGGCGACCCTGCGCGCGCGGGGTGAAACGCTTCATCGTCGCACCACCATCCGCGTAGCACTCCGAAACGTACAATTTCGCCTTGTTCATGCCCAAGTTGTTCTTCGCGTTGGACGCGGCGGAGAACAAAGCGGAAAGAATCGGTTCGCAAGAGCGGTACGGCATGAATTCGAGCATGATGAGGCACTCCTCGTAGCTCTTGCCTCGAATGACGTCCAACACTCTGCGCACCTTGGACGCCGACATGCGCACGCCCCGAAGGTAGCACACCGCTTCCTTTTCTTCGGTTTCGACCTGGGGAATCGCGTAAAATCGTTCACGGGCGGTGTTTCAACGTCAGTCGCGCGTTCTCAATCGAAACCTAAACTCTCTCGCCCAACCATCCCAGCGGCAGGGCTTGCGTCACCCACCCTCGGATAAACCCTCTTCTCGTCGCATCGACGTCACGACACCCTCATCGACGCCGCGAACGCGCGCGCGAACGACGATCGAGCGAACCGATCGACGGTGGAATAAACGCAACGCCCCGCCTCGACATCGCCCGCGTCGTCATCGCGTCGTCGCGTCGTCGCGTTTCACTCGACGATTCGTCCATCCGTCCCACCAGGGTTCGTTCACCCGACCACCCCACGCGCGCAGCGGGCGTCGACATTCCGACGTCGCCGTCGACGCGACGATCCCACGAACGCATCGATCGCGCGAAAAAAATAAAATCCATCGTCACCACCCCCCGTCGCGACCCCCGTCGCCGTCGTCCCGCGAACGCGAACGTCAAATCACACGCACCTCCGTCGCCGCCGCGCGAACCACGGTCGCCGCCGCGCGAACCGCGGTCGCGGTCCCGCGCGCGCGCCCGAGCGCGAGCTCGCGTCGTCCCGCGGACGTGAACGTCGCCGACCGCGCCGTCGGACGCGCGCACGCCGCCGGCACCGTCGCCGCGCGTCGCGTCGTCGCCGTCATCGTCGGCGTCGCCGTCACCGCCGTCATCGTCATCGTCGTCGCGAACATGATGTATGGCACGTTCGATCGAGTGCGCGTCGCTCTGCCGGCTGCCCCGTCCCGGTCGTCCCGCTCGGTGTCCCGCCCGTCCCGGTCGGTGTCCCGCTCGGTGTCCCGCTCGCGACGAGTCGAGATTCGAAGACACAACACACACGAAAACGAAAACACGAAAAAAACGAATGCGCTGCGCGTCCCGGTCAAAACGACACGAGTCGTGACTCGTCGAAATACCACCCAAAAACGTGTCCCGGTGTCCCGGTGTCCCACGTGTCCCGGTGGTGTTCGTCGCAAAGGGACGGAAAAAGGGAAAAAAAACGAGCGAGGGGGCTTGCGTCGAGATGGTGTCTTTCTTTTATCGCGGTGGTTTGTGTTTATGATACCATCTAGGTTTTAAATTACTATAATATGTACAATGTCGGTACTACCCGAATAAAAGGGACACGCGCACACGGTTCCGCGTGTCCGAGTTTTGTCGTCCGTTTCGAACGCGCGCGCTCGAGGTCGTTGGAGGAACTGAATTAATGAAGACGAAGTCGAGCGATTGGTGTCGTCGTCGTCAGACGAGTCACGCGCGAGAGTCGGGCGCACACGACGCGATCGACGATCGACGATGGTGATGACGATGATGATGCGGGCGACGCCGGTGACGGCGAAGACGGCGATGAAGACGCCGACGAAGACGACGCGTGGAAAAGGGAAAACGGTCGCACCGTCGAACGCAGGAGGTTCGCGAACGCGCGTCGGCGCCGTCGTCGTCGCGCGCGCGTTCGGTGGTGAAGCCGACGCCCGAGCGGCGGTGAAGACGGTTTCTGTTCGCGAAGGGCGACGACGGGCGGTGCCGGTGACGGTGGCGAAGCCGACGCGAGGGACGACGACGCGCGCGCGATCGAGCGCGGCGGGAGCCTCCTCGGCTCCGTCGGAAGGGTTCGTGTGGAAGGGCGCGGCGCTCAAGCCGCTGGCGATGTCCATCGCGGTCGGGATGATTGTGAACTTTATTGTTCCGCGGCCCGAAGCGGTGGTCCCGCAGGCGTGGGCGCTGTTGAGCATTTTCCTGTCGACGATCACGGGTTTGGTGCTCGGACCGCTTCCGGTGGGGGCGTGGGCGTTTTGCGGGCTCACGACTGCGGTCGTGACCAAGACGCTGAGCTTCCAGATGGCGTTCGCGGCGATGACGAACGATGTCATTTGGCTCATCGTGCTCGCGTTCTTCTTCGCGCGCGGTTTCGTGCGCACGGGCTTGGGTGACCGCGTGGCGACTATGTTTGTGCGCGCGCTCGGCAAGTCGACGCTCGGTTTGTCTTACGGCTTGAGCATCTCTGAGGCGGTGCTCGCGCCGGCGATGCCGTCGACGACGGCGCGTGCGGGCGGTGTCTACCTTCCGATCATTCAGTCCCTCGCCAAGCAGGCGGGATCTGAACCGGGTCCGACGTCTCGTAAGCTCGGGGCGTTTTTGGTGCAGACGCAGTTGCAATCGAGCGGTCACTCGAGCGCCATGTGCATGACGGCTGCGGCGCAAAACCTTCTCTCCATGAAACTCGCGGCGTCCCTCGGTGTCGTCGTTATGTCTCCGTGGATCACTTGGTTCAAGGCGGCGTGCGTTCCAGCCATCATCGGTTTGCTCGTCACGCCGCTCTTGGTGTACAAGTTGTACCCGCCGGAAATCACAGACACTCCGGAAGCCCCGGCGCAAGCGGCCGCCAAGCTCAAGGAGCTCGGACCGCTTTCCCAAGATGAACTCATGGTTGTCATCACGATGGGTATCACCGTCTTTATGTGGATCTTCCAACCCTTTGGCATCACCCCCGTCGTGTCCGCCATGTTTGGCATGTCTCTTCAGCTCATCTCTGGCGTCATCTCCTGGGCCGAGTGCTTGAACGAAAAGGGCGCCTGGGACACCTTGCTCTGGTTCGCCGTCTTGATCGGTATGTCCTCGCAGCTCAACGCGCTCGGTTTCATCGATTACCTCTCCTCCACTGTCGCCGGAGCTCTCTCCGCGGCCAACTTGGCTTGGCCTCAAGTCATGCTCTTGCTCCACGGTTTCTACTACGCGATTCACTACTTGTTTGCGTCTCAAACCGCGCAAGTCGCCGCGCTTTCCACGGCATTTATGGCGATGATGATGGCCGCCGGTGCTCCACCGCTGTTGGTCGGTCTCACCATGGCGTTCCACACCAACCTCTTCGGCGGAATCTCGCACTACGCCTCTGGACAATCTGCGTGCTACTACGGCGCCGGTTACGTCGAGCTCAAGGATTACTTCCGCATCGGCGGTATCTGCGGCGTGGTGAACGTCCTCATCTGGGCTATCTTCGGCGGTCTCTGGTGGAAGGCTATCGGTCTCTACTAGTGGAACAGAAGAGGTAGAGGATGATAGCCGTCGTTTTGTTTTCCACCATTTTTTGACCAGAAGATTTTTTTCCCCGAAACAAAGAGACGTCGTCGTAGTCAAAAGTGTTGACCATGAAAATAAAATATAAGAGTGGTATTTTTCAAACTGTACAATTACAACCATCGTTTCTTTGGCATCGTCTAACGACTGCGTTCTTACGGCGACACGAGTTGGCTCTTCGCTCCATCCCCAACGACGGCTTGCGCGCGCTGCTTGAGCTTGAGCGCGACGCGAGACTCGCGAAGCTCCGCGACGGTCACCTTGTGCTTCGTCCCCGCCATCGGACACTCCCGAGACGATTTCCTCCCGATAAACTCAACGATAGCCTTCCTTTCATAAATGAACCCCTTGGCGTCTTCCACCGGTTCATTCAACCTCTCCACCGGAACGAGCGTGAGCGGACACTTTGTATTCCTCGTCGCCCCGCTCTCGCGCTCGTCCACCATCAAATCCTCATCCGCATTCAACTCCGCCGCCCGTCCTTTCGCCACCCGATCGAACGCAATCAAATGGTCCATTTTTTTCGGTTGCGTCACGATGAAGTGTTTCACCTTTTTCGCAATCCAATCTTTAAAATCAAACTCGACGTCCGCCCGTCCCTCGTACTCGCGTTCCAAACACTTGAGCGCCTCAATCTGCGCCATCTTTTCCCTCTGCAACTCGCACATCCTCTCCACCTCGACCCGCAACGGCGCGGACGATCCCTTGGATTCCATCTCCGCCGCTTCCGCCGCCTCCGCGCACGCTTCACACGCGTTTCGAATCGTTTCGAGGCTTTCGTTGATCTCGTCGATGTGTTTTTTGATTTCAGTCGTCACGTGGACGACGCTCAGGCGCGTTTGTTCCCCGGCATCCGCGGAAACCATGATCGGTCAGCCTGTACGTCGAGCTATCCGTCTATCCGTCCGTCTTTCGCGTTCGCCGAGCTCGACGCGTCGAAACCGTCGTCGAAAACTAACGTCTGTCCGTCCGTCTGTCGCGTCTTTTTCAAAAAAAATAATCATCGTTAACAACTTCTCTACTCACCGACGCGACGAACCCACGGGAAGAGGACGAATCGCGCGAGATTCGAGCTGGTTTTCCCTCCTCCGTCGCGCGCCCGCCGTCGTCGTCGTCGTCGTCGTATTCGTCGTCTCGGAATCAAAAACGGACGGAACCAAAGTCGAATCGAAACCGATGAATGAATTGAATGCGCTGGAACGAGGATTAC
>Ga0181570_10001734_pt1 | contig 18422 bp, 16 predicted proteins | sample 101ome_18_FD_148667 | JGI IMG/M metagenome (GOLD analysis project Ga0181570, IMG submission 148667) | Coastal salt marsh microbial communities from the Groves Creek Marsh, Skidaway Island, Georgia - 101406AT metaG (spades assembly) | ecosystem: Environmental > Aquatic > Marine > Intertidal zone...
GATATCTTTTTGATTTTTTATCTTCTGTTTTCATTTTTATTTTACCTGAATACCCATTGATCTTGCTGATCCTGCAATAATTTTAATAGCTTCCTCAATATCAAATGCGTTAAGATCTTTCATCTTTGCTTCAGCAATTTTTTTTAATTGTTCTTTAGTTATTGATCCTGCAACTACTCTTCCAGGTTCTTTTGATCCAGATTTTAATTTTATTGCCTCTTTAATTAAATGTGACGCCGGAGGTGTTTTAATAACAAAATCAAACTTTTTATCTTTATAAACAGTGATTATTACTGGTACAGGCTGACCCATTCTGTCTTTCGTCTTATCATTAAATGCTTTACAAAATTCCATTATATTTATTCCTCTTTGACCAAGTGCTGGTCCAACAGGAGGTGCGGGATTTGCTTGACCGCCTTTAATTTGCAATTTTAAATAACCAGTAATTTCTTTAGCCATAATTAAACCTTTTCTACCTGGGAATAATCTAAATCCACAGGAGTTGGCCTACCAAATATAGAAACCGAGACCTTAAGTCTAGATTTTTCTTCATCTATTTCTTCAATTGATCCGTTAAATGAGGCAAATGGGCCGTCACAAACCTTAACTTGCTCTCCAACTTGGAAAGTAATAGAGGAAGTTGGGTTTGCCACACTTTCCTCCATATTTCCTACAATTTTTCCTACTTCTGCATCTGAAATTGGTGAAGGTTTACCTTGGGGTCCCAAAAAACCACTAACTTTTTTAATAGATTTTATTATATGATATATCTCATTTGTCATATCTAGCTTAACTAAAATATATCCAGGAAAGTATTTTTTTTTTACAACTGATCTCTTCCCTTTTTTGATTTCTGTCACATCTTGTGTGGGGACTAATACCTCTCCAAATTTAGATGCTAAATCAACTTTTTCTAATTCTTCTTTTATTTGTTCTGAGACTTTTTTTTCAGCACCAGCATGCGCTTGAACAATATACCACTTCATAATTATCCTATTAAAAAACCTAACCCAAATTTAAATATCTGATCTAATAAAAGAAAAAAAAGAGAAGCAATTATTGCCATAAATATTACGGTTACTGACCCCATCAAAGTTTCTTTTTTTGATGGCCAAATAATTTTAAATGCCTCTTGTTTTACTAATCTTAAAAAATTTATTGGGTTTTGCATTTTTTTATTTAGCTTATTGGCAGGAGCGGAGGGACTTGAACCCTCAACCCCGGGTTTTGGAGACCCGTACTCTACCAATTGAGCTACACTCCTTCTTTTTTTAAAGCGAAGCTTACTCTATTATTTTGGTTACTACTCCAGCTCCAACTGTTCTTCCACCTTCACGAATTGCAAATTTTAATCCATCATTCATTGCGATCGGGCTAATTAAAGTAACTGTCATTTTAGCATCATCCCCAGGCATAATCATTTCTGTACCTTGAGGTAATGTTACTTCACCTGTTACATCAGTTGTTCTAAAATAAAATTGAGGTCTATATTTAGAGAAGAATGGTGTATGTCTTCCACCTTCTTCTTTTTTTAAAATATATGCCTGAGCTTCAAATTTTGTATGTGGTTTAATTGAACCAGGTTTTGCAAGAACTTGCCCTCTTTCAACTTGTTCTCTATCAATACCTCTTAGCAATGCTCCAATATTATCTCCAGCTTCACCAGTATCTAAAAGTTTTCTGAACATTTCAACTCCAGTACAAACTGTTTTTTGAGTATCTTTTAAACCAATGATTTCCAATTCATCATTTGTATTAACTATACCTTGTTCAACTCTTCCTGTAACCACAGTTCCCCTACCTGATATTGAGAAAACATCTTCAATTGGCATCAGGAACGGTTTATCTTTTGGTCTATCAGGCTGTGGAATAGTTTCGTCAACAGCTTTCATTAATTCTTCGATTGGCTTTACACCTAACTCAGCATCGCCCTCAATTGCTTTTAATGCTGAACCTTTAATAATTGGAATTTTGTCTCCAGGAAATTGGTATGATGTCAATAGTTCTCTAATTTCCATTTCAACTAACTCTAATAATTCTTTGTCTTGAACTGTGTCTACTTTATTTAAGAAAACAACAATCGCAGGAACACCAACTTGTCTTGCTAAAAGAATATGTTCTCTTGTTTGCGGCATTGGTCCATCTGCAGCATTAACAACTAAAATTGCACCATCCATTTGAGCTGCACCAGTAATCATATTCTTAACATAATCGGCATGCCCAGGACAGTCTACGTGAGCATAGTGACGTTTTTCAGTTTCATATTCTACGTGTGCAGTTGAAATTGTAATTCCTCTTTCTTTTTCCTCTGGAGCTTTATCAATTTGGTCATAAGCTACAAAGTTTGCTCCACCTTTATCTGCCATTACTTTCGTAATAGCTGCTGTTAAAGTAGTTTTACCGTGATCCACGTGACCGATTGTTCCAATATTACAATGCGGTTTACTTCTATTAAACTTTTCTTTTGACATCTTCTTTTTTTTTCTCCTTAATATAATTAATCCAATTTGGAGCGGGTGATGAGAATCGAACTCACGCAACCAGCTTGGAAGGCTGGAGTTCTACCACTGAACTACACCCGCGTAAAGGGGGTATTTACCTAATTAACCCTTATATTCAAGAGCTTTTTTGTGGTGGAGGGGGAAGGATTCGAACCTTCGAAGACCGAAGTCAACGGGTTTACAGCCCGCCCCATTTGACCGCTTTGGTACCCCTCCAAAATTAAGCTGACCTTATACATATAATAGTTAAATTGTTAAATAATAAATTAACAAAAAAAACATAAAAGTTTATAGCTTGAAAATGGAAAAATTAGACAGAAACTTTTTTTGGATTGGCGGAAAGCATGCATGTTTATCAGCTCTGAATAATAAAGAAAGAAAAATAAAAAAGGTTTTATGTACAAATGATTTCATAAAAAAAAACAAAATCAATACTAACGAAAAGTTTAATATCGTTTCTATAGAAATAATAAAAAAATGTTTTAAAGATAAAGGTTTTAATCATCAAGGTATTGCGGTCTTAACAAATAAAATTTCAACTTTTAAAATTAGTGAAATAAATTTAGATGAAGATTGTGTAAAAAATATAATTGTTTTAGATGGTATTACTGATCAGAGAAACATAGGATCAATTATTAGAAGCAGCCTTGCTTTTGATGTAAGTTTTGTAATAATTGATAAAAGATTTTTTAATCAAGATAATATTTTATTTTTAAAATCTGCTTCAGGAGCATTTGAAAAACAAAAAATTATTTTAACATCAAATATCAAAAATGATTTAAAAGTATTAAGAAAAAAAAATTTTTGGATTTATAGCTTAGATGTTAAAAGTGAAACCTTTATAGATCAAATAAAAATATCACAAAAAAATGTGTTTATTTTTGGATCGGAAGGATATGGAATAAAAAAAACAATTTCAAGTTATGTAGATACTAAAATTAAAATTAAAATTAATAATAATATTGAAAGCTTAAATGTTTCGAATGCTGTTACGTCTTTACTTACATTAATAAAATATAAAACAAATATTTAGTTTAATTTTTTTTCCATTACTTTAAGAAAACTTTCATATTTTTTCCAAGATTTTACTGAAGATGAATATATTGGGTTTCTTACCTGTGAAGAACTTAATGTGTTAACTGCATTTTTACTTTCATAAAACTTTAAACAGTTTTGATCCCATTCAAGTTCACAAAAATTTAAAAGTTTTTTTACTTCTGACTCGGTATTCAATATCAAGTTTTCATATTGAATATCATAAATTTTTTCAGAATAAATATTTTTCCAATGCTTCATTAATTCTGAATAATTCAAATAATAATTGGATAACTCGTCCTGGTTATAAGCAAAATTTATTTGTTCGGGAAAAAAATTTTTATAAATTGAAAAACAGTTATCCATTGCATCTCTGTTAATATGGATAATTTTAATATTTTTAAAAACACTTAAGAAAAAACCAATGTAAAAAAAATTAAACGGTAGCTTGTCAGTTACAATCTTTGATTTGTCAATTTCTTTTAATTTATTTAAATATTGTGTAGCTATTTGATTTCTATATTGATTTAATTGGCTTTTAACATTGTCATTAAATTTTTTATGATCATAAAAATCAAAATATTTTCTTAAAATATTCTGAAAAAAAACTTGTTCACCGCCTGCAACAACCTTGTTATGAGAATTTAAAATTTGTTCAACTAATGTTGTCCCGGATCTTGGCATACCTAAGACCAGTATTACTTTATCTCCACTAATTTCAGGCAATTGGGAGTTAGAAAATTCTTTAGAAAATATCGATTTAATTACACTAAAAAACTCTACTTCTTTTTTAAATTTAATATCAGATATTTTTTTACGTTTCTCTTTATTGGCTATATTCAAATAATAACCAAATTTTTGAATATCTTTTAAATCATCATAAGCCTTAACTAATGCAAAATACAGTTCCTCAATATCAGGGTCTTTTTTATTTAGCTTTTCGCTTTCAAGATAATTGAGCATTTCTAATAGAAAATTATCCTGGTCAGATTTAAATTTATGAAAAATACTAATGTATCTATAAATTTTTGATTTTGGATGCTCTAATTTTAAACATTTTTTGAATAAATTTAATGCCTCTGTATTTTCACCCTTAGCTCTTTTCAGGTTACCTAAATTCGCAATAGCTTCAAAATAATCAGGTTTAATTTTTATAGCTTTTAAATAATTAGACTCTGCCATTTCTATCTCGCCTAATGTCTCATAACAAACGGCTATACTGTTTAATGCAATATAATTTGTAGGGTTACTTTTTATCAAAAAATTATAATTTAAAATTGCAAGCAAAAACTCTCTACCCTCTCTGTATATTTCTGCTAATTCTGCATAAATTTTTAATTTATTTTTTACTTTTTTTAATCCGGTATTTAAAATTTCTACTGCTTTATTGTTTAAATCAAAATTTCTAAGAGCTCTGCTATATAAAATATAAGTATCTAAAAAATTATTTTTAATTTTAAGTGATTTTTCAAAATGCTCTAATGCCAATTCTTTTTTATTTTGCTTAAGATAACAAACACCTAGATTTAAATGATTGTCAAAACTATCGTTGTTATAATTTAATGATTTAATTAAATTCTGTTCCGCTAAAGTTAAATTATTTTTTTGTAAGTGGAAAAAACCAAGATACTTATAATATATTTCATCATTGATCTGATTTAAATTTTTTAGTTGATTTAAGCTTTCATTAAACTCAATGATCTTACCTTGAGCTAAATATGTATTTAATACTTTTAATTGGTCAGACATGAAAAAAAAACCCGCCACCTTATAAAAAGTGGCGGGTTCAATTTCTAAGTTTAAGCTAAACTAAATTAGAATTTTTGAATTGTTCTAATTTGGAATTGCTCACCATCAGTACCACTTACGTGACTGATGTTATCAACTTCAGCATAACCGAAAGATAAACCTAAACCACCTAAGTTGTAACCAACTTGGATCATTTTGATTTCTTCATCAACAGTAGCTTTTGTTCCACTAGCTGTTTCTTCAGTCTCGATTGAGTATAAACCGATACTTAGGTTATCGTTTACAGCATAACTAACAGCAAAAGAGTCAGTGTCGTGTTCAGTTACAGAACCAACAGCAGCACTGTTATCTTGACTTGCTGTTTCAGCAGCTACAGTAAACTGACCGAAGTTGTATGAAACACCGATCTGTTTTTCTTTTGCTTCTGTGTTATTACCTTGACCATCTGATTTTTGAACACCAGCTAGTACTTTTAAACCATCTACACCTAAGTTACCTGAGTAGATCATACCATGCGCAGATTCACCAACATCACTAGTTCCTGAGTCACTAGGTCTTGTTGAAGAGTTCTGAGGAGCATAGTTTAAAGTGATCGTTCCGCCTGCAGCAGAAACATCAATTCTAGCATGCTCGTAGTTGTGTACGTCTGTATCAGATAAAGTGTTTGAAGTTGCAGCACCTAATTGGTTGATAGCTGTTCCAACTGCATCACCAATGTATGGGATCGCAGAAGAAGATAAGTTTGCACCATTATCTCTTGCTACTGAAAACTTAATAGTATCAGTACCAACAGTTAAATAATGAGTGTCAGCTACACCATCTTCTAAAACTGTACCATAACTAGCAGTTAAACCATTATCTAAGTCTTTAGACGCAGATAATGAAATGTTGTGCTCAGCTCCGAAGCCTCTAGTAGAAGCAGAACCATCTTCAGAAGTAGCTACGAACGTTTGTTCTAAGTTACCACCGATTTTAGTTTCAGAGAAAGCAGAACCAGCAAATGCTACAGAAGCAATTGCAGTAGTTAATAATAATTTGTTTTTCATTATTATTGACCTTTCTATGTTATTGTTTAGTGTTTTTATTTTTAATATTAAAAACATGGTTTTTATAATTTTGAACGCTTAAAAATTAAATAAAAAGAACATTTATAATAAAAATATTAAATATTGTGACATTTTTGCAACAACTAATAAAATGTATTTAATTTTAATGCCTTTAAGGTAATAAACAGACCTTGGATTTATGAATAAAACAATATCATTACTTGTATTTTTAACTTTAGTATCCTGTAGCATTTTTTCATCAAATAAAAGTACAGAAACAGATGATGGATTGACAAAAAAAAAGAGAAGTGGGGCTGTAAGTGTTAAAGATAGGGTTATGTCAGATGAAAGTGATGGATTCTTCTCCTCTAGTAAGGAGGTAGATAAGCTCGGCAATCAAAATATAATGTGGAAAGCAACGCTTAATGCATTAAATTTTATACCAATTAATACTGCTGATTATGATGGGGGAATGATAGTTACAGATTGGTACTCACCAAGTTCATCAAATGAAAGTATTAAAATTAATGTAGAGTTTAACTCAAATGAAATTAAAGTATCATCGATTACTGTAAAGGCTTTTAAAAAGACATGTAGCAAAGAATTAACATGCAAAACTTCATCAATGAATGAAAATTTTAATAGAAAAATAAAAAATCAAATTCTTGAAGAAGTAAAAAAACTTGAAATTAAATCAAAAACTAGAAATTAACTTGGCGGGAGTGACGGGACTCGAACCCGCGGCCTCCTGCGTGACAGGCAGGCGCTCTAACCAAGCTGAGCTACACCCCCGGTTATGGTGGGCGGTGAGAGACTCGAACTCCCGACCCTCTCGGTGTAAACGAGATGCTCTACCAACTGAGCTAACCGCCCTTTAATCAATGCTGAAATACACTATTTTGAATATTAATAAACATTAAATTTGTTATAATAAAAAAATGCTTAAAATTATAAAAAATATAAAGATTTTATTATGTTTTTCAATGTTGCTAATTGGATGTGCTAGCATCAAAACATTACATCAATATTATGCAAGTGAAGACATACAATTATCAAATATACAAATAAAAAGATTAAATAATTATTTATCTGGAGAGTTTTATTCTTACGAAATAAATAAAAAAGTTTTTGCCTATCCAATGGTCTTTTTGATATCAGATGATGGAAAAAAAAGTGTAATTTTGGCTTGTAGAGGAATGTTGGACGAATGCAACTCGTCAATTTATATCTACCCCCTTATCCAAAAATATAAAAAAAAAACAAATCTAGACTTTAAAATTTTAGCTTTGGGAAAAAAAATAGTTCAAAGAAAAAATAATGAAATAATTAATAAAAAAAAAATAAAATATACAAATCTTAAAAATGATCAAAAAAATATATTTTTTGACTTTATTGTGTTACCTTCTGATAGTTGTACTAGTGAAGACTGTTAGTTTAATGAGCGTTTTTTTGAGTTTTTGATTTTTCTTCTTCTTTAATATGATCAACTTCAATCCAATCAATTGGATTAAGATTATTTGTAAGAGCAATTTTTAATACTTCGTCAACATGAGTAACGGGAATAATTTTTAAACCATCTTTTACGTTTTGTGGTATCTCTATTAAATCTTTTTCGTTCTCAGATGGAATAACTACTGTTTTAATACCCCCTCTTAACGCAGCTAATAATTTTTCTTTAAGTCCACCTATGGGCAAAACTCTACCTCTTAACGTTACTTCTCCAGTCATTGCAACATCTCTTTTAACTGGATTATTAGTTAATGCAGAAACAATTGATGTAACCATTGCAATACCAGCAGATGGACCATCTTTGGGAGTTGCGCCTTCAGGTACATGAATATGAAAATCTTTCTTTTCAAAAGTTGGTGGTATTATACCGTATTCCAAACATCTAGATCTAATAAAGGATTTTGCTGCTTTAATAGACTCTTTCATGACATCTCCAAGTTTTCCAGTATGTTCTAATTTTCCCTTACCAGGCATCATTACAGACTCAATAGATAATAATTCTCCACCCACTTCTGTCCATGCTAAACCTGTTACCACTCCAACTTTATTTTCATCTTCAATTTCACCAAATTTAAATTTTTTTACACCAAGATAATTTGAAATGTTTTTATTATCTATCTCAATTTTTTGAGTTTTGTTTGAAACAATTTCTTTAACACTTTTTCTTGCAAGTTTTGAAATTTCTCTCTCTAATCCTCTAACGCCAGACTCTTTTGTATAGCTTCTAATTATTTCTAATATTTCATTATCATTTATTTTTAATTCTTCTTTTTTTAAACCATTATCTTTAAGTTGTTTTGGTAATAAATATTTTTTTGCAATTTCAAGCTTTTCTTGTTCTGTATAACCCGCTAAACGAATTACTTCCATTCGATCCAACAGTGGTCCTGGAATATTTAATGTGTTTGCAGTTGTAACAAACATTACATTGGACAAATCATAATCAACTTCTAAATAATGATCATTAAAATCCTTGTTTTGCTCAGGATCCAATGCTTCCAATAAAGCCGAGGACGGGTCTCCCCTATAGTCCATTCCAACTTTATCTATTTCGTCTAATAAAAATAATGGGTTTGTTTTTCCAGCTTTTTTCATCATTTGAATTATCTTTCCAGGTAAACTCCCAATATAAGTTCTTCTATGGCCTCTAATTTCTGCTTCATCTCGCACACCACCTAATGACATTCTTACAAACTCTCTACCTGTTGCTTTAGCAATGGATTTACCTAATGAAGTTTTTCCAACGCCTGGCGGGCCTACTAAACAAAGTATCGGTCCTTTTATTTTTTTTATTCTAGACTGAACTGCTAAAAATTCTAATATCCTGTCTTTTACTTTTTCTAATCCATAATGGTCTTCATTTAATATATTTTCTGCTTTTTGAAGATTGGTACTCACTGCTGAGCTTTCATGCCAAGGTATAGATGTCATCCAATCTAAATAATTTCTAACCACTGTAGACTCTGCTGACATTGGACTCATAGTCTTTAATTTTTTTAATTCGGAAAAACACTTTTCTTCAGCGTCTTTTGGCATTTTAGATTTCTTAATTGAGTCTTCTAACTGCTTTAGCTCATCTTTTCCTTCTTCAATATCTCCTAGCTCTTTTTGGATTGCTTTAAGCTGCTCATTTAAATAATATTCTCTTTGCGTTTTTTCCATTTGATTTTTCACTCTACCCCTAATTCTCTTTTCTACTGACATTAGTTCAAGTTCACTGTCTAAATGACCGATAATCATTTCAAGTTTTTTTTGTATATTTAATGTCTCTATAATCTTTTGTTTATCCTCTAACTCAATGCCTAAAACTGAGACTGCTTTATTTGCTATTACATCAGGATCAGTTAAATTCTTAAAATCAATACTATTTTCATCACTAAATTTTTTTGATGTTTTGGATAATTTATTAAATTTATTTATTAATGCCTGAGATAATAAATTATTATTTTTATCATTGATTAAATTACATTTTTCAATTTTTGCATCTAAAAATTTATCATTCTTATTATATTCAAGTACTTTGCATACAAACTTTCCCTCAACTAATATTTTTACAGTTCCATCTGGTAATTTTAAAAGTTGCAAAATTTCAGCTACAGTTCCAATAGAATAGAGATCTTCTTCTTTTGGAATATCAATATCTGAGTTTTTTTGAGCAAGCAGTAAAATTTGTTTTGAACTATTCATAACTGACTCAAGAGCACTAATCGATTTTTCGCGTCCAACAAACAAAGGGGTGGTTACATTTGGAAAAACAACTATATCTCTTAATGGTAATACAGGTAGGGATTTGTAATCTAAGCTCATATTTTAAACATAGTTATTAAAACATATAAAACAAGGTAGATATTGATAAGATATCACCAATTAGTTAGCTATTTTTTCTTCTTTTTCAGGAGTTATTTTAGATGATTTTGATGATTTTGAGAAAATCATTAGTGGCTTAGTTTTTCCATTAATTACTTCTTTATTCAATATTACCTCTTCAACATTTTCCATAGAAGGTAAGTCAAACATTGTTTCTAAAAGAACTTCTTCTATAATTGACCTTAATCCTCTGGCGCCAGTTTTTCTAACAATTGCTTTTTGTGCTATTGCCTTTAATGCATCTTTAGCAAACGTCAGTTTTGTACCCTCTATTTCAAATAATTTAGAATACTGTTTTGTTAATGAATTTTTTGGTTCCTCAAGAATTTTTACCAAACTATCTTCGTCTAAATCCTCTAAGGTTGAAATTATTGGTAAGCGGCCGATAAATTCTGGTATTAAACCAAATTTTAAAAGATCTTCAGGCTCTACATCTTGCATTAATTCTCCAGCACTTTTATCAATTTGATTTTTAATTTTAGCTCCAAATCCTATTGACGAACCTTGTCCTCTAGCAGCAATGATTTTATCAATTCCAGCAAAAGCACCTCCAACAATAAATAAAATGTTTGTAGTATCAACTTGTAAAAATTCTTGTTGAGGATGTTTTCTGCCACCTTGAGGTGGAACGCTTGCAACCGTCCCTTCCATGATTTTTAACAAAGCCTGTTGAACACCTTCGCCCGAAACATCTCTTGTGATTGATGGGTTTTCAGTTTTTCTACTAATTTTATCTACCTCATCAATATAAACTATACCTCGCTGTGCTTTTTCAACATTGTAATCTGCTGCTTGAAGTAGTTTTAAAATAATATTTTCTACATCTTCACCAACGTAACCAGCTTCGGTTAATGTTGTTGCATCAGCCATTGTAAAAGGAACATCTAAAATTTTTGCTAATGTTTGAGCTAATAAAGTTTTACCACAGCCTGTTGGTCCAATTAATAAAATATTTGATTTTGATAACTCAACATCGTTTGAAGATTTTTCTGTATGTCCTAATCTTTTATAATGATTGTGAACTGCTACAGATAAAATTTGCTTAGCTTTTTTTTGACCGATTACATAATCATTTAAAATAGAGTAAATTTCTTTTGGTGCGGGTATGCCTTCATCTGATTTTGTAATTTGGCTTTTGCTTTCTTCTTTAATTATATCCATACAAAGCTCTACACATTCATCACAGATAAAAACTGTAGGGCCTGCTATTAATTTTCTAACTTCGTGCTGGCTCTTTCCGCAGAAAGAACAATAAAGAGTATTTTTGCTTTCTTTAGACATTTCGAATCAATTAAATATACAATAACTCATTAAGAGTCATTAAATCAAGCAATAGTTGAATCTTCAAAATTTAATTTTCTCTTTTTTCAACGACTTTATCTACAAGACCGAAGTTTTTTGCCTCATCGGCACTCATAAAATTGTCTCTTTCCAAGGCTTCTTTAATTTTTTCTACTGGCTGACCTGTGTGTTTAGAGTAAATTTCATTCAATCTTTTTTTTGTAGCTAAAATCTCTTTAGTATGAATTTCTATATCTGTCGCTTGTCCTTGAAACCCAGCTGAAGGCTGATGAACCATTATTCTGGCATTCGGTAATGACATTCTCAAACCTTTTTCTCCAGCAGCCAACAAAAATGAGCCCATAGATGCTGCTTGACCGATACACAAAGTGGATACAGTTGGTTTTATAAATTGCATAGTGTCATAGATTGCCAAACCATCAGTAACAACTCCACCTGGTGAATTAATATACAAATAAATCTCTTTAGAATTGCTTTCAGACTCCAAGAACAGTAGCTGAGCAGATACTAAGCTTGAAATATAAGAATTAATTGGACCAGTTAAAAAAATAATTCTTTCTTTTAGTAGTCGTGAATAAATATCAAATGACCTTTCTCCCCTAGGTGTTTGTTCAATCACCATTGGGATTAAAGTATTCATGTAAACATCAAATGGATCTTTCATACGAATCGTTTAATTAATTTATATGTATTAATTATTTTTTACTAGTTTTTTTGGCTTTGGTTTTTTTGCTAGTTTTTGCCTTAAGTTCAGAGTTTTTTTTGTTTTCTGATCCAATAATTTTTTGAAGTTCTTCTTTTGTTACTATTTTTACTTTAGCTTTAGCTTTTTGTTGTATTAAATTCATTACTTTATCTTCAAACAAAGGTCCTCTTAATTTAGTTAATTCAGCTGGGTTTTTTTGGTAATATTCTCTAATCGTTTTCTCCTGGCCTGGATACATTCTAAGTTGCTTTTCCAATTCAACTTGAAGCTCTTGTGATGAAACTTTAATATTATTTTCTTCACCAATATTACTTAATACTAAAGCAAGTTTAACTCTTCTTTCAGAAATTTTTTTTATTTCTTTTTTATCGTTTTCATCTAATTTTACTTTTGAATGATCCTTTTCCCCTTTTTCATTCATTTTTTCATGAATAAAAGTATGTTCAACATTTTTTATCTCATCATCAAGCATTCTTTTCGGTAATTCCATTTTATATTTGCTATCTAATTGATCTAAAATTTCTTTTTTAACAAGCTGGTCTGTAATACTTTCAAATTCTTTTGAAATCTGTTTTTCAATCATTGATTTTAGATCAGTTAAGTTCTTTGCTCCCATATTTTTTGCGAAATTATCATCAATCTTTTGATCCTCTGGAGATTTTATATTTAAAACTTTGCATTTAAATTTAGACTCTTTTCCCGCGAGTTCTTTTTTTGGATAATTATCAGGAAGTTTGACTTTAACTAATTTTTCTTCATCTTTTTTAACTCCAATCATTTGTTTATCAAAACCTTGGATAAAAAGATCTTTACCTAAAACTATTTGCAAATTTTCTCCCTTATTTCCATCAAATGATTTTCCGTCTACTGTTGCTTCATAATTAAATACTACTAAATCATTTTTCTCAGCAGGTTTTGTTTTTTCTTTATCGTTATATTTTTTTGAACTTTCTGCTAATTGACTCAACCTATTATCTAAATCTTTTTTATCAGCTTTAACTTCATATTTTTGTATTTCAATTTTGTCTAAAAATACTTTTTTAATCTCAGGTATTTTTTCAACTTCAATTGTAAATTCTAAATCTTTATCTTCTCCTGAAGATTTTATATCTATTTTTGGTTGACCGGCAGGTTTGATATTTTTATCTTTTAAGGCCTGAAATGTTGATTCATTTAATGTTTTTTCAATCACCTCGCCATATAATGCTTTTCCAAATTGTTTTTTTAATAATTCTCTTGGTGCTTTACCGGGTCTAAAACCTTTTAGATTGATTGTGCCTTTGACTTCATCAAGTTTATTATCAATTTTTTCTTGTATTTCTTTTTTTGTTACAACAACAGTTAGTTTGGATTCTAAACCTTTTGATGCAGTTAAATTAACTTTCATAAAATTACTAAAGTGGTGCGGGAGAAAGGACTTGAACCTTCACTCGTTGCCGAACTAGTTCCTAAGACTAGCGTGTCTACCATTCCACCACTCCCGCTGTTAAATTTTCAGCTTTTATAATGTTTTTAATCATTTTATCAATTATCGATTTTATACATTTTATTGAGCAGTCCAAGAACCATCGATAGATATTGCGGAACCAGTTATCTCTGAAGCGTCTTTTGAGCACAAAAAATAGATTAATTTAGCTATTTGATCTTTTTTTATAAAATTTAAAGATGGTTGCTTTTCTTTTAAAAGCTCAATTTTTGCTTCATTATTTGAAAGGTTTTTATTTTTCGCAATTACATCAATTTGATCTTGAATTAATTCTGTTAATACAAATCCAGGACATATTGAGTTACAGGTTATATTTTCTTCAGCAGTTTCTAAAGCAACTACTTTGGATAATCCTACTAGACCATGTTTAGTTGCAGTATATGCTGATTTTCTTTTTGAAGCTATTAATCCATGTGTTGACGCGATATTGATGATTCTCCCCCATTTATTTTTTCTCATTATTGGTAGCGTTTCTTTTATAAATAAGAATGGGGTGGTTAGATTTATATCCATCATATTTCTCCAAATTTTTTCAGGATATTTATCTATACTTTCAACATATTGAATACCTGCGCAGTTAACCAACACATCAATTGATTTGAATTTCTTAATAGTAGCATTTATAATTTTTTTTACGTTTAAACTTTTTGTTAAATCAATATTAAAGAATAGTGCTCTTTTTGAGTTAAATTTTTTTTTTACACTTTTAAGTTGTGATAATTTGCATTTACCATTGATTATTACATTATAACCTTTTGAGTAAAAATACTCACTAACTGTTAAACCTATTGCGCCAGTCGATCCTGTTACTAAAATCGTCTTTTTTTCCATAATCTTATCTATATATGCATAAATGCATATCTGACATAACTAAAAAACACTGCATTTTTAAAGGTTTTTTTATATTTATTATTGTTGAAACTTAAAAAGGAGTCAAAGTATGAGCGCAGCTGATATTTTAAAAACAATTAAAGAAAAAGAAGTTGAATATGTAGATTTAAGATTTACCGATCCAAGAGGTAAGCTCCAACACTTAACACAAGATATCTCAACAGTAGATGAGGACATGTTGAATGATGGAGTTTTTTTTGATGGTTCATCAATTGCAGGGTGGAAAGCGATTAATGAATCTGACATGGTTTTAAAACCAGATACTAGCAGATCTTTTGTTGATCCATTTATGTCTCATAACACATTAGTTTTATTTTGTGACATTCACGATCCATTGACTAAAGAAAAATATGAAAGAGATCCTAGATCAACTGCTAAACTAGCAGAAGAATATGTAAAAAAATCTGGAGTGGGTGATACAGTTTATGTTGGTCCAGAGCCTGAATTTTTTGTATTTGACGATGTTCGATTTGCTAACTCAATGAACAAAACAAGTTTTGAGATTGATAGTAACGAAGGTCCATACAATACCGACAAAAAATATGAAGGTGGAAACTTGGGTCACAGACCTGGAATAAAAGGTGGTTATTTTCCTGTCCCTCCAGTTGATAGTGCTCAAGATTTAAGAGCAGAATGTTTAAAGGCAATGAAAGACATGGGTGTAAAAGTTGAAAAACACCATCACGAAGTTGCTCCATCACAGCATGAACTAGGAGTTTTATTTGATACCCTTGTTCGAAACGCAGATAACATACAAATTTATAAATATGCAGTTCAACAGGTTGCAAACTCATTTGGAAAGACTGCAACATTTATGCCAAAACCAGTTAAAGGAGATAATGGTTCGGGAATGCATACACACCAGTCAATTTGGAAAGATGGAAAACCACTCTTTGCAGGCGATGGCTATTCTGGCTTATCCCAAACGTGCTTACATTACATTGGTGGTATTATTAAGCACGCAAAAGCTATAAATGCCTTCACAAACTCAACAACTAATAGCTACAAAAGATTAATACCTGGATTTGAAGCTCCAGTATTACTTGCTTACTCATCTAGAAATAGATCTGCAAGTTGTAGAATTCCTTTTAGTAATAGTCCAAAAGGTAAAAGAGTTGAGGTGAGGTTTCCAGATGCTGCTGGTAATCCATATTTAACTTTTGCATCGATGCTAATGGCTGGATTAGATGGAATTAAAAATAAAATTGATCCAGGTAAACCTTTTGATAAAGATTTATATGCCTTATCAGATGAAGAGTTAAAAGGTGTACCAACTGTATGTGGTTCCCTTAGAGAAGCGGTAACATCTTTAGACGCGGATAGAAAATTTTTAACAGAAGGTGGAGTTTTCACAGATGATCAAATTGATGCATACATTGACTTGAAGATGGAAGAAATACACAACTTTGAACATACTCCTCATCCTATTGAGTTTCAAATGTATTACAGCTCATAATTTATTAACAACTTTTTAGAACTAAAAACCCCGGTCTTAAGACTGGGGTTTTTTTTTATAATTGATAATTTTGTAATTTTACTTAAAAAATTGATATGGCAATTTCTAAAACTTATTCTGCTAAAGATATTGAAGTGTTAGAGGGTTTAACCCCAGTTCGTAAACGTCCAGGCATGTATATTGGTGGAACAGATGAGGCGGCTTATCATCATTTAGTAAATGAAATTTTAGATAACAGTATCGATGAGAGTGTAGCTGGCTATGCAAAAGAAATTTTTGTTAAACTAATAAACAAAAATACAATTACAATTTCAGATGATGGTAGAGGAATACCGATTGAAAAACACCCAAAAAAGAAAAGGACAGCTCTAGAAGTTGTAATGACCACGCTTCACTCAGGCGGAAAGTTTAATGAGAGTGTTTACAAATCATCTGCAGGATTGCATGGTGTGGGGCTTTCTGTTGTAAATGCTCTGAGCTCAAAATTAAATATACAAGTTACAAAAAATTTTAAAATATATTCCCAAGATTATTCTAAAGGCAAAATTTTAAATAAATTAAAATCAAAAGGAAAAAATAGAATAAAAAATGGAACACAAATTACATTTTCGCCTGATCCAGATATTTTTGGAAAAAATGTCATTTTTAATTCTGAAAAAATTTATGAATTAGCCAAAAATAAAGCTTATCTTCAAAAAGGTATAAAAATTAATTGGGAATGTAAAAAAGAACTCATAAGTAGAAAAAGCTCTATTCCATCAAAAGAAACTCTATTATTTTCTAAAGGTCTAGAAGATTTTTTAAAAAATGAAATTAACCAAAAAAATATCTTACATGAAAAAGTCTGTTTTCAATCAGGAAACTTAGAAGATAAAAAAGGCAAAATTGAATTTGCGCTTCAATTTAGCAAAGAAAAAATAAAATTTAGTAAAGCTTTTTGTAACACCGTCTTTAATATGAATGGTGGAACTCATGATGCCGGCTTCAGATCTGGAATAGCAAAATCAATAAGAAAATACGCAAAAAATAAAAATAACAAAATAGTTAGCAAAGCCACACAAGATGATATTTTTGACTACACTGCCTATATTATTTCCGTTTATATTTCTAACCCGGAATTTGAAGGGCAAACTAAACACAAACTGTCATCAAATATAATTCAAAAATATTGTGATAGTTTTGTAAGTTCAACATTTGATGAATGGTTAAACAGAAACCCAAAGGCTGCAAAAAATATAATTAATCTTTTAGAAGAAAAAATTAGAGAAAAAAATATTCATGACTTAAATTACAGTGTCGAGAGACAAAGTGCCTTTAGAAAAATAAGACTTCCGGGAAAACTATCTGATTGTACGAGTGATAAAATTGAGGATACAGAATTGTTTATTGTTGAGGGAGATTCTGCAGGAGGGTCTGCAAAACAAGCAAGGAATAGAATAAATCAAGCAATTTTACCCCTGAGAGGAAAAATTTTAAATGTCAAAAGTTCAAATACTGCAAAAATTTTAGCAAATAATGAAATTAATAATTTACTACAGGCACTTGGGTGTGGAAGGGGAAAAAACTATAACAAAAAAGATCTTAGGTATGAAAAAATAATCATTATGACTGATGCTGATGTTGATGGTGATCATATATCAACATTATTACTCACTTTTTTTATTTCCGAAATGCCACAATTAATTACAGATGGACACTTATTTTTAGCAGTTCCACCCCTCTATAAATTAAATATTTCTGGTAAATTAATATATGCAATTGATGAATTTGAAAAAAATAAACTATTAAAAATTAATAAAAAAGCAAAAATAGAAATAAGCAGATTTAAAGGTTTGGGTGAAATGATGCCTGCTCAACTAAAAGAAACAACAATGAATAGAGAAAGTAGAAAGTTAATTAAAGTTATACTGCCAAAACAAAAACCAAAGTTAAAAAAAACTAATAGATTAATAAGTGATCTGATGGGAAAAAACGCAGATTTAAGACTTAAGTTTATATCTGAAAATGCCAATAAAAACCTTAGCCTGGACATTTAATGGTGCCCAAAGACGGAATCGAACCGCCAACCTACTGATTACAAATCAGTTGCTCTACCAATTGAGCTATTTGGGCAATGTGGGATATTTACTCTTTTTTAAATTTATTCTCAACTTAAAATTAACCTTTAAATTCTAAATTTTATGATTAATAGTGGGTTAAAAATAAAGATTTAAATGAATTCAAAAAAATTTTCAAATCAAGATCTTATCAATGCTACCTTTGAAATTTATGAGAAATTTAATACCCGCAATGGTATTAAAAAAAAAAGTAAAATTAAAAATAACAATTCAAAACCACTACTTCTTTCTAAAGAAGTAAGGCCACAAAAAAAAAC
>Ga0181570_10001738_pt1 | contig 18416 bp, 10 predicted proteins | sample 101ome_18_FD_148667 | JGI IMG/M metagenome (GOLD analysis project Ga0181570, IMG submission 148667) | Coastal salt marsh microbial communities from the Groves Creek Marsh, Skidaway Island, Georgia - 101406AT metaG (spades assembly) | ecosystem: Environmental > Aquatic > Marine > Intertidal zone...
CGTCGTCGTACCTCCATGTTCGTTCGCCATCCCTGCATCGCCGTCGTTCCGTACGCGTACGCGTCGGACGCGCCGTCGGACGAATCCTTCGTCGTCACCGGCTGCGACAAGTACGCCCCCATGACGACGAATCGATCGATCAATCTATCGCGTTTCGCCCGTCTTTCGTCCACCCCTCGCGTCGCGGACGCGACTTCGACGTCGACGACGAAAGACGGCGCGCGCGTCGCCGCGTCGTCCGCTCGTCGGCGTGTGACGTACGCCGGCGCGGACGATGATGAGTGAATCTGAATCTCAATCCCGCGAATGCGTCCGACGCGCCGAGTCAGACACGATGGGTCCGGTCCGTCAAAAAACCCTCCCTCCCTAGGGATTTAGGTGAGGTTTTTATGTAGCGCTTACCATTATTGTATACGATTTTAATCTATATATAGTGTATGTACGACGAGCATTTTTTAGGAAGAAGTACTACGGTACTACATGGTACTAAGTATCGCCACTATGGGACTCCTTGTAATGTACTCGGTTTAAGATTACACCCATCATCGTCTTTGGTTATATCGTACCGCACCCACCCGCGCATGTCTGTCTGTCTGTCTGTCTGTCTGTCTGTCTCAGCGGTTGTTGGCCCCCGGGCGTCGGTTGAGGACGTCGGACGCTCTCGCGCCCGGTCGTCGCGCGGAAGACGGAGCGGGCGGCGGCGACGCGGTTGAAGTCGCGAAGGGATTGGACGGCGACGGATCGTCGTCGACGGCGTTGTTGGAGTAGTAGGGAATGTACGGGAGCGACTCGCGCGCTTCGGCGTCGTCGGCGTCGGAGAGTCGACGCTCCGAATGGGAAACGCCGGCGGCGGCATCGGCGGAAAGAGGCGCGCCGCCGGGGGAGGCGTCGAAGGACGAAGGTTGGGGGTGATGGTCGTCCGCGAGTGGGTCGAAGGAGCGGGAGACGGTGCGGACGCGAGGATGGAGCAAGCCGCGGGCGTAGAGGCCGAGGGTGAGGCTGGCGCGTTCCTGGATGACATCCTTGCGCGTGAGCAAGCCCACGACGCGAGGGCGCTGCGGCATGACGTACATGTGACGCAAACCCATGGTGCGGAATTGACGGTACGCTCGGCTGAGGCGAGCGTCGCCGTGGACGACAAAGGGGTGACGCTGCATGAAGCTCCGCACGTCGAGCGACATGTTTTGTACATCTTCGTCGGCGAGCCGACTCGCCACTTCTCTCGCGCTCGGAGCCTTGAATGGGATTTGCTTGAGCTGTTCGAGGAGCTCGTCTCGCTCGACCGGGTTGGAGAACAGCTGTTCGTCTCGCTCTGATCGTTCGCCCGATTTGGGGACGAATGAAATGCGATGAAGGAGCATTTTGAGCAAGAGATTGCGCGTGATGCTCCCGTGAAGCTCGAAATCCTCGCCGGCGTATGCGGGTGGGTTCTCTGTCACCGGGTACGCCCCGTGGTTGGTCTGCGTGAGGACTTCTAGTAAATCCGCAATCGGCATGACGGGCTTGATGGTTACGAGATCGTCACTCATGACTTCGGTGACGCGAAGTTTGTCGCCCGTCGGCCCGGCGAGCTCGGGCTCTTCCAAGAAGGGCGCGCCGCGAATCTTAATGTGCGTGTCGTAAATACCGTGGCCGTATCTATCCCCCATGGATTTTGCCGCAAAGATGGTGAGCATGAGTGGAATGATCAACTGCATCGATCCCGTCGTCTCCATCACCAAGACTGTGATGGAGATTGTCATTCGCGTGGCGCCTCCTAGATTGGCCGCGGCGCCTATGATGGCGTATGAGTGCAAGTTGATGCGAACGTCGCTCCCTCGACTCGCCGCGATGGCAGCCACCATTCTGCCGCAGAGCTGCCCAAACGCGGCGCCGACGGCGAGAGACGGGACGAACAAGCCTGTCGGAGCGCCGACGCCGTACGTCACCGTCATCAAGAGAAACATGATGATAAAGTACCAGATGAGCGCGCTCACCGGAAACGGGTGCTGTCCATCTTCGCCAAACTCCCCGACTTCTCCGAGGTGGAGGAGAAACTTAAAGGATGTCGCCAAGGGATTGTAAAACAGCTGACCGTACACCGAGTACTGACCCTCTGGGCAGTAGAGCTGCTTGAAAAAATCACTTCGAATCTCGTCGCGCGTTTCCACGCCGTATTCAAACGTTGAGCTCGACTCGTCCGGAAGCGTATCCATCGAATCCGGGCGCAGAGGAGCTGGGATTTCCTTGCATGGCGAGATGGTCATGAAGAAGAAGAAAATGGTCGACGTGATGGCCGCGATGACCACCACCTCCAACAATCTTTTTCGCTTGTTCGTCACTGGAATGTGTCGAGCCCGCCACTGGGTGATCTTCACATTCAAATTGACAAACGCAGACCCGAGTAAACCGCCGACTAAACCCATGGCGACGAAGATGGGGACCTCCCAAAAGTACCACCAATAATTCTTCGAGTAATCTGCCTCGCTATCCGTGTACAAGCCAAAGTCTCGATGCGTGCCGAATCGCGCTCTCGCGAAATCGCCGGCGTCGAAATCGAGTTGCTCGAGCCAGTGCATGGTGAGCACCCCCGTGCACGTCGCTAAAAACCCTCTCCAAAGCATGTCAGAGTTGTAGAAACTCGCCCCTTCCTCCACCGTGAAGAGCATCCCACCGATGGGCGCCGCAAAAGCCACGGCGACGCCCGTCGCCGTACCGATGGCGACGAAATCGCGCTTGTTTCGGTCATCTCTAAACCACGCCGGACGTTTCAACTTGAACCCCAAAGTGTTGGACCCGAACGCCGCGAGCCCCCCGCCGACCAAGCCCCCGCCGTGCACGAAAGGTCCCTCCTTGCCCGCAATCAAACCCGCTCCGATGCTAAACGAAATCCCCCCGAGCTTTGCGACTACGGTTTTCAACCTCAACAACCCCTTCAAATGCACACCGTTGAGATACGTCTTCAACTCAGGAATCCCAGACCCCGCCGCGAGGGGCTCGACGTACGACACCAACCCTCCCGCCACCGCCGCGAACGCGCAACTCACGCTCACGTGCGCCAACCACGCGACGAAACCCGACATTCCACCCGTCCCGACGTTATCCCCGATCACCCCGTACCGAAACACGTTCAACTTATCCACCAGCCCATCCACAACGAACGCAATGTACCCCATCACCGCCCCAATCATCACCGACGTCGCCCATTTCCATCGACTCTCCCACTTGTAATCCTCCCGCGTTCGCCCGCGCAACGCGTCCTCCTCTAAATCGTTATCGATTGGGTCGTAATCGTGCGACTCAAACGCCGACATTCGCTGCAACCGCATGTGCACCACATCCGTCTCTTTACCCCCGACGACTCCGCCGACGAGTTCCGCCCGCGTCGGGACGTAATTCGTTCCCGTCGTCGAGTTTTCACCTCGAGCCAACCGAGTCATTTCGATTTCGTGCTCACCAAAGGTTTCCATGTTTGTCGTCGCCTTCGCCTCCCCTCGCGCCGCCGTCACTGCGTGTTACCAAACGCGCGTTCGACCCTCCGGCGTCGATCGATCGATTCACGGGAGACGACGCGTCGAGCGACGCGCACTGACGCCAAAGGTGCGTGAATGTCACGCACTCAGAGGCAGCAAACGGACACTTGGCACGTTTTTTGGTATCGAACGTGTGAAGATGTAAAACATTTCAATGGACGCGTCGTGCTAACGCGGCGACTCAGGCGTCTGGACGTGGATTGCGAATGCGAAGAACGCGCGTGGTGTCCTTGAGTTTGGTGCTTCGTCGTCTCTGTCGTCGTCGTCTTCTTCGTCGTCGACGGCCGGTATCGTCGTCGTCGGATGCGGAATCCGCGGCGGCTTGCGCGGCGGCGAGCCGAGCGGGTAAGACTCGATTCGGCGATACGGAGACGTAATCGATGGCGGAATCTGCGAGATTGGAGATGCGTTGAATGGATTTGGCGTCGCCGGCGTGCTCGCCACAGATGCCTAGTTGCACGGCTGGATTCACGCGGCGCGCGCGGCTGCACGCGATGGCGATCAATTCGGCCACGCCGGCGTCCAGAGTTTCGAATGGGTCCGCTTGGAGAATACCTTGAGCCTTGTACTCCTCGACAAAGCTCGAGGAGTCGTCGCGGCTGAATCCAAGAGTCATCTGCGTCAAATCGTTCGTGCCAAACGAGAAAAACTTCGCACCGGCGGCGCAGAGATGTCCGGCTATGAGAGCCGCTCGAGGAGTTTCAATCATCGCGCCAATGGAAAGGTCGGGAAGTGGTTCGCGACGATTTGCGAGCTCTCGCGCGTTTACCTCTTCGAACACTTTTTGAATCAAATCTCGCTGGTTCTCAAACTCTTCGACAAAGCTGACGAGCGGGACCATGATCTCGGGGCAAACTTCGACGTTTGATTGTGCTCTTGCATCGATTGCGGCGTTGAGAAAGGCGCGAACCTGCGCTCGCGTCACCGCCGGCCGAGCGCAGCCGAGGCGACAACCACGGAATCCGAGCATTGGATTTTGTTCTCGAATGGCATCGACGGCGGCGATGACCTCTGTCGGGGACATTTTGACGTACCTAGCAATCGCCGCGGCGCTGTCTTCGGAATTTGAAGAGTCCTCGAGCGTCTTTCCAGACGGAAGAAACTCGTGAAGAGGTGGATCGAGAAGACGAACGCATACTGGTTTTCCACGCGCCTCCTGAAAAATGGATTTGAAATCTTCGTGCTGGAATTTGACGAGCTTTTCCAACGCCTCGGTTTCATCATCCACGTTTTGCGCCAAAACGAGCTGACGAATCGCGTGCACGCGCTCCTTCGAGCCGAAGAACATGTGCTCGGTTCGAACCAAACCGACGCCGCTCGCGCCATTGTTAAAAGCGCAGCGAGCGTCTTCACTCGTGTCGGCATTCGCACGAACATCGAGGCGACGGTTCTTGTCAATCCACGACGTGAGCGTTCGTAAAGGCAGAAAAGTATCCATCGTAGACGGTGCGACGTCAAATTTACCGCTCAAAATTTCCCCAGTCGTACCATTGATTGAGATGACAGTTCCAGCTCGAAGAAATGACCCGGTATGACCGAATCGCGCACCATTCTTGTTCAATGTCAACTCGCTGCACCCGACGACGCACGGGCGACCCCATCCGCGAGCGACGACGGCGGCGTGCGAAGTCATCCCGCCGCGTGCGGTGACGAAGCCCTCTGCGACGTGCATACCACCAACATCGTCCGGGCTCGTATCTTCGCGAACGAGTATACACGGTTTGCCTTGAGATTTGTAGCGCACGGCTTCATTCGCAGAAAAGACGATAGCACCGACTGCGGCGCCAGGAGACGCCGGCAATCCTTTTGCCAAGACTCGCGACGTGTACTCGGATGAGGACTTGTCGACCACGAAGACTGGATGCAGGCATTGCTCCATCGCCTCCGGCTTGACCATTTTGAGCGCCTCCTCTTCCGTTACGATTCCATCTCCAACCATTTCCGTGGCGATTCGAATCGCGGCGTGCCCGGTGCGTTTGCCTACTCGGCATTGTAAGATGTAAAGCGTATCATCCTCAAACGTGAATTCAATGTCCATCATGTTCTTGTAAGTCGTTTCGAGGCAACGACAAACGTCTTTGAGCTCTCGCGCGATGTTCGGATGTCGGTGTTTCAATTCATTCAGAGTCTGCGGAGTTCGAGTTCCGGCGACGACTTCTTCTCCTTGTGAATTCGGGAGCCATTCGCCGTAGACCTCATTCGATCCGGTCGCGGGATCTCTCGTGAAGCACACGCCAGAACCCGAGTTTTCGTTCAAATTCCCAAAAACCATTTGCTGTACGTTCACCGCCGTGCCTCGCAAACCGGTGATTCGATTAATCTCCCGGTAAGTCTTTGCCCGCGGGTTGTTCCACGAACGCAAGACGGCTTCGATGGACATTCGTAGTTGTTCTCGCGCGTCTTGTGGAAAGTCGCATCCAAATTCGGTGTACACTCGTTTGAAGTCGTCGCAAAGTTTCTTGAGCGCATCGGCGCTCAAATCGGCATCTGTTTTCGCTCCGGTCTCCTCTCGCGCGCGCGTCAACAACTTGTCGAATTTGGACTTTGGAATTTCTAAAACGACGTCGCCAAACATCGCGAGCAAACGACGGTAAGAGTCATACACCCACCGCGCGTTCAAACCCAGCGCCAAGCACTTCTCGACGCACTCATCACTCAGACCAATGTTCAGAACAGTCTCCATCATCCCAGGCATCGACGCCGCCGCGCCCGACCGCGCGCTTAAGAGCAACGGCGGCCCAGAAACCGAGCATCCCGCGCGAAACAAGCTCTTTCCGCTCTTCCGTTCCAAATCACCCAACCCGCGCAAGGTTTCGACCCACAACGCGTTCCGCGCGAACCCCTCATCGCTCTCAAATTTCTCGCACGCCGTCGTCGCGATCGTAAACCCGGGCGGCACGCTGAGCCCGGGCGTCGCGCTCATCTCGTGCAAGCCCGAACCTTTCGATCCGAGCACGTCGAGCCAAGACTTACCGCCCTCCGCCTCACCGCCCCCGAACGCGTAGACGTACTTTGACGACGCGAACCCCGACTTCGGCGGTGCACCCGCCCGCGATGACGCCCCGACTCCCATGACGCCGCTTCTCGTCGTCGTCTCGCCCGCCGGTCGCCGTAAAACTCCCCGACGATGACCGACGGTTCCGATACCGAGAGACACCGCGCGCGTCGTCCGAGCGGCGAGCCCGTCGCCTTCGGTCGTCCGCGCGATGCCGACGCGAGACCGACCACCGCCCGTCGAAATCGTAGAAATTTTCGTCGAAATCGTCGTCGTCGCTCCGATGCTTTTCATGCGTCGCGCGCGCGTCGAGAGTCGTCTTCTGGGGCGCGGGACGAGAGACTCGAATCGTCATTCATTCGCACGCGAAAGCGCGATCGACGCCCGAACGAAGGTCCATCCATGTCGACGGAAGACGCGACGGAATCGACGACGGCGGATGCGACGACGGATGCGACGGAATCGACGACGGCCGAGTGGGCGGGGGTGCGGTTCGAGGATTTCGACCACGCCATCACGTCGGCGCTCGACGCGATCGACGGGGCGGCGGAATCGTTCTTCACGAGCGACGCGACCGAGGAGCGGGGTAATCTTGAAGACGATTCAGCCGGTGTGAACGACGCGGCGTCGACGTTAGCGCGCGATTGGCGAGCGGTTGGGTTGGAAAACGTCCAGCGTGAAATCACCGAGCTTAAAAAGTTTACGGATGCCGATGCGATGCGGGATAAGGAGGCGAAAGGACGATTGCGGGAGGCGTTGAAGAGCAGCGAAGATTCGAAACGCGCGGCGCGGGTTTTAACCGAAGAAGTGCGGCGGTTAGAGGGCGTCAAGGGGGAGATTTTGGAAAGGGTGCGCGCGTTGGTGGAGAACGAGGCGTTGGTGTCGGTGGGGGATCCGAGCGAGATGTTGGAGAAGGCGGGGATTTATCATAGGGAGTTGGACGTGGCGAGAGTGGAGCGTGACGCGGCGAAAAAGGCGGCATCGGCGTCCTCGGGCGCGGATGTGGAATCGCTGCGGGCGACAATGGAGGAAAAGATGCGGGTAAAGATTGAGTCGGCGCTGAAGATGAGCGAGGCGAAGAGGCGGGCGGCGGAGCAATCGGCGGATTCGGCGCGCGAAGCCAGGGCAAACGCGGAGACCAAGTTGATGGATTTGCAACAGCGGTACGACGAGGCGCAGAGCAAGCTCTTCGAGCTCGAAGACGCGGCGGAGACGGCGATGGAACAAGTCAAGGCGGAAAGAGATGAATTGACTGCTCTCAGCGAGAGCTTGCGGGCGAGAGAAGACGCCGCGGATGCGGAGGATGCGCGAAAGCGCCAAGCGCGTCTGGCCGAAGCACTGCAAGATGAAAAAGATGAGACTTCGTTGCGAGAGAAATTGGCGGTGAAGGAACGCATGGTGCTCCAACTCGCGGCGTCGATCGAAGAGGCTGAAGCCGCCATTAAAGAGAAGGAGGAGGTGCATAAGGCGGCGACGGCGGATTTGCAATCGGAAATTGTCGCGCTTAAGGATGAGCTCTTGAAAGCGAAAACTTCCTTGAATCAGTCAAATATGGACATGGACAAGCTAAACACTCGAATCAAGATGCTCCAAGAGGTTTCAGGCGTCGCGGCGGACGGAGATGAGGGTGAGGATGGAATTGGTGCGGAGTCTGCCGAATCCGCCGGTGGAAACGTGATTCAGTCTCTCAGAGAGCGAATCAAGAAGATTTCAGCGGAATTAGCCGTCGCGCAGCGTGAACGTGACGAAGCGGTGACGAACGCCGATGTCGCGAAGGGTGCGCAGCAAGCAATCGAGCGCAAGTACGCAGAAGCGACGCAAATGGTTACCACGTTGGAGAACGATTTGGCCAACAAGTTGACGGGGATCATCGAGGAGAAACATGGCGATGGATCCGAGACTTCTTCCGATGGAAACTCTGATTTGCTCGCCATTTTGACTGCGCAACGCGACCGATTCAAGAGAAGGGTCGGCGAACTCGACGATCGCGCGTCGAGACTCGAGGCGGAGAAGGTTTCCGCGGAGGATTCCAGAAAGAAGCTTGAGGCGGACAACGTGCAGTTATACGAGAAACTGCAATATGTGCAAAACTATTATTCAAAGCAGGCGTCTGCGGGTGGAAAAACCAAAATCTTACGAGTCGACGGAGACGGTATCCCTGTCACCGGCGACGCGCCGGCGTCCGCCTCGACGCAATCTCAGGCAGCAAAGAATGCGCGCTACTCTTGCGGAGTGGTCACCGTCAACATCGAGAGCGAGCGCACCGCGGCGGCGGTTGACGGCATGCGTCGCCGCGCCGCGCGCTACGGTTGTTTCGGCCCGGGCGGTCAGGGCGACCTTCCCGGCGGTGACGCCGGGGGTGTCGTCGGTCGGTACCGCCGCAAATATTTGGCTCGATTAAATCCATTCAACGCCTTCAGGGTGGCGCAAAACGATGAATCCGCCTCGACGCTCCCAATCCACGATCGAATTGGTTTACAGAGTGGTAAAATGCTTCTCACGAATCGTACGACGCGGACGCTGTTCAGCCTGTACATCATCGCGATCCATTTTTATTTGTTGACGCGCGTCTTTGGCGGCAGAGCCACCGCGTAGTAGTTAGACTTTTGGTTGAACTGTATCCACACCACGACGCCCCGCGAATCCCGACGCAAGACTGCGCGCGCGACGAATGACGCGCATCACGGTCGCACCGTTCTCGTCGTCGCTGCCGCGCGCGTTTTCGCGCGCTACCAGCCGCGTGCCGTCGCGGCGTCGAAAACTCTCGACAGTTACAACTGAACGACCGGCGGCGGCGAGTTCAAACCGACCCGACGACGCGTCGACGTCTGAGCGTTTAAAGCGTAAAACGCTTCGGTGGCTCGATGCGTTCATCGTCGACATGAACCTGTGTCCGTTCGCGAAACCAGCGTTGTCGACGCTCGTGATAGAGACGACGCACTCGTGGAATGACGAGTTGGGCAGTCTGGTGAAACTCGAAACGGCAAGATTGATGGCGTGTTCGACGCGTGAACCGGCGACGACGCTGTGCGTGTTGGATGAGGACGACGTGAATGCGAGTTTCGAAGTCTTCATGGAGGGACCAGTGCGATTGGCGGAGGATTTGTGTGAGGAACTCTCAGACGGCGAGGTGACAGTTGTTCCGTTTCATCCAAAGGCGGATTGGGGAGAAGGCGACGAGGCGGGGGACTTTACGTCGAAGAGTCCTTGGGCGACGATCCATCTCTTGCGACAGTGCGATATCGATCGCGCGGAGGAGTCCTGGTATCGTGATGAGGGACGCGAGGACATCCGCGAACGAAACGTCGAGTATTTGCGTGCCGTGGGATTGGCTGAACTGAAGAGGCGCTTCGCCGAACTGTAGTAACGAACTGTTGTACCATTTCTAACGCAATCGTCACCCCGGAAGGTGCAGCTCTAACAACAACACGCTAATTCTATTGATGAATCTCACCGAGTGCCTCGAGCGCTTTCTTTGCCGTCTCGTTGATGACGTGAAATCGCGACGGGCCGAGCTTGACGCCACCATACCACCTCGAAACCACGACGGCGACGTTTCTCGCATCTGCAAGCTGGAGCAGCCGAAGCAGTCTCCCGCCCGCTGCCGTTTCCCCGTCGTCGTCGTGGTCCTGATGGATCGACTCGCTCTTATCCGCTCGCTCGATTCGGTAGGCTAATATATTATGTGTCGCGTCTCGCACTTTCCGCGACTCATATAAAATATCCATGATGACATCAATCTCCTCGACGCTCTTCACGTCCCGGCACACGTGCGCTTGGAAGATGCTCTTCTTCTCCACCACAAGTTCGTGACTGGACAACCGCGCGCGAACGTCTGCTCTCCTCGCGTCCGTTGTATCGCAAGCGGAAGCGGCGCTCCGCGCCACCGCCGCGTTAGCGATGGCTTGCAGCTCCGCCTCAACGTCCGCCAAATCGAGCGCACCAATATCACTAGTGTCAACATCAACGCCTTCTTCTTCACTGTCATCGTCTCCACGCAGTGCGCGTTCCGTTTCCTCGACCAACTCTCGCGTCTCTTCCGCCCAGTCAAATATGCACGCCTCGCCCTCCTTCGCTGCCCAAACCTCCCGTATCCTCCTGCCCGCCCGCGACTCCACCGCCCGCGCCTCCGATGTCGTTCTATCCCTCGCCACGACGTCCGCGCGAGGGGCTTCGCGCGAGGGGTACCCGCGCGGCGCGCGGACTTCGAGCTTCCAACCGTCACCGATGGCGAGCTCAACCACTTTACACCCAGTCCCGTCGTTCGCGTCGTACGTCACGCATCGCTCTTCACCGTATATCGCGACGAGCGCCTCGCACTCGTCCTCGCGAGATCTCGCGTCGTCGTCGTCGTCGTCGTCAATCATCGATCGATGCGCGCGGCGGTGTATGTGGGTCGTCGTTGGCTCGCTCATGTCAAGTTTGTCGTCTGTCAAGTTACAAAACGTCTACGTCGCCATCGACGGAATTTAACCCCCACACGTACGCACAAAGTCACGCTCATTCGCTCGCCGTCGTCGTCGTCTCAACCTCGACCGCTGGCGCGGACACGGGCGCCCTCGCCTCGGCTTCCTTCGCGAGTTTCGCCAAGTACCTCTCCGTGGCCTCCTTCGCCGGGTCGTAAGTCGTCCCCGGAAGCTCGTATCGCGGTCCTCCGTTCGGAGGCGGCGGCGTACACGGCGTCACGACGTTACACGTCACTTCCGCATGCGCCGAGAGAGTCGTCATCGCGACCGTGGCGGCGGATAACACCGTAATCAGCAACCTCTTGTCGTCTTCAGAAGCAACTCGACGCATCGCCGCGCATCGCGTCGCCGGCCCCCGCACCCGCGCGGATCTCTCCCCGCGAATCAACGACTGTTGCTTCGCCGTCGTCGATGTCGTCTTCATTTGCGTCGCGCGCATCGTGTCGTCGACTTGAACGCGTCGTCAACTGACGCGATTGTGAACTAACAAGATCGACAGTTACCGACGCATTCAAGTCGACATGATCACCGTCCGCGATGATTTCGCGCGCGGGATCCGAACGATTGAGATCGACAACCCGCGACGCGGGAATGCGCTCGACGCCGCCGCCGTCGTCAACCTCGCGCGGGCGTTTCGGGACGTTGATTCGTTGGCGTTCAAGTGCGTCGTGCTCAAGGGTGCATCGAGTTCGAAACACTTTTGTTCCGGGATCGACCTTAAAGCTGCGTCCGAGGTGTTTGCGATGGATGAGCACGACGTGGAGAGCGATCCGGTATCGATGATGGAGCGGTGCGAGGCGTTGATCGTGTGCGTCGCGCGTGGGGATTGCGTCAACGCGGGTTTTGAGTTGGCGTTGGCGTGCGACGCCGTGGTGTGTTCCGAGGACGCGCGATTCGTGGATAGTCACGGGATGATTGGGATACTTCCGAGCTGGGGGTTGTCGGTCAAGTTGAGTCGGGCGATTGGGGCGAACGCGGCGAGGCACGTGAGTGCGTTCGGGGTGGCGTTGGATGCGAAGAGGGCGTACGATTTGGGATTGGCTTGCGTCGTAGTGGCGGACGCGGAATCGGCCGAGCGAGAGGCGTTCAAGTTGGCGGAGCGAGTGTGTGCGATGCCGAGAGGTGGCGCGAGCGCGTTGAAACGGGCGATTAATGATGGGTTAGATTTGAAGACGGTGCGGGCCGAGGAGAGGAGACGAGCGTTTGAACAGTACCGCGAGTATGCGCGCGAAAAGTTCGCCGCGTTTAATAGTCAGAGGCGGAGTAGCAAGCTTTGATTTCGCTTTTTGTGTACTGTAATTGTATGTGTACATCATCATAGATTTTCTACATCGCTATCTTTACTACTTCGTTTGTTAATCGTCCCAATCGCTTAGATCGCTGACGTGATCGTCATCATCGTCGTCACCGCCGCCGGCGCGGGACTTGACAAAATCGTCAAAACCGGCGATGCCTCCGGACGCACCAGTCGAACGAGTAATCTTCTCCCGAACGTCGTGATCACCCGAGGCAACCATGGCGGAACGGCGTCGGCCGAGGCTACTCGCGAGCTCTTCCATCATCGAAAGTTGCCTAGGCGCCGCCGCGGGAGCGGCATGCGCCGTTTTAGTTGTCGTCGTTGGATCTGGCGCGGCGGATCGGCTCGACGCAGATTTCAGCGCTGGCTTGGATCGAATCGCATCCATCAACGCCCCGCGCAAGTCAGGCTCAGCAGCTGAAGAATTGATAGGGGGTTTAGAAGGTGTCATCCCACCAGTGTCGTCTCCTCCTCTCTTGCGAAGTCGACTTCTGTTATCCTTGTTCCGGATCGCTTCCATCAAAGCGCTTCTTCCCGCGTCGCCTACGTTTGCGCCCTGCGGCAGTTGCGCGGGCGGACCTCCAGAAGGCGCCGCTCCCGGTGGGGGCGGCGGTGGAGGCGGTGGAGGCGGAGGCGGCATCGGTGCGCGATGTGCCCCGGGAGGCATCGGCGCCGGAACTCCCGGTTTGACGGCGGGTGCCGCCACGATTACGTCTGGCAGCGGCGTCGCCGTCGCGCTCGGCGCGATGGACGAAGACTCCGTCCGCGCTCCAGACCAACTAATATCCGCCGCGTAACGCAACGAGGGCAGCGACGTCGGAAAGTTCACCTCTGGCATCTCTTCCATCGTCGGCCTGAACCCAAACTGCGTCCCGTGCATGGAATCGTACGCATTCGTAATGGATTTCGGCGCGTCGGCTAAATTCTTCCAGTCGTCCTCGTACTCGTCCTCCTCGTTCGCCTCCTTATCCGTCCCGTACCCACCGCTCGCATCACTCTCTCTTTTACCCTCTCGCATCAAATTATCCACCAACGCGTACTCAACGTACGGATTCACGTCCGAGTTGAACAACAAACACTCATTCAAACTCTCAATCCTCGCCGGAAGTCTTCCCAATCCGTCTCTCCCGCGCGCGCCGCTCCTCCCGCCGCCGTTCAACGCCTCAGCAGCGCTCTTCCAGTACATCTCCGCCGTTCCATCTCCGCGTATCCTTTGTCTCCGTATTACCGCCATTTCCTCAATCGTCATGCGTCGCGTCGGTGATACTGTTCGATCCTCCTCGTAATCCGCGTTCGCTCGCCTCGTCGGCGTCGCGTGTAAATTCATTCGACGCCGCCCGACGTCACTCTCTGGGTACCTCCCCGCGTGCGTCACCGTCTTCGCCCGTCGGCTCGTCGACGTCTCCCGCACCGCCTCTCTCAACTCTTCGATCCTCCGTCGCAAACTCGCCGATCGTCGCCCGTGTTCGACGACGCGCGCGTCAATGTTCGACGTGATTTCCAACGCGAGCGCATCCAGTTGCGAGAGCAATGCCGCACAACGTTTTCGGGTTTCCGTCGGGTGCAAACCGAGGGGAACGAGGTCGACGTCGCGAACGATCGTCATCGTCGTCCGTCGTCCGTCGTCCGTCGTCCGTCGTCTCGACCGGTGAACGACGACCCGCGACGCCGCGGCTAGCACTGAGGAATGGATTGATTAATCCAACTAGAGTCGAGCCGAGTCGCGCGTCGGTTGGACTGGTGGAGCGTCCGTAGCTAAAGAGTGGATGGATAACATATTACAAGTCTCTGGCGCGCTCGGGATCGTACGGGGACCAGATGATGGCGGATGGATCGCAGGGAACACCGGCGCTCCCAGCCGCCTTGAGATGTTTTTCAATGAGCTCGGGCGAGGCGCAAATGACGTACGCGCCCTTTGTGTACGCGAGCAAACCGAGGTGTTGAAGCGTGGAAATGATATCCTCCGTCTTGATCATCGTCAAATCGCTGAGATCCTTGATGGATACGAACTGTTGACTCTCGTCTTTGAGAATCTTGAGAAGTTCGCGCGTCCAGTAACCGCGGTAAGAGACTAGACCGAGATCGGAGAGCGGACGTTCGGGCGTGCCGACTTTGCCTTCGATTTTGGACAATTCGTACGAAAAGGAAATCAAAAGCTTGCCGTAACCTTTGCGCTGGTAAGGCGGGAGCGTGAGAATGCACGCCAGGTTGTACCCTTCTTCCGAGCACTTCTCCTTGGAAAAGTACCCTACGATGTGGTACCCGCGTTCGTCGCACTCCATGAGAACGTAAAACAAGAACAAGTCCACGTCGTAGTACAGCGTCTTGTGGTCGAGAAAGAGTTTTGCCAAGTAGCACAAATTTTGGCAAAACAACCGGTGTTTTTTCCCGTCAATCTCAAAAAAGCTCAAGTTCCCTTTCCTATAAATCTCATCCCCCGGTGGGTGACGCATCTCATTCTTCTTCAAGTGTCTCTGCAGTTGTTCCTTGCGCTTGAAAAACTGCAACGTGTACTCGCAAAAGTAGAGCTTTTGACAGTCGTTGTACTCGGGCGGAAAAGGGGAAAAGTACCACGTATCCATCTCGTGTCTGCCGAGCTCAATCTGTAAAATATTCCGTACCTTGGTAAACTCCTCGTGTTCCTGCAGCGCCCGCGGGTCAAACTCGGCGTGCTCCGCGTCGGGTTCGTGCGTCTCCTTCTTCTTTTTCCCATCCTCGGTGCGCTCGACGGGAACCACCGTCGTCAGGTCCATCTCCCCCAACCCGACCCACGAATCCATGCGTCGGTTAAACTGTTCGTAGTGCACGTAATACTCAAACTCTTGCTCGCTGTTCTTATGATTTCCACCACCACCCGTCGACGGGCGCTTCTCAATCACCCGGGCGAGGTAATACTCATCCTTTCCTCTCCAGCGGCACTGCACCTTGGTCCCGATCTCCAACGGAAGCTCTACGTTTGGTGGAACCTCTTGAGATTTATCCCTCGCCGACGACGCACCGCGTCCACCGCGTCGCGGGGGGTCTTCCGTGGCGTCTGCCGCGTCCTTCTGCGTCGCGTGAAACATCGCGCGTCGTCGCCGTCGATCGTTCGTCGTCAGTCGCTCGGGTTCACGTTTCACGAGGATTTCTTTCGATCGCGCATTCAACCGCGTTCGGGTTTCGTTCGCGTCGCGCGCGATGACGACGACGGTGAATCGAGTGGATGCGCGTCGCCGCGTTCGTCGTCGTCGCTACGTCGGAACGTACCGTGCGCTTGGTCATGCGGGATGCGGTCACGCGTCGACGTCTGACGCGGGAGCTCTCATCGACGATTGTGTGTTTCACACGACCCTCGTCGTGATGTAGTGTTTGTACATACATCTTTCGATGAGCACCGGGGGACCGGAAGCGCGCTCGAGGATCGGCGTCGAATCGTTTCAAGCTTCGTCGTACGATTAGGGTATTACAATACGATGCGCGCCCGTGATTTTAGTTCACGCATTGCTCCCGCCGCTCATGCTGTTGTTGCGCTTTTTGTTGTACGCCGCGAGGGCGCCGCTGACGAAATCGATGCCGTCGCTCGCGTCTTCGGCGTATTTTTCTTGCATGGCGCGCGCGCGCTCAGCGAGCGCGGTGAGCAAGAGGAAGTCGGAACAGTCGAAGGGTTTGTCGGTGAGGGAGTTGACGGTGGCGAACGTGCGCTTGAGGAACTCGGGGTTGGATGGGACGCCCGTGATGTCCATCTTTTCGAGCATAATTTCGGCGGTAAGCGCGCCGGTGAAGCCAGAGTCTAAGATTCGGAAAACCTCCTCTGTTGACTTTACTGAATCGTCGCTCAGGGAGAAGTACGCCTGAGTCTCTTTGAATCGTTCTTCAGCCGCCAATCGGTCTCGCACGATGCCACTGGCGTTTTGCATGCTCGTCACGATGATACCGATGAAGGCGGAGACGAGCACCATGGCTGAAATGAGAATGTACGTTGAGAAGAAGATGACGCTAAACCATCTGGACGCTTCGGGCGAGGTGCACATCGACGACGCCTCGCTGTACTCCATCCCGATCGATTCTGCGTAGTAAAGTCCGTTGTCTACTTCTCCGTACAAGTTGTGATCGCAGCCTCGAAAGTTGATGTCGAACACTGGTCGCCAATCCTCTAAAAACGACACGGTGAAGAGCGTGAGAATGGCCTTCATCAAGTTGCCAAAGTGGAACGGATCGTTGCGCCTAAACATGGTCACTCCGGCGACGGCGTAGACGTAGAAGACGATAATCATCATCATGGCGACGTACATGATTGACTGCACGCCGGCGACGAGGGAAAGGACGACGACTTGCAGCTGTTTGATGACACGTACCAAGCGTAAAATTCTCAAGAGACGAACCATGCGCACCACGGTGGCGAGACGATCGAACGAGTTTGGAACCAAGCCGAAAAACACCACAAACATATCGAAAAGGTTCCACCACTTGTCCTTACCCGTGAAGAAGGTCATCGCCTTGTCCAAGTGCGCGATAAACTTGAGCCCAAGTTCCGTAGCAAAGACGCCGAGGAAGACCTTTTCCATAGTCTTGTACCAATTGGAATCCATCGACGACGGATCCTGCACACCAATCCCTGAAAACACACCCGCACATATGATGAAGCCAATCACAGTCAACTCAAACAGAGTGTGCGTCACGATACGCCGGAGCCTGAGTTGGTACAATTTCCAAGTCGCCAAGGCCTTCGCCTCGCGAACCTCCCCCTCGCGTCGCACGCCAGAGAGAAGGTTCAAGTGGTACATCAAAGCCTTGTGATTTTCACGGCCGAGCTTGGCGTCCAGCGCGTCGGGATTTGTCCACAAATCGTCCGCGATATTGGCTTCCTTTGTAGCTTGCACTTGCGCCTTCTCCTCGCGAAGTTTCACCGCTGCGTCCTCCAGTTTATTCGTGATGACGCCAATGAAGAGACTCATCATAATGTTCCCCAAGACAACAATCATTGTGGAAATATAAATCGTCGCGACAACCTTGTGCGACTTGGGCGCCGTACAATGCGGTGCATCCGTCACCGTTTCGTACCCGTACTCATCACAACCGTAATAGTTGACATAGAGGAAACCAAGCCAATCCGACATTGTTGCTATGGAGATGACAGTGCCGATGCCGACTCCGAGCGATCTAAAATTCCTCGGATCGTTAGCACCAAACAAAATCACTCCGAATACGGCGTAAATGTAAACAACAACGCCGAGAAGGACGAGAATCCACGCAATGTTCAGGATACCCTGTATGACACCATCGAGAATGACGCGCATATCCTCAACCATGCGCAGCACTCTGAGCAGACGAATCAAACGTAGAGCGCGAATCGCGTCGAGTGCTCCACCGCTGTTAACGACGTACTCCATGAACGACAGCACCGTCACGACAAAGTCAAAGCAGTTGACGGTGTCGTGAAAGTAATATAGAGGTTTGAGCTTGACGAGTTGCTCGACGCCTTCTTCGATGGACGTTACGCCACTCGACATTATTCTCATCCCGCACTCCACCGCGAACGCTATGTTAAGAACCAAAAAGCTCGTCATCTCAAATTTGCTTTCCGACCATCTAGTCGGATTCGCCGTCACCATCCCACACACCACCGTCGAATACAAAATCATCAACGCGGTTAGCAGGTTGAAGAATTTTGAGTTGACGAATTGATGAAGCATCCACGTCGCCGACCTGTGCCTTCGTCTTTCGCTCAACTGCGCGACATACTTAGTCTTTGCCTGTTCCAAATTGAAAACGTTTCGCCGTTCTTGCTTGGCAAGTCGTTTCTTCATCTTTTGAAACTCTGCGTCGATGATGGCTGGAGAAGGATACAGATCCATCTTTTCTTCCTCTTCCGCCATGCGCGCCAAGTCTTCATCCAGATCTGTGCTGTCGCTACTCTCTTCTAGGAAGGATTCATTTCGATGCAACGCTTCGTTGCGGCGCCTATATCTCGAGGCGTCGCTACTATCGCTCTCCATCCCCTCCGACTCGCTCTCGTCGTCTGAACTATCCGGCACATCTTCTAAAAGTATGCCGAGACCACAAAACTTGGCTGTCTCTTGATAACACCTCGCCCAGAACGTCCTGTCGTCTGGCCGTTCGCGCGGCGGTAGACTGCCTTCAATGGCGTATTCATCCTTCTTTTTCAA
>Ga0181570_10001758_pt1 | contig 18280 bp, 22 predicted proteins | sample 101ome_18_FD_148667 | JGI IMG/M metagenome (GOLD analysis project Ga0181570, IMG submission 148667) | Coastal salt marsh microbial communities from the Groves Creek Marsh, Skidaway Island, Georgia - 101406AT metaG (spades assembly) | ecosystem: Environmental > Aquatic > Marine > Intertidal zone...
ATATACATTTATTTTCTCCATCCTTTATTTTTATCGAAAACTTTGTCGAGTATACATTTGTAAGTTTTGCACCGTACCCATTTCGACCACCGACGACGCGTTCTTGTGTATCATCATAATTTGTACTCGTGAGTAAATGACCAAACGTTAATTCGGGATTCCATATACCTTCTTTTTCATGCATTTTCACCTCGATCCCTCCCAATGGACCGTTATTTTCTATGGATATTTCACCCGATGTTTTATCAACAGATACACATAGAGATGTTACATTTTTTGGGTACAATGAATTGCGGTCAATTGCATTGACTAAAATTTCATCAAATATTTTTAAAAGTGCGGGTGAATACACAACCGTTTTCTTTTCAAAATTACCATTTTCATAAATCCAATAGGGTTCTCCAACACGTGAAACTGGACCAACGTATGAATCCGGGCGTTTCAGTATATGTTCCACGTGCGTGAGTTTTTGTATACTTTCACTCATACTTTTTATACTTCGAGGTTCTTACTTAAGTATCTTTTTAATCCTTCAAACCAATATACTAATTCGTCTTTTGTTTTTGACTTGGGTGTAGGATAGATGTTTTTTATACGACCACATTCTCTATCACGTAACGTGTCGACACTAACTTTATATGAATTTATATAGCACGCATAACAAACGCGCTTTATATTCATACCAAAAAATTTTAAATACATGTTATTATTAATCATAAAGATTGGACGTAGTTTCCTATATTCACGGACAATAATACGTTCATTTGTATTATTTGTGTGTACGCATGGTTCTAAGGGACATTCACATAAATAACATTCTTTTGTCCATTTAAGGTACATAAAAAGTATTAGTCTTTATTTTTTATGTATTACAATCAGGTAAGACAACCCAATGGAGTACCGGCTCTAGGGATAAATTTAGAAATGCAACCACCGGTTCAGGAAGAACCTGAACCTGAACCTGAGCATGAGCCCGAGTCCGAACACGAACTTGAAAGATTGGATATACTATTTAATAAAATCGCACACCTTTTTATATTTTTTACAAATTGTCTATTTACTTTTATACTTCCTAATTTGATAAATATTATAAATCTCGTGTTTTCGGGTACAGTAGTATACGGCATTTTACAAATGAATATGAAATATGTGTATTTTCACACAATTTATCTAATAATAGGTTTGATCATGTTTATATATGTATCTATAGACACGTATATACTTTATTATTCCGTGTATACTATATTAAATATAATAACGATTGAACAATACAGTTAAAAGTTTTATTATACAAATATAATATGCGAGAATTTATTTTAAAAAGACTTGAATTGGGGAAAACAAAATATGGCCACGGTGTGCGTGTTGATATGGATACAGTTACATGGGGTACACCTAAAAATTCATGGTTAGAAATGGCTATAGAAGAATATATTGACGCTATAATTTATGTAGTTGCCGATTATATCCGAAAATTCGAAACGTCTGTGAGACCAGATGATAATGAGCGTATATTAGAATTATCATGTAATCCAGACTATATGTTGAGTGATTTTCACATCATGTCCATTAAAACAATTACAAATTTGATATACATGTCTACTCACCGAGAGTAAAACTATAAGTTCTTCTGAGTTTTACAAAGAACCACATTCTTTATTAACCTAAGTTATTTTTTTTTCATTAAAAACTAAAAAAGTAAAATGTCTCAATATTTTTTACCTACTGTTATACAGACGAATTTTAGTGATACTAAGAATATACTCACTAAAAAACATCAATCAAATGTTCAAAGTTACGAAGATTGTTTACGTATATCTAAAAATATAAAAAATTGTAAAAAGACACCCGAGGAAATGGCGGATATAATAAATAAGATGAGAAAACGGAAACTTGAATGTGAAAATAAAAGACCTATACAAGTTTTAAGTTCAGTACCAGAAAAACCTGTACATACAACTAAAATATGTCAGGCTTTTACATTGTCAGGAAAGAAATGTTCATTCAAAGCCGTGTGTGGGTGTTATTGTAAAAAACATAGAATAGATGATGAAGTGTTAGGAACCAAGCCAAAATTAAATATTTCGATATTATAAAACATGTTAGATCAGGAAACACTTCGACCCGTTATCGTAGCGATGTCTCTTTATCTTGTAATTTCAAAGATCGCACCAGAGGTTTTTAAAAAACCAACTAATGTCAAGTTCATTGATGATATTGTAGCAATGCTTATTATGCAACGAGGTTCACTTATGTCAGGTGCTATCTTAACTGGTATCATTACTTATCTCACCAACTACATTATCGACGAATTCTTGTAATACATTTTCTTTACATGTCAACATATGTGTTCTCGGATGTTCCATATACCTTATTTTCTTGGAATATGCATCTTCCATAAACTCTCGTAATTGTTTTTCATCGGGTTTACCCCATTTCATCCCCGCTTTAAACAAAAAATCATCTTTTGGTATTTCTTGTAAACCGCATTTTATAGTATATGGTGTTTTGATATATTCGGGTGCACCCCCATATTCCGTTATAATAACAGGTTTGTTTCGTAAAGCTGCTTCGACTGCACCCATACCAACGCCTTCGGAACTTGAAAAACTTACATAACAATCACCCATGGCATGTATACTTTCCATTTCTTCATCTGATATGAGCCCGTTTATAAACGTAACGTTAGGTATTCGCGCTTCCACGGGTTGTTTACACGTTGCTTTTACAATCAAACGCGAATCTGGTTTATTCATACGTAGGAATGTTTCCAAGATTTTATTAAAGTTTTTTCGTGTATCATGAACATTACCTATATGGTAAAACGTATACGGTCTTTTATCGGGTATATGTGCGTGTATGACGTAAAATTTAGTATCAGGAAACTGACGCTTAAATACTTTTCTACAAAATTCACTCGGTACAGCAATTTTGTCAAAGAGTTCAAAAAGTTTACCATAATCTTCGTGTACTGTTTCGGTTTCACAAACTGTCATACACGTTACGTGTTTGATTTTTCTTTTTATTTCAGGTATCTTATCTAACCAATACTGTACAGGTAAAGCAAATATAAACGCTCTTTCACATTCTGGTATTTCTTTATGGATCTCAATATACTTACTTTGTGGAAAAAGGTCCATATATTTTTTACAGTGTTGACCTATACCACTCAGGAGAGTTGGACCAATGAATAACATTTAGTATAAAGATAATATTTCTTTTATATATATTACGCGATGAACTCTATCAGGGAACAAATTGAAACTGCTCTTCAGCGACCAAAAATTAACAAAGAAACCGTTTATGGTATTCTTAAACAAATCGTGGATGTAATTGAACCACCAGCTTCGGCTCCAGCTCCACCAAAGGCTCCAGAGCCAGCTCCAGCTCCAGCTCCAGCTCCAGCAAAGGCTCCAGCTCCACCAAAGGCTCCAGCTCCACCAAAGGCTCCAGCTCCACCAAAGGCTCCAGAGCCAGCTCCAGAGCCAGCTCCACCAACTCCAAAAAGAAAAACCGTTAAACGGGTCGTTAAAAAGAAGGTTGCGGAACCGAAGGAGTAAATTTATTTTTGACAAATACAAATCCACCTATTATCATGGCTATGAATAACAGTAAATAGCGAAATGGGTACTTTTTCTTTTTTTCAATTTCCATTTTTTCGATATCCTCCTTATCGGGAAGTTTTTTAACATTTATGTTAAGTTCATCTATCTTGCCTATAAGTTTACGTAAAGCTTCTAATATTTGAAGTTCTCTGTCAGTCGGTTTTTCTTTGACATCTATTGTTGTTATTTCAAGAACCATATACCACGACGCATCTGGTTGAAGTAATGCATAGTCTTGATCACCCTGTGATTCATATATCTCAAAATGAAGTTTTTGTATAGATATAGGGTTAAAAAAATTAGTTTGTCTTTGAAATGATCTCCATTGTTTATCACGCATAATAAAATCATTACTCCCTGTAAAACTTCGTTCTAATGGTACACGCGCAAGAATTTCACCATTACGTTCGTTTAATATTTGTCCACGTTTAGGTATATCAGGACATATAATATCTACATATTTTGCAACATTTGTATTACCAGTTAGATCGTTTTCACCTATTTGTGTTATGTAAAAATCTACCGGTTTTACACCGCATACCTGTGACATTTCTTCTAAATGTAAATTTGATTCGAGTGTAAGATCTACACTAAACGTATTATTTGTTCCTTTTACATATTCAGAATCTATAATAATATATTGAACTTTTTTAGGTAAATCCTGGAGTGATACCATCTTGTATGTATAATATAAAAAAATAATGATAAAAAATAGTAATGTATACATTTTATTCAAGTGTATGTAATTTATTAGCACCGAAACCAAAAATTAAAGAAAATGAAATGTCTCGATCTGTAAGATTATGTGATTATGATTATATTACTACAAAAAATGAAGCTAACGAAACTGTAATTTTAGAAGTTCCTAAAAAACCTAAGTACAAAAGTTATTTTTAAAAATGTAAAATGAAATGGATGACTATATCGCCTTACACACGTACGACTACATTCTCTCGTTTTGTCAAGCGACAAACGAACTCCCAGAAGATATACAAAGGGTTATCTGGGACAAAGTCAATAAATACGACTATTCTAATGTCAAGTGTCCCGGAGCACCCAAAAAACAAAAATACGGTATGGGAGAAAAAACTGAGCGACTCAATAAACTTATTCGGAAATGGAGAGAAATGTACGGAACTCTATGAATCTGCTTACAGTGATTTTTGTTTTACTGAATTTGAGTTAAATAATATTAATATGTATGCATATGAATTATCACGCTCTAAATACAGAGAATATCAAAATTATAAAAGAGAACTTGCATATAACAAAGCGTTCGGTATTTTATGGGAAGTATCTCCATTAACAACCGATGACTTCGTTCACGAAGATAAATTACTCGAACTACAAGTTCGTTTACATGAATCGATAGAGAGATGTAAAGATTTTGATAAAAAAGAACAAAAGTTTAAAGAAAATATACTAGATAAAATGTAATGATATGTATACAGTCTACTATAATAAACCCAACTAAAAAAACAAAAAGAAGTGTTTGTCACGTAAAAAGACGTAAAAGTATTTCGGAATACGAATCTATAAAAAATCGTTTAAAACATAATACTTTGCAGTTTGGTAGTGTATATATAGGATATAATTTCATTGGGCATGAACCAATAGATGGTTTATCAGCGTGTCTTGGTGTATTATCTTCTTATGGGTATATAACTTTACTTTCAAATCACGTTGATACTATCGAGAAAGGTAACACTTTTCCTAAGCAATTTTTACCACCTATTTGTATAGCTGCTTTTGAATCTATATGGAATTCAAATCCCGATGTACCATTTCATTTCAATTGCAGTGTATCTCTTTTTGGTTTTTTTGTGTATAAAATTGCTCTTTTAACACTGTCATATAACATTGTTAAAGAAGACCTAAGTGACGAAGAAATGATAGATAATATAAAATGAAAAATGTCTCTTCTTTATGAACTTACAAAGCAAACTGTTGAACTTGAAAGACTCGAAAAACTCGACGGGGTTTTATCGAGCTTTAGAACGGATAAATTTGCACACGGTACACCTTCACAAGTGTATGGTATAAGACCAAAAGATAATTTTCCCAGAGAATGTAATCCTAAACGCCTTAATCATATCGCGTATATCGGTGTATCTGCTTTTAATGATAAACTTCACATGATTGACTTTATGTACGAAGAGAAATATGAAAATGGGACTCGAATGGGTATTATCGAACCAGCACTACGAATGTTGGCAAAAGATGAGTTGAACACAATGATTGCTCCGAGACAGGTCCCCGGGGAATGGGTTGATTTTTGGATGAATTATTTTAAACATGAATTTAAATGTCAGAAAACTTTAATGCAATTTGTTGAAAAATACAATCTTTATGGGAGTATTGATTGGACGGAACTTTACAACACGTTCAGTGAAGATATGGACTTAAACAATAGCATCTAATATGTAATATACAAACATGCTCACGTACGAACTTCTTAAAAACTGCACCTCTATTGTCGAACTTTCTGATGTTAATGAATTATGCTCGGATCTAGTGGGTAAAAATTGTAAAGTGTATGGTTTACGTGCCGATTTTGGATACCCTGCGCATCTTATTCCTAAAAATACATACAAATACATTGCATACATTGGTATTTCAAATAGAAAATTAAACACGTCTTATGGTCAAGTTCAATTTATTGACTTTTTTTACGAACCAAAGTCGCCGATACATAACAAAACTATTGGTATTTTAAACTATTTTTTCGATCTGTACATTGAAAGTGAAAAGGATATCCTTAACCAATGCGATTATAAAAACGGGGAGGAATTTACGGTTGAACTCTTTCCGAGTAAAATTACAAAAAAGAATTTCAAGTTTTGGAAAACGTATCTCGATGATGAATACGATGTAAACGATAAAATTTCATATAACGATTTTATGGACGATTATGAGATTGCGAGTCGTGTCGATTGGGATACATTATACGATGAATTACCGGGTAATATTGATGATTTGGATAACGAAAGTGAATATCATTCAGAATCCGAATCCGAACTCGAAGAAGATGAAATATAAACCTAAGTACGAGATGATACGAATACGTTCAGAAAAAAAAATGCGTCCAAATTGTCTTTACGAAAACTGTCTTTGTCGCCAGGGAAAAACTGGATTTTGTGTAAAACACCGTGATATTGGAGAGGCTGTCGAAGCCCTTTTACTTTTAAGAAAAATAACAAACCTAAGTTGTAATAAAACAAAATAAAAACTAATACATTAAAAATGGAAGCTCTCACCTCGTTAATGCAAACCCTCGACCTCAATTCTAAGATAATTTCTGAAGGTGATTATCTTAAAATGTGTGATTCTATAAAAAAAATTCACGATTATATCAAATACGAATCCGAGTCTGAAAGTGAAGACGAAGAAGAATTTAGAATTCGACGTGTTGATATACCTATACCTTTTTCACCTGTTACTAGACTACCCCCTTTTGGAGATAATCTCGATGATCTTACAATATACGATACAACACCGCCACCATCAGCTTCGAGACGTGGTGATTTTGTGCATGTGGATTTACCACCTATACAAACACCTCCACCACCTGTTCCAGAACCTTTACGTGATTATGTATTGGAAGATAATCTTATTGAAGTAAATAGACTAATTCACGAAACATTAAAAAAAATGGAAAAACTTAAACATAGACGAAATGTGACAAATGTTGTTCGTGAAGAGGCTGTGAAACGACGCGCCCGAGAACTTGGTATTCGTTTACGAAATTATACCGTACATGCACTTTTTGATGCTGGACACGACGTTGGTGACAGGCGTCTTTTTTTTAGAACTTACCTGGAAGATTACAATGATGATATAGATAGACAATACGAAGAATTGTCTACAGAATTAAAAGAGCTTGAACATGAAAAATCATTGATTATAGATGATCTTATAAATTTTTAATTAAATATCATTTTACACCACTTTTCATTAATATTGCCGAAAGGCGAATACTCAAACAATAAATGTATTAACGCGCCTGCTAAAATTAGAACACCCGTACCCTTATACACAAATTTCGTAAGACCCGTGACTAAACCTTGTAAAAGAAGACCGATAAATAAGGCTTCCATCAGGACAGTTGTAAAAGAACGCATTTTTTTCTTGTATTATAACATAATATAAAAAAATGAATGGTCAAGATATAGGTTTCGGAATCGTAATTATTGGATTAATTGTTGGTTTGATAATTTGGGCTGTAAGTGTGTCTCGAAAGTCAAACCCAAAGCCACAAATTGAAGTGAAAGAAGAATAAAAATATAAAAAAAATCTCACTATAAATAAAATGATACTTTTAATAGCTATCATTCTATTTATCATATTTTTGATTTATAGTATAAAACCTAGGGGTGAAGGGTACACACTCGAGGGTCTTAAACTTTCGTGGAAAAACAAGTCGAATATAGAGAGTGTAGTGTACAAATGGATTATTATCTTAAGAGATAACGACACTGATAAAATTCTTCATCAGTATGAAAATAGCGACACGGGTAATCTCAAAGACTTTACCGATGTGACCATGAACATTGTAGAGAATAAAGAGTTTGATAATAAAATTATAGGTGATAATACACTTGAACTCTATTATAACAAAGTCAGTGCCGATACTATTATATATACGAAAACCGTGACGTTTACAGAAAACGATTTTGGATATACCATAGATACGAGTAAACTCGAAGAAATTGATATACCTGTATCTGTTAATTACGCAGATTCGGTGTGGTTCGGGTACGAAAATTCGTCATGGAGCGATCGTCCTTTAAACATAGCGGAAATAGAAATTTATTCAGGTGGTGTAAACGTTGCTACTAAAGCTATTAAAACCGAAGCATCGAGTTTGTATCATTCATCTTGGTATCAACCTAAAAGTTTAATTGATGGAAATAAAAACAATTTTGCACACACGAAATCGAGTAAAAATAATTGGTTTAAAATAACTTTGGATAAAAAGTACCCTATAGAAAAGGTTAAGGTATACAATAGAACGAATTGTTGTTATGATAGATGGGCTGGTTCGTTCGTTAAGTTATTGGATGAATATGGTAATGAAATTGCGAGATCAATGGATTCGATATCGACTAATAGAACAACCGCTAAAAATTATAAAGAAAATGGCGTTCGTGTTAAAACATTTAAGTTTCGATTTTATAAGTACGATCCAAACCTCAAATTGGATACAACTGGGGATTTGTTTTGGACATATTATACAGGTTCTTATTTTAGTAAACCTTCTGATTTTGTTGGTAAATATATTAAATCATGGGGTTCGACGAAAAAAATATCGGATAAAAAAACTGGAACTTCCAATAAAGTTACTGGTGGTGATACATATTCTATAATGTGGCGAGGTTATTTCGTACCTAAAGCAACTGGTAATCACACGTTTTGGACACAATCTGATGACATGAGTTACTTATATATAAATGATATCGAAATTGTTAATAATGGTGGTCAACACGGAATGGTAACAAAATCAGGTAGTATAAAATTGGATAAGGGTATACCTGTAAAACTCGATATATACTTTTCTGAAAATTATGGTGGTGATGACATAAAAGTATGGTTTCAAGGACCTGATATGACTTCAGCTAGTCACGATTTTACAGGGTATTTACAGAAATTATCTGATATATGGTAAAGATTTTGTTATATACAAAATGTTATAACTAAAAATAAAAAAAATATATGACTAATAAAAGAGACTATACCATGGCAAAAAATGGTTCTGTACTTGGATTATCCTTTTTATTAGTTATAATTATTATAGGGGTAGTTTTGGTCGTTTACTTTAGATCTAAAAAAAGTAAAGTTGATGATAAACAAACATCAGGACAAATACCCGAAATTACAATAAACGGTGCATTTAAAAGACTTAAACCACGTGAAGGTTATGATGATGATGCGACAGTGGACACAACATCAGGGTATATAATTGAATATGATAAAGCCGACGAATTGGCTAATGAGAGTATCGACATAAGAATAACATGGACAACGGGTATGGGTTTTGATGGTAACGTACAAAAACTTATTTTTAGACGCGAAATTAATAATGCACAAGTTCAACCTGATATAGTTTATGATTCGGGACCTGGTATCGAAGATAATAGTTCTGGTGAAATAATATTTAAAGGAACGGATTTAACCGATAAGAGTAAAAGTATCGTTGGTGTGAATAAAGTATCCGTTTTTTACAATGATAAGGTATTTTTGGTAGATACAGGTGACCAGATTGAAATTAAACAGATGGATATAGATACAACACTTAATTTAACGGACGTTCAAGAACTTGAAATTCCAATTCAAATAACAAGCGAGTCGTTTAAGTTTGAAATATTAGGTAAGGAAACACTTTATATACTCGATGAGTTTCACCGGTGTTTTAAAATGAAAGAATTGGGTAATGGTGAAGTTCAGTTTATTAATTTAGCTACTGAAAAGGCTGATAATTTATGGACTGATGTTGATAAATTTAAACTTAAAAAGTATAAAGATGGGTACATGTTGGGACACCCTACGGATAAAAATAAAACTTTGGTAAGAAAAGTATTAACAAAAGACGATATTAATTGGGATGCTAAAGCTCCTATGCATAACCCATCGTTTAAAGTTTTAAAAGATATGAATAAAGATGAGTATGCGCGCGCACTATTCCATTTGGAACCCGTGCGTACCGCTGTTCGGTCGGATCAAAGTGGAGGAAAAATGGTACCTGGCACTGATTATAAATCACCGAATGATACGTTTAGGTTTAAACAAACGAGCGATAAAATTGCTTTAGCCTTATACGACGTAAATCGAAAAATAGATTTATGGAAATCGGCGTTTCCACCAGATTTTAATAAACCGTGTGATGATGCTAGAATACAAAGTGATGGTAACTTTTTTATGAAAGTAACGGGATCTTCAGACAATTGGGGGTACAGAAGTGAAACACACCAATGGGGTAGTGGTAATGGTCCGTATAGAGTTGTTGTTGGTGATAATGCAACTGTTGGTATAACATCTAAAGATGGTCTTGTCATACACTATATATTCCGCGTGAAACCAATTAGTATTCTAATGAAAGGTTCAAGTTCACCCCATAGGTATAGATGGACACATACTAATGCTGCTTTGTTGTCCGATAAAAGTATGTATGAAATATGGAGTAAATGGATTGATAAAAATAATTTAACAATTAAATCTTATACTGATGCAAAAAAACACGGTTTTAAATGGGCTGCATTTACATTAGCAGAACAAAATTCTTCTCAACCTTATGTTACATTTGGTCAACAGGCTCCATCTGCAATGGGTTTTATACATTTACCTGATGGTGCGTGTGATATAATGACTAGTACCGGTATTTTAGTGGGTACAAAAAATGATAATTCATGGACTGGTTCTTCTTATGTAGGACCCGAACACATTAAGCTTCCTGGATACGTTACACATAAAGTATACCATCTTCCAACTATAGATCCTTTTGCTACCTCTGGAATACGGGAGGGAGTTTATTCAAAATATAGTATAAATTCCTCACACAATATATACATGGAAAGGCAGATTCTTGATTGTAAAGATCACGCCATGCGTGGTTTTCGTTTAAAACCGAATTGGAATTGTTCATATGATGATGTATGTACACAACAAGTTTCTGCTAGCGATCTTAATAATGCCATAAAACACGAAGATAAGGGTACGGCTATAAGGTACAATTATTTTTGTAATGATAAAAAGGAAACGAGTGTAACCTCCAAAAATACTGATTGGGTTACTAATCCGGGACTCTCTAAAACATATGCATATGGTCAGGATGATAAATTTGATGTGGATTGTGATAAAAAACCAATTACATATTATAAATTAGTAACAGATATGAAAAATAATTGGAGACTTAAATATGATTATAAGTGTGGTAATACAACTTCAAATTACTGCCGAAGTATAACTACAGAAGAAAGTGATAGTAGTAATAATCCTGGGTATTTAGATAGACAAACTGTTAAATGTAAAGATACTGAATACTTAAGTCAATTTAAATTGAAATCAACTGGTGTTAATGGTAAAAATAAATATGAATATACATGCTGTAGACAGCCTTAAAATAAACAAAAAATATAAAAAAAATCTATGACTAATAAAAGAGACCAGATTATGGTGAAAAATACTAAAATTAGTTTGTCCTTTTTATTAGTTTTAGTTATCATTGGAATAGCTTTGGCTGTTTATTTTAGAACTAAAAAAAGTGAAACACCTAAAACACTAGTTAAACCAGAATTCGCATTCGATGCGAATGCTAAGAAAACGATCAATCCAGAAGAGAGTATTGGTTCCCAGGAAGGGTACCGCATAATCGAGTATGCTGAAAATGACTTAGAAAGGAGTAAACTTATTGATCTTACTTTATCGTGGACAAATGGCAATGGTTATGATTCTGTGAATAAACTTATATTTACACGGTATGTAGGTGATAATGAAATCCAGGATAAGATAGAAATTACAAAAGACGATTTTCCAGCTATGTTAAAAGATTATGGTAATGGTTCCATTACATTTAAAGGTTCTGATGTTAAAAAAATTGCTAAAGGTGTGAATGAGATTAAAGCGTATTGGAACGAATTTAAAGAAGATAATTGGTTAGCAACAGCTCAGCTTGAAATTACAGAAGCCGATTTTAACTATACATATACCGGTCCTTTTGGTGATCTTACCGTTCCAGTTACAATTGTTGGTGATACGTTTAAACTCGAAAAGAGTGTGAAGAAAACGTATTACCAAATTTCACACGAACCAGGACGATGGTTTAATGTAGAAGAGACTGGTAATGGGACTATTAAGTTTAGATTTGATGATGGTAATTTTCTTAAGTTTGGTGATAAGGATACGTTCAAATTATTGGCATATAAAAATAAAAGTGTGCTTACAGCTCCCGATGGTCAGAATATTTGGATACCTAATAAAAAAATGTGGAAACCCATTTCCGAATTTACAAAAGAAGATTATAGGTTTGCACAGTGTGATTTGATGGGTGCGAATACAATAATGAGTAGTGATGAACTATTAACCCCAGATGATAATAAATTATGGAAATCGCCAAACGGTGAATGGCGAGCCGTGTTCCAAAACGACGGAAACTTCGTAGTGTATAAAGAAAACGATTCGAACAATACCGTTTCTGCAGCTACGGATACGCAGGATCAGGGTAGTGCTATATTAACACTTAGTGCGAACGGTAATATTGCATTTAAAAAAGCTAATGGTACTACTCTTGTTAAGAGTTCAGGTGGGTGGACATTTGCAGAAAAACAAGGATTAAAACCACCTTTTCGATTTATTGTTTCGGATTTTGGTGGATTACACGTTATATCTAAGGAAGGTACAGAAGTTATGAGTCGTGTACATCAGTTTTTTGGACCCCTTTCCGATTATTATAAAACACATACGGGTGATATGTGGGGATTTGATATATCTCCACACCACGGTTCGTCTTTTCGGGAATGTGCAGCATTCTGCGATAAGGAAATAAAGTGTGCTGGATTTACATATAGTTACCCGAAGACCGGGAAGGACCAAGACGCGGCGTGTTGGATTAAAAATTATGAGTCGCGTCTTTTGGGAGTTGCATCTAATAATGATCAAAATGCCGATAGATGGTCCAATACTAAAAAAGGTGGTGGAACAGATTGGATTGGTAAAACCCAGTATTACCAAAAGAAAATAGATACATCATGTTACCGAGACAGATACCCGGATTTGAAATCTGAGTATGGTAATAGTGGGGAAAATTTATTTAAACATTACTACAGTAAGGGTATTGCTGCAGGACTAGACCCGAAATGTGATTTTACGGTACCTGATGATCACGCTATAGGGTATTATGAAGGTAAAACGTCTGTAGATACATCTGGATTTAAAAACGTTACGAAACTAACTCCAGAAGAGTGTGCTGATCTTGCATCTAAAAAGGGTGTTAAAATTTGGGGATTTAGAACTTCTGCTGCTGCTGATCAAACATATGCAAATAAATGTTTTGGGTATGCAGACGCTAATCTGGGTAAGACGGCTGCAAATAATGATGGAGCACACGTTATGGGGTGTGCTAATGGTAAAACTTTAGCGTCTGGGTGTACACAATAAAATGTATAAAAAATATAAAAAAAATCTATGACTAATAAAAGAGACTATACTATGGCAAAAAAAGGTGCTGTACCTGGACTATCTTTTTTATTAGTTTTAGTTATCATTGGAATAGCTTTGGCTGTTTATTTTAGAACTAAAAAAAGTGAAACACCTAAAACACTAGTTAAACCAGAATTCACATTCGATGCGAATGCTAAGAAAACGATCAATCCAGAAGAGAGTATTGGTTCCCAGGAAGGGTACCGCATAATCGAGTATGCTGAAAGTGATTTGGCAATGAGTAAACTTATCGATCTTACTTTATCGTGGACAAATGGTCAGGGTTATGATTCTGTGAATAAAATTATATTTACACGGTCTGTAGGTGATAATGAAATCCAGGATAAGATAGAAATTACAAAAGAAGATTTTCCAGATATGTTAAAAGATTATGGTAATGGTTCCGTTACATTTAAAGGTTCTGATGTTAAAAAAAGTGCCAAAGGTACGAATACTATTAAAGCGTATTGGAACGAAGTTAACAAAGATAATTTTTTAGCAGAAGCAGAACTCAAAATTGACGAGGACGATTTTAGTTATACTGCTAATGGTCCATTTGGTGAATACGAGGTTGAAATTACAATTGTTAGCGGTACGTTTAAACTCGATAAGATTGTGAAAAAAATTTATTATAATCTTTCATTCCTTCCAGAGATGTGGTATAAATTACAAAATAATAGTGATGGGACATATTCTTTTAAAACTATAGATAATGCTAGTAAACTAAAACTGGGTGACCAAGAAACATTTAAAATGAAAACATATAAGGGTAAAAAAATTTTAATACACCCTAATGACGATAAAAAAATTCTAGTAGTTAGTTTAGGTGACAAAAAATTTAAAAGTGAAAGTGATATGTCTCGACAAGATTGGAGTAGAGCGTCTTTTACACTTACGGCGGCTGCAACTATAACACCAGGTATAACTGACTATGAGGATATTAAAATGGGGAATGCGGCGTCACAATCATATAAATCACCAAACGGTGAGTATAGGCTCGAATTTCAAGACGACGGTAATTTAGTTGTACGTAAAGGTGACAAAGTTATATGGGAATCTGAAACACACGATAACAATAAAGCTAAGAGAATAGTTGTACGACCAAGATATAATAACATAACCAATGGTGAATTGTTATTTTCAAAAACAGATGACTTTGCGGGTGAAAATATTGTAGCATCGTATGGATCTATTAGTAACAATTTCACAAAACCATATACACTTATACTGGGTGACGACGGTATATTAACCATTATAGATAAAACTGGTAGACACACGGAAGCGTTAGATTTTATTGCAACGAAAGGTGAAGTAAAACCGGGTGATGCGTTTTATTGTGGTACGACTTCAGGGCGTGTGTATAGGTATATCGGACATAATCAGAAGAATCATTACGCAAATCCGTATTCTGCAGATCGTATGGATGGACAACGGGGTTCAGCCGTTAAAATAAATGAAAAGTATTGTAAAAATACGAGGGATGGTCCACCAATAAACAACTCAGTAGTGGATGATTTTCCCCAGCTCGTATACGACAAAACAATAAAATTGGGTGTTACTGATTTATGTACGAGTAATTCCGGTCATATAAATACAATGAAAACAAAATGCAAAGAGCACGCGACTTGTGGTGGTATAGGTCAACAAGAGAGTAATGGGTGCTGGCACCCATTTAAGGGTAAAGGGTATAGATGGAATGAAAACGATTTTACAAGTAATAAATATGGTAAAGGTAGGTTTAATTTTGGTTTGGAAAAAACGAGTGATTCGCACTTGTTCCGAATGTAAATAACCTAAGTTAAATAAAAATGTATAAAAATATAAATAAAAAAATGTCGGAATCTATCGAAACTATTCTCATTAACATCGTTCGTGACTCTAATAGTCACATGGACAAAATAAACAACAGCGTCCTTTCCAATAATAAGTTACTTCAAACACTTATTGAAAAGGTCAGTAAAGTTGAAGAAGAAAATAAGTACCTTCGGGAGAAAATGGAGATGGTACACGAGCTTGTGAATACAAATAAAGTTTTGATTGAGAAGATTGAGACGTTGGAAAAACCAAAACCAATCACGAAGAAACCGAGTAAAGTTCCTAAAGAACCTAAGGTCGTATGTTCAATGACGACGGCAAAGGGTAATCAGTGTACGAAACCGTGTATCCAAGGTGAAACGTGTTGTACTTTACACATGAAAATGCGTGATAAAAAGTCGAACACGGAACAACCCGTGAAAAAACGTCCGGTTCTAAAAAAGAAGAAAAAGGAAGTACCTGTACATAATCACAAACCAGGTGAAACACCTACTGAAACGTGTGAATTGTGTGAAACACACGGTGACATTTTCGATCCCGATATGCCCGAAACTGAATTCGAGGAATCTCAAGATAATGATATGTCTATAGAAGAAAAACTACGTAAAATGTTAGAAGAAGAGGGGGAAAATTAAAAATATAATTTGTAATATACTCTCATGTAAACTTTTTAGTAAATGATAAAAAATCTTTTTATATATAAAATGTCAAGCACCGGTCGTTTTCTTTCTCTTCTCATGCACTCTCGTACTCAGGCTCACGTCTATCATTTAGACACGAATAGTTATGCTCTTCATAAAGCTCTCGAAACATACTACACATCTATCGTTCCTTTGATCGATAAATATGCAGAGACGTACAAGGGTAAATACGGTAAGATTAATCGTATGACACCCATGCTCAAGATTGATCGCAATCCATCTAATGTACTCCCTTATCTTACCAAACTGCTAAAAACTATTTCTGCTCTCAAACTCTCACGAAATCCAACCTTGACTAACATATATGAAGAGATATCATCTCTGATCCTTACTACTATTTATAAAGTCCGTAACTTGAAGTGAATTTATCAATACGTTTTTGAACCTCTATAGAACATTTATTTATGGGTTGACTTTGCCTCGGTACGTCTAAATTATATAAAATAGTTGGGTTTATTTGGTTCACCGAAAAAAAAATGTATAGTAATAGTAATATGAATAAAAAAAAGACTAGTATTTTCACTTTTGGTTTAATTATAGTATTAGTTGTTGCTATGTCTGTATATTATTTAGTTGACAGGTCAAGTAAATCACCTGAAAAAGATGTCGAAACTGGAGACCTTCCAACTGTTAAAGATGCTGGTATAGAATTAGTTTTAAACCCAGCCGACGCCGCTGATAAAGTTGAAGAATATAGTATATTTACAAGAGAATACGCGTTCGGTGACACGACGGCTAAGAATATAGATGTTAAACTTAAATGGACGAACGGACCAACTTTTGTATCTGTTAATTCACTTATTTTTGTTCATAAAGCAAATGGAAATAAGGTTCGCGAAAATATAACAACAACTAATAATGTTACATCAAATGCAACAAACGAGTTAATATTTAAGGGTGAACAATTAACGAGTGAAGATATTGTTGGTGATAATACCATAGATATGTATTGGAATAAAATAGACGATAAAACTAACAAATTAACTACAATTTCTTTCAAAATTACTCAAGAACATTTAGATACAACTTTAAATTTAGCTAATGCTAGTACTATTGATATACCAGTACAACTTTCTTCTACTTCAAAAGCTTCAGGTGATGTAATAGCTACGCATACAAAATATCGCATACTCCCTTTTTTTAGAGAACGGGTACATATCAGAAAAACCAGTGCTAATGATAAAGGTTTCCATGTAATCAAGGGTGATCAAAAACTGACTATTGATGACGTTGATACATTTTATATAGTAAAAGCACTTGGTAAAGACTTCATATCAAAAGATGCATCTGGTAATAATATATTACGAGGAGATACTGAAAAGTTTGTAACTAAAAATGAAATATTTGGTGACGTTGATATTATGGATTCGTCAGCTATCAATTTGATAGTATATGAACAGCTAGAGAAAATTCCTCATCAAATTGCAAGTAGTACTGATGATTGGTGTTGGCACGATGGTAAAACGGTCCACCAGGACGTGCCAGGGTGTGGTCGAATATGTTCAAGCGCTACTCATGTAGGACGTAAAGATAAGGATAATTGGGGTACGTGGGTAGATAATAAAGATAATATTGATTGTCCAGATGCTGAACTAGACGAAATCTGGGAAGTTCAAGCTGATGGTTCGCGAAAACTTGTTGTCGGCAAACCATCAAAGGCATTTTATGAAGATTGTGGTTATTATGTTATACAGAGTCGTTATGATTATTACTTAAAGGATATTGGTGATGGAGTACTTCGAGCTGATGAAAGATTAAATATTCCTGGTATAAAGGGTTGGACATTTGAACGTACAGACTCCGATACATATAAATATAAAATAAAAGGACCAGAAGGTTATTATCTTAAAGATATGGATTTAAATGATGGAGCTATACGTCTTGACAAACGTTCCTGGGCTGCTAGTAAATGGAATATAAGTGGTACCCAAACAAAATTAAATATCATTAGCGATAGCGGTAATTACC
>Ga0181570_10001780_pt1 | contig 18093 bp, 18 predicted proteins | sample 101ome_18_FD_148667 | JGI IMG/M metagenome (GOLD analysis project Ga0181570, IMG submission 148667) | Coastal salt marsh microbial communities from the Groves Creek Marsh, Skidaway Island, Georgia - 101406AT metaG (spades assembly) | ecosystem: Environmental > Aquatic > Marine > Intertidal zone...
TGAAATTATACAATTGTATGATCAGCAATCTCATATTGCTCAAGCGCAGATGGGGGGAAATACCGGTCAAAAAATTGTAGTATCAGATGCAGAAGATGAAGAAGGCAGTGAAGAAGAAGGCAGTAGTGAAGAAGAAGGTAGCAGTGAAGAAGAAGATGATGAAGAAGAACCAACTCAAACATTAACACTTGAATCTGGAGAAGGTGAAGGTGGTGAAACCGGCGTTTTTATGCAAGCTTCTTTGGTGCTACAACACGATGATTTAAATGTTAGTGATATTAAAGGAGAGGTAGGAAATTTACACGAAGTGTCTTCAGACATTAAAGAAGTCGATGGATTGGATGATATGGATGATTTAGAAGAAGAAAGCGATGAAGAAGAAGACGAAGATGAAGAAGACGAAGATTTAGAAGTAGAAGAAGTTGTAGACTTTTCTAAAATGGGCAAACTAGAATTAAAAAAACTATGCGAAGATAAAGGTTTTGATATAAAAGGAAAGAAAAAGCATGAACTAATAGCATTATTAAAGTAAATGTAAATACAACTATAAAAGCAATGATAAAAGCAATGATAAAAGCAACAATTACCAATAATTTATTTTTATGAAAATATTATTATACTTAATAAAATATAATAATATATATATTAATATGAGTTGGAGCACATGTTATAAAGGTTCAAATAATATTTATTCTGATTTTCCTGCTATGATGAGTGATGGACGAGTGTATACTGAACACGAAACTGCTTGTGATATAAATAATTCTATTGTAAAAAATGCCGGAATCGATACTAACTATGATTACAGACAATATTTAATTAACAATGGTTTAGATATAATGTCGCAAAATATGGATTCCGCACAAATGTGTTCAAATGTTAAATCATTTACAAACAATGTTAATCACGATAAATACTTATTTAAAAGTATGTCAGACAAACATCAACCAATGGGATATGAAACTTCTGATTTAAAAAACTTATACTTAACACGCAATCAGTTAGAAAGTAAGCAAACTGCTGAATTTGTTACACAAGAAGAATTATTAAAGATGCGAGCAAGTAAATAAACAAGCAAACAAGTAAATAAACAAGCAAACAACTAATAAATATTAAAATAAGATTTAAGATTATTATGATTTTAAAGTAATATAAAATTATAATAAAATGAAAATAATTAGTATTGATGTTGGTATGAAAAATTTAGCATATTGTTATATAGAAAAAAAAGATACGATAGATGAAATAGGTAGTCTTACATCTACATCTACATCTACATCTACATCTACTTCTACAAACACAAATAACCCAGGTGATTATTCAATATTAGACTGGAATGTAGTGGATTTAACAGATTCAGACAAGTATATATGTAAATGTTTTAAAAAAAATGGTAAAGTATGTGGAAAAAAAGCTACTTATTTTAAAAACACGACATATTATTGTAAAACGCATGCAAAACAAAGCGAATATAATATACCAAGTGATGAACTTAATATTAAAAAAATAGATAAAAAGTTAGTATCTGAATTAAAACATTTAGTGAAAAAATACAACATTCCATTAGGGGATTCAAACAATGAAAATCAACCTGTTAAAAAAATAACAAAAACATTTTTATTGGATTGTATAAAAAAAGAGTTATTAAATAACTTTTTGATACCTATTGTGATGAAAAAAACAACATCAATAAGTTTAGTAGAATATGGGATTGCTTTAAAAGAAAAGTTTTCAAGTATATTTAATTATGAAGAAGTTGATTGTGTTATTATTGAAAATCAAATAGGACCTTTAGCATTAAGAATGAAAATGCTTCAAGGAATGATTACACAACACTTTATTGAAAACAACATTCAAAATATTGAAATGATAAACTCTTCCAATAAATTAAACCAAATATTGGGCGCTGGAAAAAAAATGTGCTATAAAGAGCGAAAACAAGCAAGTATTAAATATACATTATCCGACTTAAATGAAAACTCGATGATAAACAACTGGTGTGATCATTTTAATAAACATAGTAAAAAAGATGATTTAGCAGACTGTTATCTACAATGCAAATGGTATATGTGTCAGTTAAACAAAAATAAGGTTAAGTAATCTTAAGTAATGTTAATTAAATTAAAGATAAGGTAAGTAAACATAAACATAATTAAAAATAATTTAATTAAAAAATAATTTAATTAAATTATAGTGCGGACTACTTAAAATTAAAAGTTCTATTTACAACATAAATGAGTATTGAATTAAAACTATCTGAAGAATCAAGTGATGGGCCCGTATTAGAACCCGTATCTATTGGTGGTGGTGGTCAAAAATCGGTAAATTTTGGACCGGGCGTGGAAATGTTAATGAATCCTAGTAAACAAAATAAGTCAGGAGAACCAAAAGCAGATATAACCCTTTCTGAAATCGATGATTTAAATGATATTGATATTAGCGATAAGCCATCCGGGTCATCTTCCATTAGAAAAGATGATTTTATCTTAAATAGTGCTAGTAATTTGTCGGACGAACCTTCTTTAAAATTAAATATCGATGACTCATTTGATATCGGCAGTAAATCAAAAGAAGGAGCGCCTTCTTTGATTGGTAATTTAGGGAAAACGGAGTCGTCGGATGGTTTTAAAAGTTTCACAGAGATTCCAGTAAACCCAGATGTAAAAGTGCCTAGTCAACCAAAATTAACCGGTAAAGAATTATTAAAAGAAAAGTTTAATTATTTGCGGAAGTTGGAAGCATTGGAGAAAAAGGGGATCACTTTAAGTAAAAAGTATTCAATGGAAAATAATTTAGATGAAATGAAAGGTGAGTATGAAATGATTAAATCAGAAAGAGAAAAAGACAATAGTAAAAAGTTTCAAGCCAAGATGTTGATGGCTTTTGTATCTGGTATCGAGTTTTTAAATAATAAATTTGATCCATTTGATTTAAAATTGGACGGGTGGTCAGAGGCTGTTAATGAAAATATGGATGAGTATGATGAGGTGTTTGGAGAGTTACATGAAAAATATGGAGGTAAAACCAAGGTGGCTCCTGAATTGAAACTATTGTTTATGTTGGGAGGAAGTGGTTTGATGTTGCATATGACAAACACAATGTTTAAATCGTCAATGCCTGGAATGGATGATATTATGAGACAAAATCCAGAATTGATGCAGCAATTTACGCAAGCAGCAGTAAATACGATGGGTGAATCCAATCCTGGATTTGGCAATTTTATGTCTGATTTCGCACGGGGAGGAAATAATAGTGCAATGCCTCCTCCACCCGTTGTGCCTCCTCGTGGATCTCCTCCAGGACCCAATCAAGAAATGAAAAATAACCCTCCTCGACAAAGCAAAACAGTTTCAATGTCGTCAAGACCGGATATTGATGCTGCGAGAGGTAATTTAGATTTTAATGATGCTGAAAATATGGATTCTAATTATGGAAATGCTCGTGCAGAAATGAAGGGTCCCGGTGATTTAAAAGATATATTGGCTGGATTAAAAACAAAAACTATTAATATTAATGACGGAAAAAAGGAGGGCAGCACAATTAGTCTTCAAGAGTTAGAAGAAATACAATCCACTGATTTATCTTCAAGAAACCGTAAAATGGTGAAAAGCAAGCGTAAGAAATCCGAGAGAAATGTAGTTGATTTGGGTATTTAACATAATTATTTAAATAATATCTATAAATATTTATATATCATGGTATTAGGGTTGCTTGTTTATGAGGCGATGGATGTTGTATATCATGTATCAAAAATAACATACAACAGTGCGTCGTTTGTTTATAATTGGTATTATGATATCAATATTAATCATTTAGATAATAAAGTAAAACATGATGAAGAACATATAAAAAAATTAGAAGAGCGTGTGGCTCAATTAGAGCAAATTATTTCAAACAACAAATTGACTATTGAAGATATAGATACAAACATACACACCCGCACAAATAATAAAAACCAACTATTATTATGCGATTCTATATAAAAATATAATTATATTATGTATTTCAATATAATTATATTATGTATTTCAATATAATTATAGTAGAAGTTTCAAACCTTTTCTGGTTTTTCTTGGCCTTACTTTAATGTATTTATTGAGTGGTTTCGTTTTCTTTCTTGTTTTTCGTGCTTTTTTTGCATATCTGCTTTTCATACCACCTTTATATGATGTTAACGATTCTAATTGTATTATTTCTATTTGCGTTTCTTTAATTTTTTTGTCAATTGTTTGTAATTTTTCTTGTAATTCTGGCAACTTTTCTACATCAGATGATTTTTGCACTTCCTTTATTTCTTGCTCTAACTCTTTTTTACTTTTTTCTTGTTTTGTTAATTTATCTTTAAGAACGCTTATTTTTTCTGTATTTTTTTTTAATGATTGTTTAATTAAATTGGGTTCTGAAGACTCTATATCTGAAAACCAGATGCCTTGCTTAATATTACCCATTATTTTTTTAAGTTTATCCCATCTATTAGGACAATTAAAAACACCCGCTTCACTATTCTTTATTTTATCTAAAAAGATATTGCCTAGTTTTTCAGTTAGTGTTTTGTTATCCCATTCTTCTTGTGTTATTACTTTTGATTGTAATAGCGTCAAATCTACATATATATTTATTTCGTATCCAATAACTCCGCGTTCTGTAGTTTCTGCGTAATCAAAAAACAATCCATTTGGTCGCTTTTTAATAGAAGGAGTATGCGATATAATGTATGCGTTTTTGTTATTTGGCTTTATAAGTTTATTTAAATCTATTTTAGTTTCGGGTTGATGTTTTCCAAGAACATAATCGGGAATAAAACGCGCGTTTTTTTTAAGGGTATTAACTGTGTTTTTTACAATAAAATCATTTAATTTGTTTAATTTAGTTTGTGTTTCGTCGGTTGCTGTCCCTTTCTTTTTATCCATTCCTTCCCCCTCTTTTTTACCGGTATCTTTTACTGTATCAAATATATCTTTTTCATAATAAAATACTTCCACAAATCTAAATTTCAATAGCTTACTTGCGGATACATTAGCAATACTTTTTTCCATGTTTTGATATTTTCTTTTATACTGTTTTAATTCAGCCGTTGGAACATAACTTTCAAATGGTTCAAATGTAATTGTATATAATTTTCGCGTTTCATAATATTTTCTTGCATCTCTAGTATCTTCACCAATACTTACTACTTTTGCTAATAATCCGTAATTTTTATGTGAGGAGTCATTGTATTTTACAATGTCCCCTTCTTTTAAATCTGTATATTTGTCAATTTGAGAATATTTTTCTGACTCGGATAATAATTTTATATTTGAAACCTTTAAAGGAAAGTATTTTGAACCGGAATAATTGGTTTTATAATTCCATCGTATTTTGTATTTTAATTTACCCAATTCCATTTTTGCATTTGATTGTTTTATTTTTTGTTCTATCTTCAATATTTGTGCCGTTGCGTACGGCGATTGTTTTACTTTATATTTTTTTTCGTCAATACGCAATAAGATATTTTCTTTGTTTTTTGGGTCTCTTTCTATTTTACTAATAATTTTATCTGTTTTAAATTTTTTTTTGTTATCATAAATTAAAAGTTTTATGGATTCAATGTCTTTTGTTCTATCTATTATTCTAAGTTGATAAAATTTATCAGAATTACCATCGATAGTTCCATCGATATTATAACTTTTTGCAATATTTGTATTATCGTCATCTCTTAATATATTAACATATTTTTCACCAGTCTCTGTAGCACCAGTCTCTTTAACACTTCCCTTATATAATATCGGGATGTATTCATCCTGCTTATTATCTTTATTAGTATGATATGAATCGTAATGGACATTTCCCCCAGATGCAGCCGTATCTGTAAATTTACCTTTATATTGGTTATAGGACTTCTCATCATATTTCTCCTCTTCCCCATCTCTCTTGTGGGTTCTAATATTACCTTCATAAACCAACACTCGATCACCTTCCTTTAAATATTTAAAACGCTCTGTATCAATTTGTTTTGGGAGTTTTTTGGTTGGCATTAGGGCTTTTTCAAATTTATCATATATTAATTCGCTTAATTCTGTATCATCGTATCGTTTTAATTGTATTGATTTATTATAAATACGTGTTATAGTTCCGTACATCTTATCCTTAGCATCGTTAACATTAATTATTTCTATGTTGGTGTTTTTTTTTAAAAAATCATTATAGGTTCTGATTGTATCTAATGAATTTTTAATTTGTTCATCATTACTTGTCATAGTTATATTTTAGTTAGATTATTTAACTTAAATATAATTAATATTGTTATTAATTTAAACTATATCCATTTTAAATTGGTTCATGGTTTTTAACATTGTTGTATTGTTTTGCTGCTGTTTTGCTTTACTTAATATTTCTTCTGCTTTTTTAATTTCATCGGGTGTAACAACACCATCGCCATTTAAATCAAGAACATCTTTATATTTTCTATATTCCATTGGTATAACGCAAAACTTACTATTTTCATTAAATAAAAAATCAGTTAATACAATAAAAATCGCAGTAAGTCCTAAAGACATTAAAATATCTCGTGTCCCCATCCAAGAAATAGAAAATATTAATATCTGTCTTGCAACATGGTTTTTTAAATATTCTTCTTGCGTCTTACTTAATTCTATTGTAATATATTTTGAACCAATATTAAGCATTATCATTACTAAACCAGCGAAAAATTTGCTATTGTTTAGTGATGCTAAATGTTGTTTTATATTTCCAAACATCTTATTTAATATAGTTTGATAAAATGTTTTACATTAACTTACAATTAATAGTTGCTATTTTGTTATGTAATTTTTTTTGGTTAATTTTGGTTATTTTATTTAGGAATAGTATAATTAAGCATATTCCATAGTAGATTTTAAAGTAGATCGCTCTGCCGATGCTTTAATTTCTCTATCTAAATCAGTTGTGTTTGTATTGGTCACAGGGATTTTCAATTTTTTAAGTAATTCAGTAAACCCAGAAAACCCTTCTTTATTATATTTTGTGCATTTCTTTTTCGTCGATGATAATACTTCAAACCCTTCTTTACCGATTTCATCGTCTTCTTCTTCATTTTCTTTACTTTCATTGTCTTCTTCTTCATCTTCAGTTTCATCATCGGTTTCCATTTCTTTATCAGCGTCTTCTTTTTCTTTTTCCATAGTTTCCATTTCTTCAATTTCCTTTTCTTTTGTTTTTTCTTTTTTGGATTTCTTTTCTTTACCTTCAAAACCTTCTACAGTAGATTGGTGTAATAAAGTAATCATAATAACTGCTAAAATAATTGCTGCTACAGAATCAAGCATGTAGTTAGAAATAGCAATAATAGATACCCACGCCAATTTTCCCATTTGACTAGATACACTTTCTATTAAGAATTGTGGTGTTTTATATAGCAAAGCAGCCAATAAAGATAGTAAAACTAAATTTGTATATTTTTTCATTATATATAAATAAAAACAAATAAAAAATTATCTCTTTTTTTTATAAGTATGGCAAGTCAATTAGGATTTTCAGAATTTATGTCTAATAATGTTAATAATGAAGAAGTAAATAAAAAAAGGCGAAATAAAACAATTAAAAGAAAGGCAACGCCAAGTAAAAAGGTAATGGAATTCCTAAATTCTATGGATCATTCTAAAAATGAGGAAGAAGAAGACGATAGTTTAGCAGATTTTGCTCCTCCACCTAATCCAGAATTAACATCTCTCCCAAATGATAAAAAAGAAGACGATGTAGATGCCGCTGTATCTCCTGAGGCTTTTAATAATATTAATGTTTCTGAAGAAAAGATTAAACAATACTACAATAATTACTTACCTTATTATGACACAGCAAGTAATAATGCAAATGTTCACGGTAGCAAAGATGATTTAATGAAAAAACTAAATTATATGATTCATTTGTTAGAGGAAAACAAAGATGAAAAAACAAATACGGTAACTGAAGAACTGATTTTATATATGTTTTTAGGAGTATTTGTTATTTTTGTAGTAGATAGTTTTGCAAAAGCCGGCAAATACACTAGATAAATAGTAAATGATAGCATCTAGCATCATCAAATAACCAACTAATCAATTAGCCGCAAAAATTAAATAATTAAATAATTACAATATTTTTACTTGAAACTGGTTTCATAGCATAATTGTATAAATAATAATAGTATTTAGAATAAGTGTATGGCTGTATATCTATGTTTTTAATTAATGTAGATGTGTCTGCTATTGATTCTAAAAGTAAAACCTTATATTTATCGATTGTTTTTAAATGATCAATCGCTAAATAAAACCCCAGTTTAAATTTATCATTTTCTATGTTGTCATTGCTGTTGTCATTGCTGTTGCTGTTGCTGTTGTTGTTGTTGTTGCTGTTATCTTTAAGCGTCGTGTTTACTTTAATACACGCAAAACATTCTACAGATAATTCTCCATCGTATGTAGTGTGATTGTTTCTAAAAAAATAATAAGCTTTTGCTGTTTGTTCTTCCATTAAAGCAAACACAAATATATGCTGTTTTTTTATTAAATAAGACATATGCTTATACTCGTCCATTATTAAACAAGTAAATTTACTATTTGATTTTTTTAAATTTGTTGTTAAATAATTATATAAATCATATAATATTGATAGGGTGCTTTCGCCAATTAATACAGTATTTAGTTTACGCTGTGTAAGGTGTATTTTAGGAAATTGATTTAAATCGTAGAAATAGCAATTGTAAATTGTAAGAGGAACAAATGGTCTTGATGTTCCCTCATGTTTAAAGAAAAACACATCTAATTTTTTCAAATATCTCTCCCTAACATAATGATTTTCTATTAATTTACCAGCAATATTTTTACCTCTATGCTTTTTATTTACACACAAATTATCAATATATCCAATGTTTAATTGGGTGTCTTTAGCATACATTGTTTTACTAGCACATGTCATAAGACCTATTAAATCTCCATATACTTTTTCATAATAAAGCGACACATTTGACGGTATGTTTTTGCAAATAAGATGGTCCATAATAAAATCGCTAGATGGAATGTATTTTTCATGTGGTTCTGTCATGAAATGATTGTTTAATAGTAATGTTAAATTTGCAATTTCCTTTTCAGATAATGTTTCTGCATTTTTAAAATCAATAGAATTATTTACTTTATTTACACAATTGGGGAGAGATGTTTCAATCATCCCTTGTGGAAAAAATAGGTTTTTAACATCATGATAATAAAAAATAGGTTGCTTGGACCAAAATGGGTAACGAAGTTTAAAGTAAATTATAAATAACACATACAAAAGTATAAAGTACATTATCATATATTTTATAATTAAAAACAAATCCATTTGTTATATGGAGTAATTTACTTTTATTTTTATTAAAATTTGGGAGAGAAGACGAATTATTTATATTATTGTGATTATTAATTATTATTATTATTAATTATTATTATTATTATTATTAATATTTTATTCTGGTTTTTGCAAGAAATATAAATACTGATATTCATACTGGCAACTTACCATATCTATTTTGGAATGCATTATAAACCCAACAGACTTGGCGGATGCTAAAATATCACGCTGTGAATCCATATATAAATTATGTTCGTTTTTTCTTGTATTTTTAGTAGCATCATCTTTAAATGTTTCATAAAAATAAGCCATGTCATTTTCATTATCTGGAACATAGGTGGCTTTATATAAGAAATCCTTGAATTTTACTACTGACTTAGTGAGGCGTTTTTTAGCATATTTTTGTGCATTTACCAATGTAAGTGGGTTCGCCGAATTAATGATTGGGTCAAACATATCTCTATTTACCATATGAACGACTAGCATACCACCTGGTTGTAACCAATCAAAACAATTCTTAAAAAACCGCGCCTTATCTTCCATACTATAAATGGTAAAGTATAAGCACAAAATATGACTGGCACCATTATGTTGAAAATTAGAAGAATCCAATGCGTCCCCCAATTTAAAGTTGCATTCTGGATATTCTTGTTTAGCTAATTTAATCATACTGGGAGAGATATCCAACCCAGTGGCTTCTATACCTTGCTGATTATAATGACTTACATGATGCCCTCTTCCACAACCAACATCAATCACCACTGAATCTTCATTTATTTTACCAACTCGTTTTAAATGAACCACCTCGTAATCGTTTTTAATTTCATCATACACTAAATCATCGTAAATAGAACTATAAAAATCATCATATACATCGTTGCCTTTTTTCACTATAAAATCAGCACTTTGTTCAAACCCTTCTTTTTTATTAAAAGTATAACTTGTTATTACAAATGCAATTATCAACAATACTAACAATTTCTGTATTAATGGTAACTTAATAAACAATTTAGGAATCTTTTTTAAACCTTTAAATAATTTATTGAAAAATGCTGTAAATGAAGTTGTCATATATGTATTATTGGTATTTTTTTTATATGAAATGTAATTATTAATGAACGATTATGATATTAATGATAAAAGAACACAAAAAGAGTTTTCAGGTATAACATTTTCACAATTTAAAAAAACAGAAGTAAGAAAACAATTAGTAAATGCTATTTTATATAATAAATTAGAAGAGTCTTGTTATTGGAGTGCTGAATACATATGCAGCGGCCATTTTGTGGATTTATGGGAGATTATTTTATTGTTATTAGGTAAGCACATCCACATCGGTAATCCTAAACTGTCTATTTATTTAGAGTTAAGACTTAACTACTTTAAAGAAATGCTAAATAACGGGTATTTAGACAACGAAATTAAAATGCGTAATAATTTAAAAATAAGAGAACTATTTGCGGAAATAATGTGCGTTATGTGTTTGTCTAGAAAAAAAAACTCATTTGATGTGCCAAAAATACCCCAAGAAGAATACAATATATTGCGTATTTCATACAAGTTAGAAGCAGATAGTTTAGAATATGCTAAAAATGTGTTTCACAATGAAGATCCAAAAGAAATGTTTATAGCACTTAATGAATTGGCGTTTAATATGAAAAACAATATCAAAAACATGACAAAAAGCATTTATTGGATTGAATGGCTACTAGGATTTGAAACATTATCAAAAAAAGAAAATAATTTAGTGTTTTTTGGTGCAAGAAGAACATATAGTGTCGCTATACAGTTTCAAAAAGATATTGTTTGGATTATATGGGATTTAATTATGGAAGAAGCCAAAAGTAGAAACAAAGGAATTGTTAAAATAATTAATGCTATAAATCAACTATTTTGTTTGCGTTATTCTAGTGGCGCTAAAAAAAAGCGTAAATATTTAATATTTTATTGCGTTGCTTTGTTAACCGAATATGTTGATAATTCTGTTAAAATAATCAACAACTCGGAATTAATAGAACAAATTAAAAAGAAAATTAATGTAATTTACAAGCAAATAAAAGTAAATGAAATCACACCCAATACAGATTATTTATTTAATAACAGTTATAACTCGGGTAATTTAGAAAAAACAATAGAACGATTGGAAAAAATGAATAGTTTAACAAATTTAATTCCTAGAAGCTAAAAATAATATATTTATTTAGTATATAATGCCTTCATACAGACCAAGATATTTTCAAGCAAAGCGCGCAGATGATGGAACCACCGGTGGAAACATGAAATCGGGCGTCCCTACTCGTGTCGGTAAAAGTCCATACACCATGCGTTTGATCATTAGCAAAGCCGATGACAAATGCGGATGTTAAGTAAGCAAACACATAAAATTATTAACTTATTAATAAACCAATTTACAAATAACAAATATGGTGAAAGCACACTATAATTGTTATTAATACTATATTTTTAGTGGTAATATATATACATGCCTAGAGCATCAAGAAAAGGAACAAAAAAAAGAAAAAAAAGAACATTTTCTCCATATGATAGTTTGAGAAGAGCTGCGCGAAAAGCGACCGCTTTTAAAATACCGAAATCATCGTTAGGATATAGGCAGAACACGAAAGGTGACATAGTAGTATCTCAAAAATTAAATAGATTTTTGGCTAGGTTTGGAGATTTAGGAAATTATATAGATAAAGAAGATGTGGATTACACCGGATGGAGTAAAATGTATCCACTTTATACTTTTAAGGACGAATTAAAGAACATAGAACCTGGTATAACGGAATGGGACGACGCGATCGAGAAATACAAAGAAACCGAATATGCTACTTTTATCAGCGAGGAAGGTGTTGATGTAAGTACTGATGACGATGACGATATAGAAAGAATCAGAATTAAATTACAAAATGGGTTACAATTAGATGAAACTCTTATGGAAGCATCAAATCGTGTTCTAAAACCCTTACTATTTGTTTTTGCATCACATGCACATGTTCTTATTGTAATAGTTTACCAGAGCAAAGTATATTCTATTGGATATGCTCACGCAGCGGAAGATCATGTTAGGAGAGGAAAGATTGGTAAAAGAGCAGATGATTTAAAAGTTCCTGGTAGAGAGAAATTGGCAGATGCGTTTGAATTAATGCAAGGTGTTTTATGGTCTTCTGATTATGTTGTTCCAGGTGTCAATCATCCAGCAAAATTGATTTGGGTTGATTATTTAGATAAAGAAATGGCATATCGAATAAATAAATTTTTAAATCAAGTAGAATTTATTGAGATAGAACGTGTTGACTTCGATGGTGACAATGATTCGCCTTATTTTGTTTCTCCGCAATCAGAGTTATTTCTTAAAAACCAATTCTATTTAAAAGCAGCCAGTCAAATAGAACCAACTTTTAATGGGACCAAACCTCTTAATTGTATATTATGGGCTGAATATATTGTAGATAAAAAGTTTAATTGTGGTTTTTTTAATGATCCAGCGAAGTGTGCTTCAATTAAAGATGACTCGTTTAAACAACTTATGACTGGTATTGAAAGAAATAAAAATGGGTATTATGATAAATTTAATAATGATATGTTAGTTAAAGCTCAGAAGGAATTAACTCCTAGTCAGTTTATGTTGCATGCAAGGGAAGCGATTAAAAACGTGCCAAATACAACAGGTGCATGTGTTGGTGCCTTGGTTTATTTCTATCAAAATTATACTGGGATGCAAGCAGTTACAGGGGATTATATAACTGATGCGATGTTTGCGGGTTATTGTAGTCGTCAAGTAGTAGAACAACTTATAAAAAAGATGCAAGAATCTCTATATAGTGATATTAATAAGAGTTCAGGAGGCACTAAATACACTAAGCGCAATAAACATATTAAGCGAAATAAACATACTAAGCGAAATAAACATACTAAGCGTAATAAACATACTAAGCGTAATAAACATACTAAGCGCAATAAGAAAATTGGAAACACTAGAAATACAATAAAGAAAAATAAGAAGCGTAAATAATATTTAAATGATACATTATTTAATTAAATGTTAGCAATCTAAAAATCTTATAGTAATATATTTATTTATTTTATATTAACTATTTGTATATGGAAAGCAATATTAGTGATACAATCACACCATCATTAACAGCTAGTGCTCCATTTAATCAACCTATGAGTAGCTCATCTGGAGGCAATGCTTGGTTTTATGTTAAAATTATATTTGCTGTTTTGTTTTTAGCATTAATGGGTCTTAATATTTTTACTTATTTATCCGAAGGCACGGATATTTTTGGTAAATATTTAGGTATATCATTGTTGAGAGGAGCAGAAGGAACAAAGTCGTTGATTTCTACAACAAAACAAGGTGGAGATGTTGCTTTAGATGTAGCAGAAGGAACCGCACTACAAGTAATTAATTTACCCGAACAACAAATAAAAAGACGATTAAATAAATCTCAAAACAACCAATTTTATAGTAGTAAAGTAAGTGCTGTCGATACGGATATGGCAAGTGGAAATAAAGCATTTTGCTATATTGGAAGTGAAAACGGAAACCGCAGATGCGTTGAAACAAGCAAAGATGATGTCTGCGAATCGGGTAAAGTTTTTCCTACCATGGATGTATGCATCAACCCATATTTGAAAAATAACGAATAAACACACAGTGATTAACTAATAATTAACTTATTAATATATAATTTATAATAAAAAGTATAAATTATAAAGGTATTATTTAATCAGGTTAAAACACCGTCTTCTTCATCATCGCTAAAATCGCTATTGTATTCAACATCATCGTTTAATAAATTAAAATTATTGCTTTCCAAAGTGTATTGTGTATTACCTCCTGTAAACTTTTTTACTGTATTACATAAATATCCCAGTGGGTTTTTAACATTATCATATACATTTTCAATAAAATCTATATGTTCTGCCATTTTTTGACAATCTTCCTTAATATCCACCTGCAACATTTCAATCATTTTATCAACTTTACTATGTAAATCATTTACTGATTGTTGTAAATTATCTACTGTTTTACTTAAACTATCTACTTTTGTATTTAAACTATCGATTGATTTATTATTTTCTATTTTGTTATTTACTAACATGCTTGCGATTGACATTATTTGATAAACAAGTATATTATTTTATATAATATATAACTCATCCATAAAAAAGACGCGATTCTATTTACCCATAATAATAATATGCTTTTTTCAAACATATGTTGAAACATGTTATTTTGGGGAACAAAGTGGATTGCTATAATAGATATAACAAACAATATACTTTCGTATATCCACTCATATGAACCACGGTAAACAAGTAAATTTAAAAATCCAGTAAATATAATTTTATCAAATAATTGCCCTTCCATCATTGCCAATAATGACATAAATATTAAAATAGTAGGGGTAAGGTTTACTTTTAATAAAATAAAAAACATCAATATCAAAAAAGTTTTATGAACACCATAAATACTCCATGATTCCTTATCAAAAAAACGAAACGAAATATTCATAAATATATATATTTGTGAATATTTAAATCAATTATATGGCTTTATTTTTCATGTTTAATTTCTATTTTCATAGTTGGGTAAATACCAACGCATAGAAAGGTATGGAGGATTTGTAGCTAAAGCATCATCACCGGCAGATTGAAGATTGGGTCCTTGTTTTACAATATTTCCAACTTCAATACCTGTAATTGCACGACTAAAATAGCGAAGATTTGATATTAACCCACTAAATCCACCTTGCGATGACACATATACATTACCATAGTTTTGCTTTGGTGGAGAACCTTCAAATATATGTCTATGAACAATATTATTATTAATATAAATGTCCATGTGCTTATGTTTAACGCGGATTGTTAAATTTAACCATTTTTGAATAGGAATGTTAGGAATTGAGATGTCTGCTCCTCTAGGATTATCAAATGTGCTCATTAAAATTCTTATTTCAGCTTGGTCGTTGTTTTTGCGAACATATACACCTGGTCCATTATTTATAATATTTTCAATGTTATCAGGTGTGGCATTTTTATCTCCCTTGTGAAATATGTTTTGATACTTGTCGTCGACCGTTTCTAAAAACAACCAAGTATTCCAAGTAAATTCAACACCTCCATCTTCGTTTTTAGATCGCATTAATGTAATTGATTCATCAAACTTTGTGTTTTGCAGTATCATTGACGATTGATTACCTCTTTTCATACCTTTAATTAAAAATGGATCAGGGGAAGGAGAATATATGCGTTGAAGCAATGTGGTGCCCAATCTTAAAACAAAAGTAAATAATATTAAAATCATAAGTAAAAAAGCAATTTTTGCTATGGCTGAATTAGATTCTAGAAAATCAGCGGTTCCAGATACATATCTATTATTTCTAAATGAATCAAATAAATCATCGGTTGTTTGTTTTAAATTTCCAGTAACAGATGTAAAGGTTTGTGCGACCGCTTCTCCTGTATTTTGCGCGGCGTCCCTAGCTCGTTCCATTTGTTGGCCTATATTTATATTTTGCATTGGGTTGGGGGGATTCATATTTATATATAGTATTATAAGAAATAAAGATAATAATAAATTAATACAAAGTAGCCATTGCCATTAAACCACCTATTATCGCTAAATTTTTATCAAATATTAGTTTCATTAAACCTTCATTGCTGTGATATAAAAGTGTTTCCAAAATAGTAAAAATAATTAAAGAATAAATAGCAACACGAGCAGCATTAAATAATACTGGAACAAAATTAGATAATATTAATACCAAAGGTGCTACAATTTCAATTATAATAACTAATAAAATTGCTAATTCGTAAAATTTATTTGGCAATGTTTTTACAGGAAACATTTCTTTTAATCCTTTAACAGTTGATGTAAAATTATTGATTTTATTAAAACCCGCCTTCACATAAATTAAACTAATTAAAATCGTCGATATTAATAGCCACATTAATTATATAAATTAATTATAAATTAATTATAAAATTATCATAGAAAGCAAACTACTACTTACAAAATAATACTACTTTTTTCTTGGTTGTCTTGTAAAAAGGCAAATTTTAGTTTGAAACGGTTGAAAAAACTTCCAATTCCACCTTGACCATATCCTTCTTTATACATTTGGTATGCTTCTCGGGTATTTACTGCTCCAGCTTTATACAATACCTTCGATAAATATCCAGCAAAACCAGCTGAGTCACTTGTTTCGTTTATTTTTCCCGTTAAAGTAATACCGGTGTCTGGATTTGGCCTATATGCGGTACCATCCAATATACTTGTTTTAACTAATTTACCATCAATGTAAATGTCAATAGTTGACCCGGATTTAGTCATGATAACGTGATTCCATTTTTGCAATGGAATATTATGAACTACAATTTCATGATGACGGATTACACATTTGGCTGGCGTTGCCGTGCTATCATAATCCATATTCTTCTTACCGCACTCTTCTTCTGATGGCACAGATACAGTACCGGTGGTATTAGATTTTGATATTTTAAAATGAATATCATTTTGATTTTCTCCTAAATATATTTGTGGAAAATATACATCTTGGCCAGTCTGCTGATATGTACGCTCTAATATCATCTTTTTTTCACCATAGTTTTTATTATAATCATTTATGTAAATCCAAAAACTATAAGTATAGTCAGTGCTTCCACTTCCATATAAACGACTGTGTTGTATAGTGTCTTTGTTTAATGCACTATGCATTTTAACCAAACTACTTTTACTTTTATCTGAAAATACCGTTGTGTAAAATATATATAATATTATTAGTATAACGGCTCCAAAAATTATTTTTTTGATGTCCATAATATAATTAATAGTTAGAAAATTATAATTAATAGTTAGAAAATTATAATTAATACTTCGTAAATTATAATTAATACTTCGTAAATTATAATTAATAGATGTAAATTATAATTAATAGTTGTAAATTTAATATTTTAACAAATCACTTATAACGGGGGGGTTTTTATTTTTTAATAAATTGTAATTTGTTAATATCTTATGTTTTGTTAAATAGTTTTTATAGTAAACAATATTTGCTATACCACCACTTGCCCCGCCGTTTTCTCCTATATTTATGGATTTATACTTAAATTCTTCCATTACTCCTTGAAAACTATTTACCAATGTGCCGTTTACAAACAAATCATATGTCCCGTCTATAAAGTTTATTACAATATTGTTCCATTTTTGCATTTTTAAATTAGGCATAACGTATTCTTTGCTGGTTTTTGGATCTGTTCCTAATTTTAATTTTAAAACACTATATGGATAATCATACTTAATTTTCGAGCCGTGTATGTTTTTATATTTGATTAATTTACCTTTATCGTCTGTTTTAATAACATCTTGCAAATCGTAAATGTATGTTCTATTTCTTAATTGTGTAACTTTAACAACTGTCGCATCGATTGCTTTTGGTTTCGCGCTTGTTGTTGGTGGCATATATTTAACAACTGAATTTACAGGTATTTTTTTATATACTGGACAATAAAGTATTTGAGGTCGCCCATCAAAATCAATTACATTATTACATTCCTTAACACTGCCTAATTGCGCGTGCATAAATATCCAAAACGATAAACTATACGAATAATTAGGTTGATTGGCCACATTGGTAAATAAATTAACATTTTCCACTGTGGTTGGTGTAGTAACGGTTTTTAAAGAAACGGGCGCCATTTTTAATACAATACCATCTTTTATTTCTTTTATATCAT
>Ga0181570_10001790_pt1 | contig 18044 bp, 24 predicted proteins | sample 101ome_18_FD_148667 | JGI IMG/M metagenome (GOLD analysis project Ga0181570, IMG submission 148667) | Coastal salt marsh microbial communities from the Groves Creek Marsh, Skidaway Island, Georgia - 101406AT metaG (spades assembly) | ecosystem: Environmental > Aquatic > Marine > Intertidal zone...
TTGAAGAAATGGTTTAATGTAACTTATAAGTTAACTTAAATTTAAATCTCTTGTATGTGATGATACAAGGGATTTTTTTTATATAGTTATCTTCAAAAACATATTAACTATGAAAAAAGTTTTATTGACACTCGGTGTATTATTATTTCTAACATCGTGTGAGGATTGGGGAAAGAACCCTGAACCACAACCTGAAGAAAAAGTTATCTCAGGTCAATTAACAGAAGACACTTATTGGTATGCAGACACTACTTACGAAATGGTAGGTAGAGTTGTTGTTAGTGATGGTGTTAAATTAACTATTGAAGCAGGTACTCGTATTTTGGCAAGAGACGGTCAAGGGTCCTTATCAACGGCACTTATCGTAGCAAGAGGAGGGATGATTGATGCTCAAGGAACTGCTGATAATCCAATCGTATTTACATCCATCTATGATGATGGTAGTAACTTAGATGTTTCTGACCAAGGATTATGGGGTGGTGTTGTTATCTTAGGTAATGCACCAATCTCAGCAGATGCTACGGAAGCATCTATTGAAGGTATACCTGTTAATGAAGGTTACGGTCTTTACGGAGGTCAAAGTCCTCACGATAACTCAGGTATCTTTAAGTTTGTTTCTATCAGACATGCTGGAACTTTATTAGGTGACGGTAACGAACTTAATGGTTTAACATTAGGTGGTGTTGGTGACGGAACAACAATCTCAGATATTGAAGTTGTAGCAAACTTGGATGACGGTATTGAATTCTTTGGTGGAACTGTAGATTGTCAGAACTTAATCGTATGGGGTCAAGGAGACGATGCTTTTGATATTGACCAATCTTACGATGGAACAATCACGAACTTCTTAGCTATTTGTACTGCAGATTCTGACCACGCATTAGAAATTGACGGTGGTGAGGGTAACATGAACAACCCATTTAGAATGGAGTACGGTACTGTTTATTCTCCCGATACTGCACAAATTCACATTAGGGATGGTGCTGAAGGTTATATATCCTTGAGTGGTATTTACAATGTTGAACACGATTCAGGAACAAACGTGACAGTTGAAGACTTAGTCGTAGGTGTTAATGAAATGTTATTCGAATGGACTTATTCTTATTCAAACGGTGCATTTTAAATAAATAAACATAAACTAATATAAAAGGGACTTGACGGTCCCTTTTTTATTTTTATATTTACTATTATGATTGATAAAGAAAGAGACCCTGAAGATATAAAAACAACTTTAGATGACCGAGATAACATCGAGTTGTTTATCTTCAATGACGATGAGGAGGAATAGATTTCCCTGTTAGATAAAATAGGGTGGTGGAGTTGACTGAGCCAAATACTGGTCGGTCCCTAAAAAAGGTAAGAAGTGTTTTCTTCTTACCTTTTTATATTTATATTCAAAATTATTATGAATACAGTTAGATTTGAAAATAAGAAGATTGTCTTAACTTACGAAAATGGTGAGAGTGAGACTTGGTACAGAGTAACGGATGAATCTATATATTTAGGTTCAACATATATCAGACACAAGGGTGAATTATATAAAAAGGATTAGCGATTTTTTTGGTTGCGATTATATTTATAAGTAAACAACAATATTATGGCTAACATTATTATTACTGAAGCTCAACTAAAAAGGTTAAAACATAACCTTAAAGAAAATAAAGATGGGTCGTACATGGCTAAACAACAGTTGTTTACCATTGCCACATTGGCTTATAAGATGTGGGAACAAATGGAAGATGGTGAACAGATTGAAGACTGGATGGAAAGTAAGATAGCCCAAGCTGAACAGGGTGTAGTTGCCGCTGTTAAAGCTTACATGTATGATGAGGTTGAGGACGAATTAAAAGGTATGGAAAAATTGAATTATGACGATTTAGTTATCGGAATGTAATTTAAAAAATTAATTGACAAAATTAACCTTTCTTCTATTATTAGGGGAAAGGTTTTTTATTGCCTAAAAAATTAAAATTATGATACATATTACATTTAACACGAAAGAACATTCGATGACTATTAAGTTTGATAATGGTGTGGTTAGGGATTATCCTAACGTGACGACAATTAAAGAAATGAATAACAACGTTTACCAAGGTTTTTATGAGGTGAGACAATCTCAAAAGTCTACAGGTAAAAATGCACCTATTTTCAGGGTACCTATTCCAAGTACTATAATAGAATACATTCATGAATAATTTAGACAAAGACTATCAGAATTTACTATTGGACATCATGGCGAATGGTGTTGAGAAGGGTGACCGAACAGGTACTGGTACGGTGTCTGTGTTTGGTCGTCAGATAAGACACGACATGAGTAAAGGATTTCCATTGTTGACCACGAAGAAGATGGCAATTAAGACCATGATGACTGAGTTGAAGTGGTTCCTCAAAGGTGATACCAACATCAAGTATTTGGTGGAGAATGGGTGTAACATTTGGAATGGTGATGCGTATAAGAGATATAAGGAAGATAAGGGAACCTTGGCTATGGGTCCGAAATCTTTTATTCAGAAGATTAAAACCCAAGACCACTTTGCAGAGAAGTGGGGTGAGTTAGGTCCTATCTATGGTAAACAATGGAGAAGTTGGAATGCGTGTTGTTCTATGATATGTAGTGCTCATCAACCAATAGACCAAATTAAAAATCTAATTGAAGAGATTAAAAGCAATCCAAACAGTCGTAGGTTGATGGTATCTGCGTGGAATGTTGCGGAGATGGATGGTATGGTGTTACCTCCGTGTCACTATGGATTCCAATGTTATGTTGCTGATGGTAAACTATCGTTGATGTGGAATCAGAGAAGTGTAGATACATTCTTGGGATTACCTTTCAACATTGCATCTTACGGAACGTTACTTCTATTATTGTGTGAGGAAACAGGTTACGAACCTGGTGAGTTGGTGGGTAACTTAGGTGATACTCACTTATACAGTAATCATATTGAACAAGCGACAACACAATGTGGTAGACAATCGTATAACTTACCAACGATTAAGTTGAGTAACGTGGATATTTTAAATGGTGAGTTCGATTATGAAATCATTGGGTACGAAAGTCATCCATCAATCAAAGCACCGTTAAGTAATTAAGATGGATGGAGGAAAAGATTATAGAATTTATACAACGTTATTACATTATTGAAAAACGAGCTAATGATATATACTTAAGAGATATTTTTGACACTGGTGATAAAGAAACGTATGTCGTGGATATCACACCAAATGTTAAATTCTTTTGGGGAAGGGCTAGCAAAGTAACAGGAATAAATCTATATTCTAAAGAATATAATCACTTACCAAAAATAATAAGAGAAGTATTCAGAGGAAAACAAACTATAGACTTTTATAAGTTCTTAAAGGACGAGTCAAAAGATATTATAATAACAATAAAAGAAATTAAAGAAGAATTTCCTAATTTATATGGAGAACACTTACAGAGAATTATTTCAGAAAATACTACCGAACCTGAGGTTTAAATACCCACAACCTAATGGTTTGGAATATAATTTAATTTACGAGGATGTCGAAGAATATTCAACGTACATTAATATTGATGTAAGATATGAATCTGTTGTCGAAAGTAAAAAGTTTAAAATCACTAATGTTTTAATCGAAAAGGCATTAGAATATGAAATTGAGAGTATAAAAAAACTTATCAATTTAAATGGTAAACATATTATAGTTAAGTCACATAGTTAAAATGAAAAGTTCAAACGGTACGCGAGAATATGGTGAGTTAAAATCTATCATATCTAATTTTAAAAAGGTGGTAGTCACAGGACCTCACGGTGCTGGTAATAAGATAACTACCAAAGTAATTGCTCATGATTTTGATTTAAAAGAAATTAGAGGTGAATATGCGTGGGGATTAGATGACTACTATGATGAAGATGGTTTGGTTACCTTTCATGAGAATAATAAAGATGAAGAATATGTTGCTTTTGGACCTTCACAATCAGGACACTTACATAGAATCATACCTCAATTGGAAGATGTGTTAGTGATTTTTATGTATAAAGATTTAAACACTATTGAAAGATACACAGAAAGAAATCCATTTGTAAGGGAACAAAGTCACAAGTATGAATGGGGTCTGTATCGTCAAATGGTGATGGAGGATTTCCCTGAAAGTGCAACTTATCTACGTAAATCTATGGAGCAGTTAACTTACCACATATGGGAAAATCACCAAAGAGAATTAATACCTAATTGGATAGAAGTTAGACATCAGAGTTTAGAGGGTCATCCGTTGTGGATTAGTAAGGAAGACCGAAAAGATTTTAAAGAGTGGCAAACTAGTTTTTAATTATATTTATATGTAATGAAACTATTACAACTACTTGAGAATATGATTAATGAAGATGTAAAAGGTGTAGATGTTAGGATGTTTGCACTTTTTGCTGAGGTCTTTGACAAACTATATTACGGATTAAAATCAGGTAATATGGATGAGGTATATGATGAGTTGGCAGATGTGTATACAGGTAGTAAAAGAGTTTCGTTAGATTATTTCTATAACTTTTTAAATAAGAATAAAGACCATTTTATTAAGGAGAAAGAATCAAACCTTAAAGAAGACTACAAAAAATCATTATTGTTTAACTATTGGGATAAAAAAGGGTTTGATTCTAAACCAATATATCACTACTTAGGTCTCAATCCTAAAAACAAAGAAGACAGAGCCAAAATATTCAAATACATCTTAGACTACTACGGTGGATATGAAAAATTAAGAGAAAGATTCTTGTCTGAAATACCAATGGGAGTACCTGTACATATTGAGGCAGGTGGGTATTCTATAGATTATATTGTTACAGGTGTAGATGTGGATATTATTAAACCTGGTAGTTGGGGTAATAACACTAATGATGGTGAAATATTTTATGAGATGACAGGTTTAATAAATGGTGATACCTCTGAGGTTACTTTATTAACCAACGGTGAATCTTATAACCTTAGTGATTTATCTTATAAATTTAATAATGATGAAATTGACTTAGATTCTAGTACGGTAGATGAAATATCGTATGAGATATCTGATGTAATTAGAGATTATTTTGATAAGATAGGTGAAAAATATAATGTGATGGGTGACATGGTCGACTATCAAGTTGTCAGTTCACAAAAATTCAACGATAGTATCATCAAGTAGTTGACAATATAATTTATTATTTTTACGTTTGTCTAAAAATAAATAATCAATGCAAATTTCAGAGACAATCTTCACACTTCTTCAGATGTGTCACTATCCTTTTGAGACGGTAAAGGTTCAAGGTGAAAAAGTTCTTAAACATTATCCTACTATGGAGGATGTGTTATCTTGGTTAAGAGAACAAAATGTTTTTATTACTGCACTTCCGTTTAGAGATGCCGATGAAGGTCCTGAATTGTTTTATTACTACTCTGTGATTGATTTAAACGACTTTGATGAAAAAGATGACATCTTATGTAACGAACATCATTTAGGTGTCTCAGACGTGGACTATCAAAGTTATGAACAAGCCATAATACAAGGAGTAGAAAGTTATTTGAAGTTTAAATCAAAAGACATTCGTAAAAATAGAGAAATTGCCCTAAGTGATATGGTAAAACAAGACCAAGAGTTAGGTCTATACGATTAGAATGTTTCTTTACTTATGTGTTCACGGCCTTGTTCTTCAGTGTGGTATGCGAAATACCAAACTAAAATATTTCTATGAGGGTCAAATGTAAAGTGTGTTAGTGAACCTTCATTGATTTCCCAACCTGGTTTGTCAGATAATAATCTATAACAAAGGTCTTGCATTTCCTCACTTACTTTAATAGTTTTACCATTCACGTCTCTAGCTTCGTCATGGACCCAACCACTGTCACCTCCAGCGTCTACACCTACTTCAATAATATCAGAACCTTGGTCTCTTAGGTAATCAAATATAGGGTCAAATACGTCTGGCTCATCGGTATTCTCAAATACTTTTTCCTCACCATCTTCAGTTTCGTAAATTGTATATATACCGTATACATTTACAACTTTTTCTTGTGGTTTGATTTCAAATTCAAAAGAATAAAATTCTTCACCTGTATCGGAATAATAAAAATCACCATCTTTAACCATTTCCTCTACGTATTCACTAATTTCTCTTTTTATAGGAATAGGTGGGTTAATTATGGAGCTTCCAGCACCTTGTTTATGACAATAAAATCTGTCATCTTGCCAAATATCAAATTCTTGGTCTGTATCGATACCGAAAGATTCACATTTACTTTTTAAAAGATATTGATTAAGGATGTTAAATAATACTTTATACTTTTTGTCCATGTTTTTTTATTTTATAAATATTAGTCGGTGAAGTTTAATTTCATTGTTTTCATCATCCATATAGGTTTTTTCTCAGCTTGTAATGCATCAACCCATTCTTTTGCTGATGGAATATAGTTATTACAATCTTCACGAACGTGTTGTTCGCCGACATATCTAACGAATATTTGTTTACCATCAGAGTTAATAAAAGATTCACCAAAGACTCTTTCACATTCAAAAATACCTTCAGAATGGTGACGGAAAACTCTATGTAATGATGTGCCCAACCATCCTTTGGATTCATCGAACCATTTATGTATTTCAAGATAATCTTCTAATTGTCCTCCCCATTTTCTAACGGAAGACTTTGCGTGGTCTACAGGATGTGCCATAATACTTTTCTTTAATATTAAGTAATGTATACTTATAATAAATAAACACAATAAAAAATAAATTATGAGTAAACAAAAATGGTCCGTATTAGCAGTTATAGTAATTGCTATTGTAGCTATGATTTTCATATCTGGACAAAATGAAAAAGAACAACAACCGTTTCCTGATTTCGGGTTTATGGTTGACCCTGGTACAGTGGAGAAAGATAATATTCCTGTATTCAGATTAAGTCAGGACTATCCTACTACGATGCCTGAGACGGAATTACCTAAGTTCTTTGAGATTGACTACCAAGAGAATTGGAAGGAATATCTATTGGCGGTACAAAGGTATTGTTTTGAAGGTAACACTGATGTTGCTTTCAGACCTGAGTTAAATAAAGTTAGAGACTGGTATCACATGCCATGGCAACACTATTCTGCTAACGGTAGAGAAGGTTTCCACGGATTGACGAAAGAAGCACCTGTGGCTGTTGGTCAGTTGGGTCCTGACTACACTTATTCTACAGGTGGTGCATGGGCAGTTGGTCTATACAACGACAAAGGTGGTTACACCATCGGTAAAGTATGGGAAGACCACTTACATCCAAGTGCTGAGAAGATGGAAGATATGGGAGGTTTCCCTGAAGGAACGGTAATGTTTAAGTTATTGTTCTTATCTGTCCCAAAGGATATTGTTGAAGAGCAGGTTCCTTACTTACAGAATGGATTGTGGTGGAAAGCGTATGCGACGTATGACTTTAACACATTGGATAGAGAAGAGATTGAAGTGGTATTAATCCAAATGGATGTGATGGTTAAAGATTTCCGTGCTCCGAGTGGATGGGTTTTGGGTAACTACAAATATAATGGTGCGATGAACAAGAGCGATAAGTTCTACAACTTGGTTCCTGTTGGTATCATGTGGGGAGACGACCCTGAGAATACTACGAACACATCTAACCCTGTTCCTGATAGCACATACATCAACTTAGATTTGAAACAAACTATCATCAACCCTGACAGAAATGAGTTACCTCCTTCACACTTGGGATGGAACGGTAGATTGAACGGACCTATGGATAACCCAATGAGTTCATGTTATAGCTGTCACTCAACTGCGGAATACCCACAGATTTCACCTATCAGTCCATTGTTTGATGCTTCTACATCATCATATGAACCTGGTAGTCCCGAGTGGATGAGATGGTTCTCAAACTATGATTGTAACAGTAGATTTGATGAAGAGGCTGTAGCAACTGACTTCAGTTTACAGATGGCTGAAGCTCTACAGAACTTCAATGATTGGAAGACAACCAAAGACGGGTTCTTTTGGAAAGATTACACCATTAAAGGATTTGATGCGGAACCTGAAGACTTGGGTAGAAGAAACCAACCAACGGTTTACAGTATTGAAGAAGAAGAATCAATCGTAGACTAATATGGGACTAAAAGAGAAATTGTTAGAGTTACCTTCTCAACCTGATATTATTTTTATTATCACGGACCAAGAGAGGGCAACTCAACATTTCCCTGAGAATTGGGAAGAAGAAAATTTACCGACCCTTACAAAGTTAAAGCAGAACGGATTCTCATTTGATAGAGCGTTCTGTAATACTTGTATGTGTTCACCGAGTAGGTCAACACTTTTTACTGGTACTTACCCTGCACAACACCAAGTTACTCAGACATTGACTGAAGGTGGTGTGTATTCTGATGGTGAGATTCAATTAAATAATCAAACACCAAATATTGGTAGAATCTTGGATGATGTTGGTTATGATGTTCAATACCGTGGGAAATGGCACTTGAGTAAAGGTTCTGATGGTGGAGACCCACTGGCTAAAGACATCGCGTTGTTTGGTTTCAAAGGATGGATTGGTCCTGATGCTGGTGAAGATGCTAAACCTGAGAACTTCGGTGGTGGTTTTCCTAACCACGATGCTCGTTACATTGCTGAGGCGATTGAGTATTTGGAACAGGTTAGAGAGAGAAGAAAGAACGGAGATATGACACCTTATTGTTTGGTGTTGAGTTTGGTTAACCCTCATGATGTTTTAGGTTATCCTAAGTTTGTGAACTATGGATATAGTGAAGATGAATATACTTTAAGAACTATTCCTGAGTTACCATCTACAGCTCACGAACAATTATTGAGAAACAAAAAACCGATGGCTCAGTTCCAAACGAATATTGCTGCTGACGGATTGTTGGGTGTTCTTAAGAATGACGATATGAAGTTGAACTATCTTAACTTTTATGCGTATTTGTTGACAAAGATTGATGCACAGATTGGTGAATTCATTGATGTTTTATATGATGACCAAGAGGTTAATTTGGCGAATGATGCAATCGTATTCAGATTGGCTGACCACGGAGAGATGGGAATGTCCCATGGTGGTATGAGACAAAAGGCTTTTGTGGCATATGAGGAGAATATGAGAATTCCTATGGTAATCTCAAATCCTGTATTATTCCCTGAGGGTAAGTCGTCTCACGAGTTGGCAACATTGGTGGACATCCTTCCAACGTTAGCGGACATGGTTAATGTAGCGGTTCCTTCAGACGTTAGAGGTGTGAGTTTATTACCTATCATTGAATCAGGTAAACCAGTACAAGAGGAAATCTTATTTACCTTTGATGATACTAAATCAGGTTCGGCTTCCATGCCATCATCGGTATTGGCAGCAAACAGACTGAGAAGTATTAGAACCAAGGAATGGAAGTTTACCTATTACTTTGATGCTTTGGGTAGTTACTACAAAGAGTTTGAACTATATAACCTTATTGAAGATAAGGATGAGGTAAACAACTTGGCTTATGACCCTGAGTATAAAGAGATTCGTAAAGACCTTCACAAAAGATTGAAGAGATTAGAAGAGACAAAACTTAAGATTAACGAAAACACGTTTGTGTCGTTTGAATGGGTTGAGACAAATGCTAATATTCAGACTTATGCATTCAATGCAAGTGAGGAGATTATGAAACAGGTTATTAAAAATAAGAATTAATAATATAAAACCAACTATAAACCCTCACAGAAATGTGGGGGTTTTTTATTAGGGGAAACCACTATTTATTTAATATAAAGAATTATGGAAGAGTTAGAAGATATTTTCAGAACGGAAGAGTTCAAATCATTGAGTCGTGGTCAGAGACTATGGGTAAGACTCAAGGTGGCTCTGATAAATGTTTTACATATGTTATAATGAAAGAGTTATTGAATAGTATTACAGATACGAGAATGGTTTACCTTTTGATGTCAATTGTCCTTTTGGTAGGATATACTTTTGATATTTGGGGTATTGTTATTTTTGTTGCCTTTATGTTGAACGTTGGTGTATGGACTGGGTTCTGTCCATCAAAGTGGTTCTTTGGCAAATGTGGATTTAAGAAATCTGAACTTTAAGTATGAGTGCTTTAGAGGGTATATCGTTAAACGCTAAGATATCATTGGTGGTTGCTGGTGTTATTATGTTTGTGTTCTTCGGGGTACAAACATTAATAGTATTTGGTGTATTGGAACCGACATTGACATTGGCGAAGTTTGGTTGGGGATGTGTTGTATTCTTCATGCCTCCATTCTTTAAGGTGGTACAAGAGTTCTTGGTTAACAAACAGATGATTAGAGACGACTTAAAAAAGAAGAACATCTATTTGGAACATGCTGCTAAGATAATCAGACACGATATGCACTCAGGTATTAACACTTACTTACCGAGAGGTATAAAGTCATTGAAGAGGAGATTGGATGAGGACCAAATCAAAGAGATGAAGATTGGTTCTCCATTGAAACTTATTGAAGATGGATTACATCACGCTCAAAAAGTATATTCAGGGGTATATGAATTTACCAACTTAGTAAAGGCAAATGCTCAGATGGAAAAGAAAGAGTGTGACATCAGGGAAATATTGGACGATTACCTAAGGTTGACAGCGTATAAAAATCAGGTATTACTACATAGTAATCTTCCAACGGGATTGGAAGTTAACGAACCGTTGTTTTGTACTGCAATAGATAACCTAATTAGAAATGGGTTGAAGTATAATGATTCCCCAACGAAATGGGTGAAGATATACCACGATGGTAACTATACTGACGGTGCGTTCATTGTGATTGAAGATAACGGTAGAGGACTTACCAATGAAGAGTTCAAAGAGTTGTCAGAGCCATATGCCAGAAAAGAGGGACAGAAAGAAACGGGAACAGGTTTGGGTCTTAACATTTGTGTTGAGATTTTGAAAGAACATGGTTTCTCAGTTTCAGCTGAAAGAACTCAAGAAGGTACAAAAATTAAAATTGAAATTTAGAATATATTATGATTAATACATTGATGTTGATTGATGATGAGAACCTTTTTCACTTAGTATTTGAAGATGCGTGTTCTCTTTTAGATATTGCTTTATCTATTGAAGCATTAGACAGTTCAGACGAGGCTGACCGTAAATTTAAGGAATGGTTTCCTGATGACCCTGACCACGAAAGACCTGAGTGTGTCTTTGTGGACCTAAACATTATTGGTTCTTCTTACGATGGTATTGAGATGATTCGTAAGATTAACTACGAATATGGTAACGGTTGTGTTGTGGGTATCATTTCATCATCACAGGATGAGGTTGAAATTGAAAAGGCAAAGAAAGTTGGTGCTCAGTTTTGGATTATTAAATCAGATGATATTGAACCAAGATTAGAAGAGTTTAGAGAAGACTACGAGGGGTATGTTGACAAGACTGCACCGTTTAAGGTTTATAAATAAATAACTTTTGATATTTTTGGTTCTGTATACCCTTTTATATGGAACTAACAAAAACAGACAGAGACCTATTATTGAAACTCTCCAAGGAAAAGAAGATTTTCTTGGAGGGTAATATCGTTAAGGTAATCAAAGCGGCAGAAGGGGACAAGGAATTCAAAGATTACCTTGAGGAATGTCGTAAGCGAGATACAACCGCTCGTAGAAAAAGATTACAAGTTACCAAACAAGTTCAAGAACAAAACAAGGAATTAGAAAAAGCCAACGATGAGAATGTCAAACTCATGGAAGAGTTAAAAGATTCGTTGGACGAAACATCTAAACTCAAAGATGCTGCCGAACATGCAAGAGAAGTTGCGGAACAAGCGAAGGACGAAGCGTTGGAGGATTTGGAAGTCATGCAAAAGAAAACTCAGTTTGAGTTGATATCAATCATTGTAAGGTTGGCGTTGGCCGTTATTGTCGGTGTGGGGATTACCACATCTGCTCTTTATGCTTTTGTTTTATACATGGGTTACGACTCTAAAATTATTGAGTCCACGTGGTCAAATCTTTTTGGTATACTTTTAACAAACTCATTTAGTATTGTTGGTACGATTATGGGTGTGAAGTATGCAACAGAACAAAAAGACAAATAACTATGGACGATGTTGAAGATTTCGTGGACTTTATTGATTTCTATGATGAAAAAGGTTATTCTGAACCTACGTTCTCAGAAGAATAATTATAAATAAAGACCGACTATGAAAAAGTTAATACTTTTGGTGGTATGTGTGTTTTTTACACAGACCACTTTTGCTCAGAGTGAGCGAGACCAAAAGATTCAAAAGGTGGAGACAAAAAACTCATCCACCACTACCACTGTAAATAATAATAACAACTATAACCAAGGGTATCAGAATGGATATAACAATGGTTATAATGATGGTTCGTGGAATAATAGATACAGAACACCATATTATTACAATCCATATGATGTTGGGTATTACCCATATTGGAATACTCGTCGTAGATGGGACAATAGGGATTATATTATGACCACAAGTGATAATCTTATTGAAAGTAATACATCAAAACCGATGAGGTTGTCTATGGGTGTGATGGTAGAAAGAGATATGTTCCAAAGTCAGATGTCACCATACATAATCACAGGTGGTGAATCATTTATGATTATTCAATACCATTTGACCTTACCACTTATGTATCCATACTACGATAACATTGCTACGTGGGAGGTTGAAGATTGGGGTGATGAAAGTGCCGGTGGTGTTGAAGTCAAAGGTGACTTCTCTATTGGTGCTGGTAGAACAATAGACAGGTTTTCACCATTTGTGACTGCTGGTATTACTTCAAGGAAGAAGTATGATGCGTACTATGATGAGTTGTATGTGTTGTCCTCACCAAACCAAAACGGTATCTATCTTATCAATGAACAAAGACAAATAAACATGAGTATTCGTGGTGGGTTCTTATACCATTGGGAATACGTGGAAATCATTTCTCAACTCCGTTACGATGGTAGATTAGGTATCGGTATGGGTGTGGGATTAAAACTTTAACAACATGAAACAGTTTCTAACCTTATTCTTATTCCTTATTTCATTTGGAATGATGGGTTCTCACCTTTCGGGTGGAGATATTCAATACCGTTATATCGGTGATTCTACGAACGTTGCTCGTCAATATGAGGTCTTACTCCGCATATATAGAGATAATTCAGGAATTCCCATGGGAAACACTCAGACGGTGTATATTAACTCGTCTTGTTATAGTCAGCAGAGTTTAACAGTAACATTGATGGCGGGTTCAGGTGGTATTGCTCCGACATTGTTTGATTGTGTGGTCCCATCTTCAACCACAAAGACTTTGGAGATTTATGCCTATAAAGGTATTGTCACTTTGCCAGGTAACTGTAATGATTTTACGTTTTGGTGGCAACAATGTTGTAGACCTGGTGGTATTGATAACATTAATGGTTCCAATGGATTGGGTTCTGATGGGTTTTACTTTGACGCGAAGTTAAACAATACGATGGGTCAGAACTCGTCACCTATCTTTGTTTCTGAGCCAGTAAGAGCGTTCTGTGTAAACAATCCATTCAATTGGAAACAGACGGTTATTGAGAACGATGGTGACTCTATTATCTTCTCAATGATTAAGTGTAGAGAAGGTAACTATCCTGGTACTGATATTAACTTTGATGCAGGATGGTCAGCATCACAACCTATTACTTCATCATATTTCAATTTGGACCCTGCAACGGGTCTTATCAACTTCTTGCCAACGATGCAAGAGATTGATGTTGCTTCGGTATTAGTAAAAGAATATAGATATGATAGTTTATATGGTGTATGGAATTTGGTGGGAACGGCATCAAGAGATATGATGATACAGATTGAGGCAACATGTGCTCCTGCGGTTATGGATGGTGTTGGTTTGGACTTTGATGCGCCAGGTCATTACATAGATACTATCACAGGATTACCGACAGTGGATTACGATTGTGGTGATACTGCGGTGACCATCTATTTGGACATTAAGTTGGATTGTTATTCTATTTCACCTGATGGAACAGACTTCAGGATGACATCACCAACAGGTCAGCCGTGGGCAATCAAAAACATTATTGGTAACTGTAATGTGAATGGTGAGACAGATTCTTTAACCATTGTATTGAACAGACCATTGGCGGTGAACGGAAAGTATTACCTATATTCCAAAGTGGGTAACGATGGTAATACCATTCTAAATAAATGTGGTATTGCGATGGATGAGTTTGATACTCTCGTGGTTAATGTAGATGATTGTGTGAACTTAGTAATGGAATTAGAAAACGTTACAGTCATCAATGACAATCATCCTCAGGTTCAATGGAGTGTAGATACCACAACATTCTTCAAAGACCAATTTGAAAGATATGTGATTCTACGTGAAGATTTGGGTTGGCAGTCAGTAGGTAATGTATTCAATCCTGATAAGTTATTCTATGACGATTACTCAGCTACATTTGTAGACAACCAAAGTTACAACTACAAAGTCTATATGGTTTACAATTCTTTTGATATGGACACCACAAGAGATGTTCATTCTATACTGTTACAAACGGATGGTAGTTGTGATACATTATGTTTCAATTGGAACAGTTATAATGGTTGGGACAGTGCACAGTATGATATTATGGTTCAGGTAAACGGTGGATGGAAAAAGATATTACCATCACCAATCACTGACACAACATACTGTGGATATTTTGATACATTACAGGTGGGTAATAATATCTTCAAAGTGGTGACAACCAATGGTATTGATACTTCTGAGAGTAATTACGCAACCTGTTTCCAACCTGAACCACCAATTATTGTGGTACCAAATGTGATGACACCGAATGGTGATGGATTGAACGACATTTTAGAGATTAGGTATATTGACTTATATGATGTCAAAAAGTTGACAATCTACAACAGATGGGGTACAATTGTATATCAGAGCGAGGACTACCAAAACGATTGGGATGGTGGAAATGTATCTGACGGTGTTTACTTCTATGTATTGGAATTATGGAAGGGAACCGACAACACAAATTATTATGGGAACTTAACGGTTATTGACAATGATTAAAAAAATTAAAGATTTCTTCAACAGGTATTGGATTTTATCAACGATTATCTATTTGTTGTTTATCCTTTGGTTGACTTCATGTGAGAACACTTACAAAGCGAATAAAAACTATCTCTATACCTTCTCTTGCGTGATTGAGAAGGACGATTACGGTAGAAAGGTCTATGGGGCTCACCATTTCCTTTTGGACGAGCAAATCAAAGATATGTCATCATTTGAAGAATGTTATGTAAACTATTTGGAGTGGTCAGGATTGGATAAGGACGGAACGTATAAGAAATCCTACTACGCTGACAGAAAGAATGTGGACATCTATTTGGTGGATGAAGTGTGGGGAAGTGTAACTGTTGAATCGGCAGACCTTTGTAATTAAGAAAAAAGGGGTTGGGGATTAAGTGCCAGCCACCATCAGAGAGATTATTCGAAATCTAAATCGTAAGGGAATGCGTAAGCGAATGATTCAGAATAATCATGATTGTTTGCCATAGTCTGAACCATATCATAATCGTCAAGAGCTTTTAAGAAGAAATCTTTACCGCGAGATACAATATCTGCGGTTAAATCGTTCCAACTATCGTCACTAACATTTTTAATCTTATCTCCGTGAGCATTTTCTAACGCTCCTTGTTTTGCACCTAACAATGCTTGTAGTAGGTTACATTTTTTTTTGTCCCATCCTCCATATGTGAAAAGGTCCATAATAAACTTCTTCACTCGTTTGTAGTCGTCATCTGATTTGTAGTCAACATCATCCACCAATGTCCAAAAAAGGTCATCAGCGGTTGTTTCGTTAGTTCTCCTATCGATAATCTTAGGCTTTTCTGTAGGTAATAAAGAATTATACTTTGTAATCTTATTCATCAAAGATTGTCCTTTAGTTTCTTCTTTTAATATTTTTTTAATTAGGTCTTTCATAATATTAAGAATTATATCTCATATGTATATCGACACTATCAATGTCTGCGTCAAATGTTTTAGTGAACCAATCGGCCAATAAATCCAATACTTTAGATTCTCTAAATCGTAAGTTTCTCATAAACAAAGATACCAAACTTTTATCAAGGGCCAAATAGCCAGATTCATTTTCAACTACTTTTCCGTTCATATGTTTAGGACCATAATGTATATAATACATTAACCACTTACCATTTTTATCGAAAAGTTCCCACTTAGTATTTCCGTATTCGTCAGTATCGTGTTTTTTTACTTCACCACCTACCATACGGTCGGACATAAAGTTTTCAACCAAATCGAATAACTGAGATTGTGAGATAACGTAGCGTGCCATATAACTTATTTAACAATAAATAGTTTTAAGAGGAGAAAATGAAATCTATTTTATAAGATACATTAATAAGTTCTAACGAGCGGTTAACGGTCTCCATCACACCGTTAGTAATAATATCATAAAAGTAATCAGAGGTGTGGTGGTCGTATTCTTCTTCCAATAGATAATAGGTTTCAAAGTCGATGATGTCGTTCATATCAAAATCTACCTTATTCATATCTACCCATAACAATAAAGTTTCACTATGTTCATCCAGCTCCCAACCGTATAACTCAGGGTGTTTACCATAGATTAAATTCTGAAAGACAAACTCAATGGCTTCATATATGGTATCACCACTACTCACCATTTTTTTCTATTCTTAAGTCTATGTTTAATCGACAGGTATATAACAATAAAAGCATAACCAAATAATGATATCTTCATCATAAAACCCAAACCAAATAATATGTTGTCAACAATCCACATGGTGTTTAAGTATAATGAAGATTAAGTTAATAGAAAAGGGGTAAAATGATATTACATTACTTTTACAAATCAAATACAGGGTAAGGTGATGACTTTTATATTTATGAATAAAGATTAACTCGACTATGAAAAAACTATTACCATTATGCTTCTTACTATTATCTTCCTTATCTTCTATTGCGGGTGTAAAAGACACCACCGTTAAAAAAGAAAGGTTCGTAACCGAGATGGCGGTTAATCTATCCTTATATAACTCATTATCTATAAGCGTGGAAAAAGAATTCACTTATGGTAAATTTACATTCGGACCAAGAGTAGAATTAGTAAATCTATTTAACACTGAATCATACAAAGGTGAGGATTCAACATTCACAATGAATACACAATTCAGAATACGTTTGGCACAGGTAGAATATTCATTAAACGATAAAATTAAAGTAGGAATTGCACCGTTTTGGATGTTAGGTCCGATACCAAGAAACGGGTTTTATAAAACTCCAACATCAATTTATACACATATTCAATTAAAAGATGGTTTATCATTAGAAACATCATTTACCACTTCTGAAAAAGAAATGATTCAATTATCCGTAAGAAAAGAATTATAGGGGAATATTGACTAACGAATAGTCCAAAACTATAATTAAAACAAAAAATGTTAATACAACTTAATGAAGAAATCGAAATAGATTTCCATCCGTCCACGCCACTATTCGGAGGGACATTCACCACAGAGAAGGGAGAAGATGTTATGGAAAGGGATATCTTTAATTATGTATATGACAATATTAAAGGTTACGACAATCCCGTGTTTATAGATGTCGGAGCGAACTCAGGGTTATACTCAGTAATGAATAAAGCGAAGGGATTTAAAATATATTCATTCGAACCTCATCCCATATTAGAATTAATACTCAAAGAGAATATAAGAAGGAACAACTGTAATAGTGAAGTATTTGTCACAGCGTTAGGTGATGAAGAAAAGGAATCGTACCTATCACACTACGACCAACCATGGAAAGCAGGATATACTCACATACAAGATGATATAAAGATAATACCTGTACAGATTAAAAGGATGGACTCACTCATAAAAGAAAAACCCACACACATAAAAATAGATGTAGAAGGGTATGAACTCTATGTACTAAAAGGTATGGGTGAATTACTATCAGACTTACCCGAACTGTTTATAGAACTAAACGACACTCTATTAAAAAGAGCAGGGACAAGCAAAAAAGAAGTATACGACTTCCTAAAAGAAA
>Ga0181570_10001838_pt1 | contig 17764 bp, 10 predicted proteins | sample 101ome_18_FD_148667 | JGI IMG/M metagenome (GOLD analysis project Ga0181570, IMG submission 148667) | Coastal salt marsh microbial communities from the Groves Creek Marsh, Skidaway Island, Georgia - 101406AT metaG (spades assembly) | ecosystem: Environmental > Aquatic > Marine > Intertidal zone...
GCCTTCTGTATGTGAAAAGAAGGCGCGACAAACGCCCCGCAATTGCACCGTTCCCCGGACCACGCGAAAGCCCCAATTTTAGAGCGACATTTTGGACAGTGGATCTTTCCTGAGTTTTCTTGGAAAATAACCGGTTCGTTATCCTCGGTTTGGTCGAGCATCATCCACGTTATCGGCGAGACGAAAATGCTCGAGCACGACGACGACGACGGCAAAGTCCTATTCGCACCACCGTCGTTCCCTCTTCTCCTCTGACGCCACGAGAACGCGTCAATCCCGGTCCCGGCTTCGTGTTCTAAAACGTTTTTACTCGTCGCTAAAATCCGACGACATTTTCGGCAACTGTAATACTGACTGATCGAACCCATCGCGGCGCCGTTATCGTTTTTCAGCTCCTTCTCGGGATCTTCCTCCACCGCGCCTCGATCCACGCACCCTCTCTCGCGTCGAATCTTCTCCAACTGCGAGTGTTTAAACAACTTATACGTCTCATCCGTCGCGACTAACCGACACCCCATGTTCACCCAAAGCGCCAACTGTTCCATAAAACCTTCGTTCGGCGACGCGCGAGGATACTTTTCTCTCACCTCTCTCAACGCCCGCTCGACGAAATCGGCGCCGTCGACGACGACGTCTCCCAAATCCCCCTCCGCCGCCGCCGCTGCCGCTTCGCTACCACCACCACCACCCTTACTTTTCGTTTCTCTCTCTTTCATCCGCGTCCACGCGACGTGCGCCAACACGACCGCCACCGATCTCGACACGCCCGCGTTGCAAAAGACTAAAATTTTTTCCCCTCTATTATCATCATCATGAACACCTTTCTGAAAAGTCGAAGAAGACAAAGAAGGAAAAAACCGCGTCGTCTCGCGGAGAACCGAGAGCAAATCGGCGTCGACCGAGTCTTCGAGAGAAACGGGAAGGACGTCGATTTTCTCGTTCGTCTGCTCGATGATGATGATGACGATGAAGAAAAGATTTGGTGAGCGTTTGGAAGAACAACTTTGCATGCGCGCGAAAGAATATCGCAACGAACTTTTCTCCCGAAAATGGAAAAATGGAAAAACGAAAGCGCACCAAAAGAGTCATCTCTTCCTCGGTCAAAGGCGCGGACGGGAAGCCTATCGCGACGACTCTCGAGAAGAGCGGTATTTTTTTTTCGTCGTCGTCGTCGTCGTCGTCGTCGTTTCTTCTCGGGAGGTGGAGGAGGAGTTCGCGGGCTTCCTTCTCTCCGCAGACGTGCACGTTCGGGTGGACTTCAGTCATAATAGTGTGTTTTGTGAAGAAGTTCGACGCGTGTGCGCTAAATATAAATACAAAATCTATCCTAAATCCTATTCTGTTATTCATCCTAAATACACGTGCAGCATCATCTCGGTCTCTTCTTCTCTGCTCAGAAAATTCTCGTCTTTGCTTCGCGCGGCGGATTTCGATTGAAACTCCCCGCGCGCCTCTCTTCTCTTTCGGTTGAACAGGTCTCGTTCTCTTCGCTCGCGCTCGCGTTCGAGCTCGTCCGCGAACGCTCTCTCTTTTTTCTTTTCTTCCGCGAGTGCGCTCTGCGTCGCTCTGTGTCTTTCTCTGTGAGCGTTCACGTCTAATCGGACGTCCAGCGCTTTGGTTAACTTTTCAATCTCTTTTTTCTTCTTCTCGTCTTCTTCGTCCGCCGCCGCTCTTACTCCTACTCCTACTCCTACTTCTCGGCTTTCCGCTAATCCTCTCCTGCGCAGTCTCTCTCGCTCTCGCTCTCTTCTCTTCATCTCTTTGGTCAGCGTCTGCTCCCTTTCCATTCGCAACGCGTCCAATCTCTCCTTCATCTCGCGAACGCTCGCTTCGTCGTCTTCTTCCTCGACTTCTTCGATCCGCCGCCGCGGCAAACTCGAACGAGACGCCCGCTTCGCCGTCGCCGAGTACGACGAACCGTCAACTACGCCGCCAACACCACCACTACTAACGCCAGCACGAACACCACCACCTCCACCATTACTGCCGTTCCGTCTTCTCCTCTCCGACATCTCCTCCTCCTCTCTCTTCTTCTTCTCTTCTTCCTCCGACAACAACGCCTTTTTCGCCGCTTCCTCCCTCCGGCGTAAAATCTCGTCCAACCGAAACTCCTCCTTTATCGCATCGTCCACGTTTCGCCTCCTGAACAAGTAATCGCCTCGAGACAACCGCGTCGCGTGCGATACCATTCGCTCGTAACTCGAGCGCGCGGCGATCAAAGACTCCATCGCGAGCTCTTTATCGCGTCGTCTTTTGTTCTCCTTGTGACGGTACATTTCCTTTTTTTTCCCGTATCTTAATCTCTCTCTCTCTCTCTCTCTCTCTCTCTCTCTCTTTTGCGCCCTCTTCTTCTTCTTCTTCTTCTTGGACAGAAAAAGGAACGCGCGCGGGTGAGTCTCTCTCCTCTCTTTTTTCTTCTTCTTCTTCTTATCGATTGCCCCGGACGCAAACGAGGAAAGAAATGCGCGAGCTGTTTGGAGAAAAAACTAAAGTCAACCGTCACAAAAGGAACTCGCGCGTTTCGAGAATGAAACCCTAAAATAATTGTTGTTTTACACAAAACCCTAAAAACATCCGACAGCGTTCTGGGGAAATTTTTCTTCCTCAAAAACCAAATAGTAAAGCGCTTCTGTCTGTCTGTCTGTCCGACGCCGCGAGAGAGAGAGCGAGAGGAAGGAAAGAGAGAGAAAAGAGAGAGCGAGAGAGGCGATTCCTGAACGCTCGTCGCGAAGAGAGAGAGAGAGAGAGAAGAAGAAGAGTAAAAAGAACAAGAACACCCAAACCACCCTTTCGGCGCGTGTGTTTTCCCCACAAATCCAAAAGAGAGAAAAATTTTAGAGAGAGAGAGAGACAAGAACAACAACAAACGGAACGATATGAGCAACGCGGCGACGAATAACAGCAGCAGCAATCCGTTCGCTAAAGCCGATCGGTGGCGAAAACACCCTCTGCTGACGAACACGTACAAACACATGTTTCCGGGGTTCTTTTTAGGCGCGGCGATGTTCGGGGCGTACTATCTTTCCGAGAAGGTTAAAGGAGGGAAGAAGAAGCATTGAATAGAGAGAGAGAGAGAGAGAGAGCGTACAATGTAGTTTTACTTTCTTTCGTTTTTTGTTTTAATCCATTCATACTTTAAAGGTATTATGTAATCGTTTAAAGAGTCCAGACGTGGACTCGTCTATCGTAAAAGCTACACGAGACGAAACCTTCTTTTTCGTCTTCTTCCGTGGCGTCGTTCGTGAAGGCCCAGTCGCAGCCGTAGACGACTTTGTCGTCGTCGTGGCCGTTTCGGTACGTGCCTACGGTCGAACCGTCCAGAGACGAGATGACGCGACATCCGGCTTTCATGGACGCCAAGGCGATTTTGCCGCTTCGTTTACTCGTCGCCGCAAAGTTCGGGTGTAAACGAACGCGCCAAATCGACGCGGCTTCTTCTCCATCTTCGTTCTCGTCGTCGTTTCCTCTCGAAATCCATAGCGGTTCTTTTAGACTTTTTCGCACGTCGAAAGCTCGACACGCGCCGTCGTAAGAACCTACGTATACAATATCGCCTTTCGATTCGATGGAAGTTACGCCGGCGTCGAACACCGGGTTCTTCTCGAATCGAAAATTCTGCGACGTTTGCGACGGGTAGGCAAATTCGCCGCTCGATCGCGAACCCATCTCTCTCAAATCGTGCTTTATGAGCTTACAATCGTCGCCTCCGGTAAAAAACACATCCTCGCTTCCGTCGAGAAACGAGGAGGCCCAAATGGCATCCGCGTGCGCGTTTTCAACTCGAAAAAGAACCTGGCTATTGTCTCCTTCAACACCATCGCTACCGCCAGACGACGCCATCATCGTCGCGCGCTCGTAATCGACTACCACCGCCGCGCCGTCGTCGCCGGTAGCAACGATCGATCGATCTCTGCACGACCACGCCGCGGACGTGCACAACCCAATCCCACCAAATCCACACTCAAACTGTGCCGTAGGTTTCAATCGAACGAGCCGTTCCTGTTTCCCGCCATCATCATCGTCAAAATCCGCATCGCCATCCGTCGTCATCTCGAAAACCTCCAAACGATTATTCGCGCACGCCATCGCTAATTCTACTCTTCCCCCTTCGCTCCTACTCGCGTTCCCAAACTTCAAATCAAACGCTCCGCCGCACCTCGCGCGCGAAATCGCGTCCAGCTCGCCGCACACGTCGAACGATATCTTCTCTTCCCCGCTCGGACGACGACTCCGAGAAGAAGAAGAATTAGGAGAAGAAGCATTCACATTCTCCTCCTCCTTTTCCTCCTCCTCCTTCTCTTCCTCCTCGCGTTTTCGAGAGCATCGAAACAACGTCACCCGTCCAATCCTTTCTTCTTTCGCCTCCTCCTCTCCCTCTTCCGCCCCGCCGCTCTTCGTCGTCGTCGTGTGTTCGTACGAACCTACAGCAACGATCGATTCGTCTCTTCTCCTCTCCGCGTCGCCACGCTCCTTCCTTCTCGCATCTTCTCTCTCCTCCTCGCCCTCTCTTTCCTTTTCCTTCCCTCCTCTCTCCGTCCCAACTCTCCTGCCTCTCGCGTCCTTTCCCCTCCCGTCCTTCGGGTGGTGGTAAAACCACACCGCGACGGTCGCGCAGTTCAACTCCAATTCGCTCTCTAAAACTTTTTCCCCAACCTTTGAATTCATTTTTTTTTTCTCTCTCTTCTCTTCTCTTCTCTTATTAATCCGCCTTTTGAAACGCGCCGAAAATATACGTGGACGCGCGAATGAGCGCGATCCACGAGCCGAGCAAGATGGCGTTGCGTTTGAGCTCTTCCCAGGATTCGTCCATGATTGATGTGTGCTTCTCTTTCTTTCTTTCTTTCTTTCTTTCTTTTCTCAAAGCGTTTGTGTGTTTGTGTTTGTTAAAAAAATGACGCAAAAAAAAAAAGCGGAATAAAAAAAAAAGAGAGAGAGGGAAACCCTCGATTCTCTTCTCTCCTCTTCCTCTTCCTCCTCCTCCACGCGCTCGCTCGTCCGCAGTTCTCGCTCTCGCATCGTTTTTTATGTTCTCTCTCTCTCTCTCGCGACTCGCGGCGTCTTTTTTTTTCTCTCTCTCTCTCTCTCTCTTTCTTTTGCGCGCGTTTTACCACACGCATGCTTCGCATGTAAAGTGTTTCTTAAAAAAGAAAAGATCTCGATTTTTTGAGCACGCACAAAAAAGAAAAACGGTCGGTCAAAACGACCCCCGAAACTTTATATTTGTCCAAGTCCCCGCGCGCGCGCGCTTTTCGATCGAGAGGGAAGGAGAAGATTATACCCGCGACGACGATGACGACGAGTCGTCGTCGTCGTCGTCGTCATCTCGTCGATGACGATGGAAAAGAAGACGGTAAAAAAAATACGCCATCGAAACTTTCTTCCGGTGGTGGTGTTCTAAAAAAAGACATTTTCTTCGATCGATTGATCAAGGACGTGTCCCGGGTGGATTTTGCGGCGCCAGCGCCGGCGTATTTAGAGAACGATCTCGGACAGTCGAACGTGAGACGGTATTTGTTAGAGCCCGGACCGAAAGATGGGTCGCACTCGAGGTGCAGGATTGTCCGGAAGAAGGATGCGTTTGGGTATTGCACGTACGTGTTGTACGCGGATTGTCCTTCATCGGTTCCTTCTCCTCCTACGCCGTCATCGATGGTCGAAGACGACGAATGCGGCGGCGACGCGCGCAAAGAAATGAAACAAAGACAACGACGGTACCATCGGTTCGAGGCGAGAGCGCTGTGCGCGGCGAGGAAGAGGAAAAAATCGAGAAGGTGAGTATTGTGTGTAAGCGCTAGCGCGCTTGGACAAACTTTTTTACTTTTCATTATTCTCTTCTTCTTCTTTCAAAAATGACGCTTTCTTTGTCTCTCTGTATTCTTCTCCTCGCTGATTATGAACAGGTCGAGAATGGTCGTTTCGTTGGATGTGGCGGATATACGCGAAAGTTCTTCGCAATATTTAGGAAAAATAGCCGCGACGAATGCCGCCGGAACGAGATTTGAGTTGTTCGACGACGGCGCCAAACCGGGCACTTGGGAGACGTTTGAGAGATCCGTGAGAGAAGACTACGAGGACGAGGACGAAGAAGAGGAGGACGACGAGACAGAGAACGAGCATAGAGGAGATGGAAAAGGTGATGATGATGAGGAGGAGGTGGAGAACGACGAAAACGAAAACGACATCGAAGACGATGAAGATGAAGAAAGCGAAGACTCGGTAACCGAGGTGAAAAACAGAACGCGTCTCGGCACGGTGGAGTACAAGTTGAATCCGCTCGGAATACACGGACCGCGACAGATGCGCGTGGAAATCGTCAACACGGAAGAAACAGAGCAGATGAAGAGCAGCAACGGGAAACCCGTCACCGCCCGATTTAAGAACGTCTTACCCACGTGGAACAAAAAGATGCGCGCGTATTGTCTCAACTTCAACGCGAGAGTGACTCAACCGTCTGTAAAAAATTTTCAACTTTTGATCGACGACGACGACGACGACGACGACATCGAGGAGGAGGAAGAGGAGGAGGAGGAGGAGCAAGAAAAAGAAGGAGATAGCCAAAGTGAAGAAGAGGAAGAAGATGATGATGATGATTACGAGAACTCTGAGAATGGACAACCGTCGACGACGATTGAAATCGATAACGATAAATCTCTCGCGAAAAATGCAGCTTCTCTGAGAGAAAAGCAACGTCGCAAGCGCGACACGAGATGGCAAAAGTGGATTTTACAGTTTGGCAAAATAGGCGAAGACGTGTACACGATGGATTTTCGCTACCCGTTTACGCCTTTACAGGCGTTCATGGTGTGCGCAACCTCGCTGGATAAAAAACTCGGCTGCGAGTGACGCGTTTAAAATACACAAACGAAAAAATACTACTACTATTACACTAAACGACATCCGCGGTGCCTTCCGCGTCTATCACGCCCCACGACTCCAATATCCATCTCATTTTTTTGCTATCGCTACTGATGTTTACTTCTACGCGCATGGTTCCAATCGAACAATTCCTGACAATCCCTCGATTCTCCTCGCCGCTCAAATCTTCGTCGACTAAATATTCTCGTAAGAGCAACAACACCCCGGCGTGCGTGACCACCGCGATCGTCGTTTCTTCCTCGTCCATTCTATCGTTGTCCTCCACCTCTAAAACGCTTCTTCTCACCGCGTCGTCGATGCACTCCTTGACTCTCTTCAAAACATCGTCGACGCTTTCGCCGCCTTCCCCCGCGCACTTCAAACTCCTATTCTTCTTGCTCTCGCAAAAAATAGCCCACTCGCGCGGGAACTTTTGCGGCGCCAGCTTCCGCGGGCACCCTTGCAACGCGCCCACGTGGCGCTCGCGCAACTTTGGCGACTCCTCGATCTCAACTTTCGCGTTCTTCGCTTTTTCCATCGCCGTCACCATCCCGCGCGCGGTGTGCGAACACCGCCGTAAATCCGAACTCAAAACCTTTCGAATCGTGATGAAGTTGTTGTTGTTGTTGTTCTTGTTCTTGTTGTTGTTGTTGTTGTCGTTGCTTCCATCGTCCTCGTTCTCATTTTCCTCTCTTTCCGAACAGCTCTTCTTCATCTTCAGCGACGACGACGACGACGGCGACGACGACAACAGCGTCTCTCCCAACCTCTGTATTTGGAAATTTCCTTCCTCGTTCACGTCCGTATCTAACTGTCCTTGGATGATGCCCAACGCGTTGTGGTTGGTTCGAGCGTGTCGTATCAAGAGAACTCGGACGACGACGACGTTAGCGTCGCTCTTCATTTCTTCACCGAGAGAATGAGAACGAGAGAGAGAATATATATAGAGAGAGAGAACGAGAGAATAGACATCAAAGTCGCGCAATTTGCAAACAAATCCCCTAAAAAGTTAACAAAAAAAATACTAGAGCGAAAGGTCAACATATATGCTAGGGTTGTTGTTGGTTTGTTTGATGAAACTCTAAAAGCGCGCGACACACTCCTCTCTCTCTCTCTCTCTCTCTCTCTCTCTCTCTCTCTCTCTCTCTCTCTCTCTCTCTCTCTTTTCTCGCTCGCGCTCACGGGCCCGCGGCGACGGGAGAGACGGATGGGGAAAATGTCAGCCTCCGGCAAAAGAGCGCTCTTTTAGATAGATTTTTTTTGTTAGTTTTTCTCTCTTCTTCGTCATTTTCTGTTCGACTCTCGACTGTGCTTTGGTGACAACACCAACAAACGCGGACGGACGGACGCGACTGACGCGACTGACTGACGATACAAAACGAAAAGAAGAATAATAAGAATGAAGCTCTTCTCGTTTTTGTCCGAGATTTGGAACGAAAAAGTCGCCCCGTCGCTCGTTTCCCGCGTTCCTCTTCCCGTTCCGGTTCGATCGTTTTTAGAGACGCATCCGCCGAATTTAACCGTGAAGTGTCTCTTCGCGCTCGCGGTGGCGGAAGTCGTGCATTTTGTTCGCGAGGAGATCGCGTTTCAGATTTGGTGCCGACGAGGAAGGGAGAGAGGCGGGAGGCACGAGCTCAGCGAGGAAGAGAAGGAGGAGAACAGGAAAACCGGGAGAGTGCCCGAGATTGGCGAGAGACGAATGCCGACGAAGGATTTACTTCGAGAACCGACGGACGAAGAGAAGAGAGACGAGAACGCGTTGATTGCTTTCGTCAACGCGAACAGACGGATGGAGTCTTCCATGGTGGTGGTTGGAAAATCGACGATTCCAAACGCCGGGTTAGGGTTATTCGCGGATTGCGACATCACCGAGGGCGAACGGATTCGCGGCGCGACGTACGGCGGGCGAATCATGAACTTTAACGAGGCGAAGAAGATTCCCGTAAACGAGAAGGATTACGTGATGGCGTTGCATTTGAACGTGCACGTGGACGCGAAGGAGCATTTTGGGTACATGGCGAGGTACATAAACGATACGTACAAGACGGATAAGAGTAGAAACTGTAAATTTTTAAAAATGAGCGTAGAAAATAGGGCGAGCGTAGTCGCCATGAGAGATATCAAGAAAGGCGAGGAGTTGTTCGCGGAGTACGGGAGCGGGTATTGGAGAGCGAGGAACGGAGAGATTGACGCGGACAGAGGCGACGTGGAAAATTTCAAGAGGGACATGGAAAAAGCGCAAAAATGGGTCGAATCGAAAGGGAAATATAAGAGTAAGAGTAAGAAGACGCACTCGAAGGAGTTTAACAACGCGGCGGATTTATTAGAGAGACAAGGGAAAGGATTAGAACCGGGTAGCATTTTTAAGAAGATTCCTTGACGACAAAAGTTTGTTCCTTTCTGTTTCTTTTTATTTAATAAAAGGAATAGCCATTTTTATCATACAACGCCGAGTTCGACTTCTTTTTCTAATTTCACGCTCAACTCTTCGGCTTGCTGCGCGAGCCACATTTTGGCGTATAAACCGTTCAATTCGACGAGTTCGTCGTGTCTTCCTTGCTCTACGATTTCCCCGTCTCGCATGACGATAATCCTCGTGCACTTCATCACCGTGCTCAATCTGTGCGCGACGAAAACGCTCGTGCGATCTCTCGCAATCTCTTCCAAGCTTTCTAATATTTGCGATTCAGTCGCCGTGTCCAACGCCGACGTCGCTTCGTCCGCGACTAAGACTCTCGGAGATTTTAAAAACGCGCGAGCGATGGCGACTCTTTGCTTTTCACCGCCGGATAACATGACGCCTCTTTCGCCAACTTTGGTCTTTAACCCGTCCGGTAAATCGTCGATGGTCTTTTCCAATTTGGCCGCGTGGCACGCGCGCTCGACTTCCTCGTCCGAGGCGTTTGGTCGGCCGTAGCGCACGTTGTGCTCTAAGGAATCGTTAAATAAAACGGCATCTTGTGGGACAACGGCGACGGCGGATCGGAGCGATTTCATTTGCAAGTCTTTCACGTTGTACCCGTCGAAAAAGACGTCGCCGGACGTGGCGTCGTACGCGCGCAGCGCGATGCGAAGCAAGGTGGATTTCCCGGAACCGGAAGGACCGACGATGCCGATGGATTCACCCGGGGAAATATCTAAATTTACATTTCTAAGAATCTTGCGTCCGTTTCCGTATTCGAAGGACACGTCTTTGAACGAAATGGACGCGCCCTTGTTGCCCGTGGTTGTTTCCGTTGTTTCCGTCGTATTATCGCCATCTTTATTCTTCGGTAACTCCATCGTCCCGTCCTTCACGTTTGACTTTGTCGACAACACGTCGAACATCGCCTCCATGTCGACTAAACTTTGTCTCAACTCTCTATAGAAAAATCCTAAAAAGTTCAGCGGCGCCCACACTTGCAACAGTAAACCATTCGCCATGACTAAATCACCGACCCGGTTGGCTAAACTCGCACCCATTTGCGACGCGTTCCCACCGGCGCCGACCCCTAACGCCGCGCACGACAACGCCGCCGTCATACCTAAAGATAAAAATACCGCCTGACCGGCGTTCAACATCGACGACGCTCTTTCGCTCCCCAACGCGGCTTCGTGGTACCCTCTCAATAAATTATCGTACTGTTTTGACTCTAAATTCACGTTCCCAAAATTCGATACGGTTTCGTAATTCAAAAGCGCGTCCACGGCTTTCCCGGTGGACAAACCGTCCATGGTATTCGCCAACTTTCTCTTGCTCGCGGACACCCCGGTCATGTGCATGGTCCACCACACGTAACAACAAAACGTACTCAAGACCACCGCGACGACGTGCCAACTGAACGCTTTCCACAACAAAGCGCTCACCAGCGCCAATTCTACAAATGTCGGAATGAATGTAAATATGACGGCACGAAATACCATCGATACCGATCGCGTGCCTCTGTCGATGATCCGTTGCAACGCCCCAGTTCTTCTCTGTAAATGAAACTGCATGTCCAAATTCAACACGTGATTAAACACCTCCAGCGCGACTCTTCTCCCAGCCGCCTGCGCGACGGGCGTGAAGGACACCACCCTCAATTCCGTCGCGATGCCAGCCACCGCTTTAAACAACCCGCTCACACACAACATCATCGCCGCCATGTTCGCGGCTTGTAAAGCTTCCGGTCCAACCGGTAACTGCGCCGCTCTCGTCAAATGGTCAATCGCAAACTTAAAATACACCGGCACCGCTAATCCGAACGCTTTCTGTGCCACGAGAAAAACCAACGCGAACGCCAACCGCAGTTTCGTTCCTTTCCTACTAAACGCCACTTTCAACAGGTACGGCAAAACCGTTCTCAAATCCGACCCTTTCGGCGGCATCGGGATTGGACCGTCCTCCTCGGTATCGTTTTCGTTAAAATACGACGTCGTCGACGACAAAGACGGTTTCGCTTTCCTCTCTATTTTCTGTTCCTCTTCCATGGAATCGGAGATGCCGTAGGACGCGCCGGTGGCAGCGGCTGCTCTCGCGCTGCTCTTCGCGTTGTTTCTCGCTTTCGCGACATCACCGCCACCGTTGGCGTATCTTTTACCAAAAATCGACCGCAAAGAACGCATCTTCGAAAGAGAACCACCCCCCCGCGACGACGACAAAGATGACGACGACGACGACGACGTCGATACAGCACACGAACCACCGACGGATGAAGAAGACGAGACGCCGACATTCCTCCTCGTCTCCCCGACGCTCGCGGCCAAACGCGACGACGACAAACACCGCGCGTGGAATTTCCGCGACGATGACGTTTTCGCGGCGCGCTTCTTTTCCGACATCGTCGTCGTCGCTCGCGCGCTCAAGCAAACGCCTCGCATCGTCGCCGACATCACTCACTCACTCTCGTCGTCGTCGTCGTCGTCGTCGTCGTTCACGTTTGTGGTCTTCTTCTTCTTCTTCTTTAACTCTCTTTCCTATTATTATTGTTGTTGTTGTTGTTGTTGTTTTTCCTTTCTTCTTTGACGACGACAAGTGGCGACGACGACAAGTGACGACGACGACGACGACGACGACGACGGACGGATAAAAATTAAAAAAATTGTTGTTGTCGCGCGCAGGCGCGGCGAGGGAAAAAATTTGTATTTATTAATAAGCTTCTCCGACCCCCCGCTGAGCACACAAAAGAACACGTACGCGAGAAAGTGCACCAGAGGCTGCTATTTTTTTTTTTTAAATTCAAGCGCGTGGGTCTTTCTCGCTCGGAAAGAGAGAGAGAGAGACAAACCGTTCACGAGGATGTGAAAATAAAAGAGAGAGGGAGAGAGAGACTTTTTGCGAGAGCCCGCGAGGCGAGAGCGATGATGAGAAGGCGATGATGATGTGAATGGATAAGGGGATAAGTAGTCTGACCCGCTTTTTTTTATTATTTTTTATTTATTATTTTTTTAACTTTTTTCTACTCGTCGTACTATACGTCACATAAAATCTCGCTCTCTCTACAGAGCACGCACGCAGTCGTCGTCTTCTTTTTCTTCGAAAAGCGAACGACCAAAAAAGAAGAGACGCTCACCGGGGAAAGGAGAGGCGTTTCGTTCACGCGCGCGCGCACACACTCGCGCGAGCTCGCGCACAGAGAGAGAGAGAGAAAGAGAAAGAGAGAAAATCTTTTTTGATACGTAATTTTTTAAAGGTGTGGATTTGTTCTTTTCGATCGCTTTTCTTTTCGAATTGTCTCTCGAGTGCGGGTCTCTCTCTCTCTCTCTCTCTCTCTCTCTCTTACGGCGAATCAGAGAAGGAGAAGGTTTCTTTCTCCGTTCATCCGAGCGCGTTTATCTGATCGCCTCTCGTTAAAGTTTTGCGCGGAAAGATAAATTTTTTCTCGGCTTCGAAAAATTTATAGTGTTGAAGGAATCTTCCCCCGCTTTGAAAAAAAAAGAACCTGAGGGGGAGGCGTTCTTCTTTTTCTTCTTCTTCGACCGCGCGCGCGAGAGAGAGATAGTGGGGAGATAGACGCTTTTCCTTCTTTTTTTTTTAAATCTCGTCGTCGTCGTCGTCGTCGTCGTCGGTGGCGACAGCGGCGATTTGGGCGCTTTCGAGAGAGAGAGAGAGAGAGAGAGAGAAGTAGGTTTTTTTCTTCGATTTTTTTTGTCGAAGAAAAAAAAAGGGTGTTTAATTTTTTTTTTTCTTCTCTCTTCTTCGGTTTGTCTTGCTTAGTTAATAAAATACTGACCTGCCCTCTCCATTTTCTTTTCTTTCTCTTTCTCTTTCTCTTTCTCTGTTTTATGTAGCTCAAAATAAAAAAACAAACTCGAGAGAAACGGAGGATGACGAGGTTGACGACGGAAACGAAGAGCGCGACGAGAACGCGAGGAAGAGGGGTAGGAGGAGGAAGAAGAACACGCGCGATCGCTTGTTTTCTCTTCGCGGCGGCGCGCTTCGTGACGACGTTTGTTATACTCGGAACGTTTGGTCTCGCCGCCGTCGTCGACGCGTCTGACGCGTCTGATGAATACGTGACGATCCTCTCTTGGACTTCCTTGGGTACTTCTCTCAAAGACGATGTATCTGGCGTGGGGATCCAAACGAAAAGTGGGAGCGCACAATTCGATAAAGCAAACAACGCCATCGTCTCGAATGGAAACTGGGTAGGCTACGTTGACTTTTCCTCGCTTCGCGCGAATCGGAATGATTATATAGCCGTGACCTATGAAGTGTTTGTGCCCAGCAATAGTAACGGCTTTCAGTACAGTCTCGCGGTAGGAGCGAAAGGAACGCATGGGAACGGCGACAGTTTTTCTTGGGGTTTAGGGCACAATGGTGTTAACAAAGTGTGCGCCCACGTGCCTTGGGGGGGCGAAAACAGTTGCTTTTCAAGTAAAACTTACGACAACTATAAAGGAAGGTGGGTCAAACTCGAGATGGTGAGACCTGCGGGAAAAAACCGGGTGTTGTATTACATAGATGGTGTGAATGTGATTACTTACACGCCTAGTCCCAACGACATAACCTCTGATGGAGTGCTTTCGCAGTTACATTTCTTCAATCAACCGTGGGCAGATAACGTCGGGGATCACAAGGCCGCATCTGGGATAAAAATGAGGAACGTGGAGGTTAAAGTTAAGCGCGAAATCTCCAGAGAGTGTGACCTTTTCTATATAAACGCAATTAAAGATTCAGGATATTGTACTCCGGGCTTTTTCTTGGACAAGGGTTACGCTATCATCGATATCGAGAGCGACTATGATGTTTTATCGAATGGTGATCGAGATCGATCATGGAAAATTAAAGGACTTGCGCCGCAATTCGACCCTGGCACCGGTCCTTTTGAAGAAGATGAATCGATCGAGATTCCTTCCCAAGGTGTTGACAACAATGTAAACGATAAGCATTGGTCGACATTAGCGGGAGATTTCGAATATACGAGAAACAATGCTGTACTCATCGGATGGGACAAGTGGTGGGCCAAGAGAAACATGATGAGTCACTACAGTTTGTTATTTCGAGAGCTTTCCAACAGCTGGACATTCGGTGAAGATTGTGCGTGGTCCGATGAGAACGAGTACGGGAAAAAGAAGGATTGGGACAGACCAGCAGACACGTATTTAGCTGGTATGCGAAGAAAGGAAGCTAAAGAAGGTAACGACGCTAAATTTTCTTTTTATTGGTGTTCTTTGAAACTTCCAAGTCCGCCGCCTGCACCGCCACCGCCATCACCGCCACCGCCACCCCCATCACCGCCACCGCCATCACCGCCATCACCGCCACCGCCACCCGGTGCGAATCCTGGCTCTCCTCAAGTTACCATTGCTAGAAAACCCAAAACTGTGTCGGATTATGAGTTTGATTTTCAAATTTTTGTCAAAGACGACGGTTGCAGTAACCCATCGAACTGCTTTGGGGACGACTCGACTCGCCGAGAAAACAAGAACCGCGGCTTATTTTGCGAGGCTTTCGTGAAAAAGAAAGGAGACAATGCTTGCACGTACGAAAAATCAAACCCGCGCGAGTACCCTTGCTTTAAATGGGATAACTTCTTCGATGAAACAAAGTCTGGCGCTGGAAAAACTGCTCTCACGCTGGTGAACGATAAGAACGAAAAAGTTACGGGAAACATGCAAATTTGGTACAAGTGCTTTTGGAAATATCCGAACGGTCAGATTGTGCCGCAAACTTCCGACAACGATTTCACGCTTTTGCACGAATTTGAAGCTGCTGCAGACTGCGGAGCATGGGCGCCTGCGTTGATGTACACTCCGAACGACCAGCGAGTATCGACATTGGTGCGCAAGTTTTTGCTCTCAAGCCCTACGTTTCTATCTTCGAATTGCGACGACGTAATCTCGACGCGCGAAGCAGTATTCCGTGAGTTCGATAATGACCCACTCGATGGTAGTTTATCGTTTGATGAGATTGAGCGTGCCTTTTTGCTACATGATGTGGACACGAGCTATCTGTACCATCTGAAAAATTCGGGTGAATTTGCGGAAAACGGCGTGTTATTGAGCGAAGTCATTTTATCACCAACGTTTCCTTTCGCGTGCGTACCGTCGGATCCTATGCCAAAAGTCATCGTAAATAAAGTTACTTATCCAGACATGGATACTCAGGAGGAAGAGTGCGCCGAGAACAACGAGAGACTCGATTTGGAGTGGGATTACACTCCCGACAAATGGAATGAAAAGATACAATTGACTTGCGTCTATGCGGATGGTATATTGTATCGAAAGATTTCCGGCAGCAACATATTAAACTTAAGAAAAATCGAAGACGTTCGTCCTTCTTTAGGCGTTGGATCCAAAGCCGTCCGTTTGCTCTCACAACTTTCATTTGATGATGTAAGTGCGGCAGGGGAGTTAATTCAAGGTAGGCAACAAGGAGTAGTACGTATAATTGATTGCGGCGATGGACTCAAATGCCTCAAACGGATAAGCCCAGTTATTCAAGCCATCGTGCTCAAAGATCAGCCGTCGATGCAAATGTCTGCTATCATGACGTGGGTGCGCTTATACGATAGCGACGCGCCCAGGTCTGATAAACAAGGATACATCTGGCACGGTCGACATGATGATCCCAAATACGAAAAGTTTTTCGGCATCAATGAAGAGAAAAAACTGACTGCAAAATTTTATAACCTTGACAATTTTGCAACAACAACAACGACGCTTTCATCCGGTGAAAGTGCGTCGTGGCATCACGTCGCGATGACTTTGAACAAAGAGCACGGAATCGGACTCTTTATCGACGGAGAGATTCAAGCTTCAAAACAATCCGGTGATATTAACAGCAAGATCGATTATCCGACGATATCGCCCTTCATACACGTGTTTGATTTGAAGGCTGAATACGACGATTTCCGCATCTACCACGGAGTTCTGACAGAAAAGCACGTCAAATCTATCCATTCTTGCGGTCGTTCCGTTCAATGTTCAAAACTCACGGCGAGCAGACCGCAATCGCGTCGAATTTATTGCATCGTGGCAACTTTTGAAACGATGAGCACGAGCGATCTGCCGCCGTGCGTCACTGGTCTATTTTACGACGGAGCAGTTATAGATTTACAAGGCATACCAAGTCGGAAGGGCCTATCGTTTTCTTTCCGCGATACTGCTCTGAATGAAAAAAGCTTCGAGGTTTTGCGAAGGACTATTGACGCAAACGGGCAACCAAACGGAGAGTACACGGCGGTTGTTTTGATAGAGTCTTCCTTGGAATTGTGCGCGACAACTTTTGCCTCGCTCACCTTTTTCGACGACGAAAGTATGCAAACTCCTGGAATCACGTACGATTACGCGATTCGTACCAAGATGCAATCGAGCACTGTCAAATCTGCAATTTCTGACCCGTTGATATACACGATCCCATGGTACGCAACTGTGGACGGCGAAATTACGGTAGGCGACACAGGAAAGCCACAAAAATTTGTTCGCATATGCTCGTATCTTCTGAGAACAGTAAGCAAATCCGCCGCAATTACCGATATCATACCTTCTTTGAGCACGAAGGAAAATCTCGCAAAGTTTATGAGAGTGGAACACTCGAACAAGTTGAACGATAAAGCTTACCAAGCTACGGATTCTTTCCGCGACACGTCCGTTAATTTGGATGAAGGCGAATTTTTAAAAATTACGCTGAGCACATTTAGCGCGATTGAAACTGTAAAAATTTGCACAAAAGGAGACGAATCACATTCGTTAGACGTTCGCGTTTTAGATTACGATGATCCCAGAGATATTGGTGATACAGGTGCGAAATGTATTCTCGCCCGTGACGAAACGGACGGTTCAATTTTATACGAACACGATGATGAATATCGTCTGAGTTGTCAGAGCTACATTTGCTCGGGCACAATCGTCAAAGTATACACTGGTCAAATCATCACCGTGAAATCTTTGGAAACCACTGGAACGATTGCAGAAATTGCAGAAATTGAGGCGGAGGGCGTGAAAGTGAACTGCCCATATTCGACATTCACCGACGAGGATGGATTTTACGAGATGGAGATCATCAATTTCACTCCGAACTTACCAAAAGTTATGCATCTCGGAGTTCTCGCGCACATGGTTAAAATTTTTGATCCAACCGAGGAAACTCTACTCTCCGTCAATGAAAATGTTGCTCCTGAATCGCTTTTACTCGCGTTGGATCTTGACAAGACTGCGTTTGATCATTTGACATCTTACGGTGGCGCGCACCTTGGAGGTGTCATAAAACGGATACCAAACGATAAGTGGCATCAATTCGTAAAAGAGTGTTTGGCGAAAGCCCCAGTCAACGGTGTGTGCACGACCTGGGACAAATACAGCACGTACGGCGCGATGCCCGATTGGGACGTGAGCGAAGTGACGGATATGAGCGGAGAAACAGCGTCAGGCGCACATCAAGGTTTTTTTGGTAAAACCACATTCAACGGCGATATTTCGCGATGGGACACGTCGTCAGTGACAACAA
>Ga0181570_10001839_pt1 | contig 17731 bp, 17 predicted proteins | sample 101ome_18_FD_148667 | JGI IMG/M metagenome (GOLD analysis project Ga0181570, IMG submission 148667) | Coastal salt marsh microbial communities from the Groves Creek Marsh, Skidaway Island, Georgia - 101406AT metaG (spades assembly) | ecosystem: Environmental > Aquatic > Marine > Intertidal zone...
TATATAAGGTATTATATTAATAGTTTTTAAAAAACAATATTTATATGATTATTGATTGCATTTGCGGACTCAAAAAATTTAAAGTTGATCCAAATGAAATTCCAAGCGAAGGTAGACAAGTTAAGTGTGGAGTGTGTTCGCAAGTTTGGTTTTATAATCCGAAAAACCCAACAGCATCAACACCAATCACTGAAGATGCTCAGCCACAAATTGAAGAAAGCAATGTTGCACCTACACCTGAACCAGAAATTCCTGCGGTAGAAGAAACTCCAACACCGCCACCTCAAGAAGAGCAAATACCCCAAAATGTGGAAGAGGTAATTTCTGAAGCTGAACAAAACGACACGATGTCTAGAGATGATTCAGAAAAAGATTTTGTTGAAGAAACTCCTGTCGACCAACCGATTGAAGAAGAACCAGCACCACAAGAAGAAAGAGCATCTAATCCTTTAAAAGTATTTGTAGATGATGAAGACGAAATTTCAAAATCTGACATGGATGAAAATTTAGAAAAGTTACAAGAAGAGAGAAAGAAAAATAAAAAAGAATCTAAGCCAAAAACAGGTTTGGGTATGAGACTGAGAATGATGCTTTATTTATTAATTATTTTACTATTTGTTTTATCTATATTTTCAGTTCCTTATAAGCAGCACATCTTAATGGCATTTCCAAGTTTGAGTTGGTACTTTGATGCGGTCACTCCTTATTATATTATAATTAGTAAATATTTAGTGAAACTGATTAGTCAGTTTTTATAACAGCTAAATATTATTTTTTATTTTTCTTGATATTTTTTTTACGTTCTTCAGCTTTTTGTTTAGCCGCTAATACTTTTTCGTAATTTGTGACAGAATTTTTTAATTTTTTTAACTCTTTTTCTTTTTCACCAGCAACATAAACATCAATCGTTGCTTCTACTTTAATATTTTTTGATAAAGGATGTTCTCTACTAATTAATTCATTTTCAAAGTTAATTTTAAAAGGGGTTAAAGATATTTGCTTTCTAAACTCAGTATAGTTTTGATAGGTTGAAGTTGTAACGAACTTAATTCTGTTAATTTGATAATCTTTTCCCAAAAAGGTAGTTTTTCCTTCCACTAGATTATTAATGGTCACTCCAGATTTTCCTGCATTAGGGGAAAGCGAATTTTTAAAGTCTTGAAATTCTTTAGTGCTCATGATTTTTTCAAGCTCTTTAGCTTTGTAGTATTCTTGTTCTTGGCTAAGCTTTCCTTTTTTAGCAATATCGATCAAAATCATTCTTGATTTATCACTTATTCCACTTGTCATTTTTAATTTCTTATTTTGACCAGATAACGTGATGCCCGTGTAGATTTCTAACCCTAGAATAACAATTACAACAAGGACAAAAAAGCCAAATCCAAGAACGATAAACCTAGATTTATCTGGAATGGTTTCGTCAGGTAAACCAGGTACTTCTTTATTTTTATCTTTTTTCCCAAACATGCTTGAAGATTTTTTCTTTTATATCATTGAATTGTTTCTTAGCGTTATGATTCGTTTCATCTTCGATAAACCTTTGAAGTAAGTTTAATCTTTTTTTTCCGTATGTTAATGACCCAAATTCTTGATCTTCAATGGCTTGTGTAGCTTTTAAAAGTTCTTGGATATTAAAATTCTCTTTAATTTTCATAAATATGCTAATGTTTTCTTATTGATTCGTACTATATATGTTTGATCATTCAGATTCTATAAAAGATATTCTTCAGAGTGCAAAAGAAGAACTAAAAAAAAGCCCTGAATTTAAAAAAACTCAAATAGGATCAAATCCAAGAAGTAAAAAACCAACAAATAAAGAAAGTGTTTTGGTTTTAAAAGATACTGCAGAAGAGCATATTAAAGAAATTCAAAACAATATTTTGACGCTTAATAACGAGGTTAAAAATATTCAAGATCTACTCGTCTTAAAAAATGAAGCACCTATTACTGAACAACCAAACATCTTATATTTAAAAGAAGAATACAAACCTGATTTTCAAAGTATTTTAACCTTAAATTATGAAATTGATCTTGATCAGCCTTTAATTCTTGATCAAGAAATTGAAAGTTCTGCTCATGATTTAGAAGCTGAACTTTCAGCTCTAGATTTAAATGTGGATGCAGAAGATCCGATTTACAATAAAGTAGATTACATTGAGCAAAAACAAACAGATATTAAGAATAAGCTTGATAATATTTATGAAAAATTAGAAGACGATAGCACAAATACTGAAGTTAAAATTGATCTTTTATCCAAAAATTTAGATGAAAAAATTTATGAAAATATTTCTAATATTAACAAAACAATAGAAGATTTAAAAGATTCCCTACGAGCAGATGAGATCAATCAATCCATTCAGGATAACAATGAAGCTTTAAAAAATAATTTAGAGTTAACGCTTTCAGCTAAATTAGATCCCGCGATAGAAAAAGTTCAAGTTTTACAAGAGAATTTTTATCAAGTGAATGAAAGCATTGTTGAAAGCAATGAAGGTTTAAAGCAGAGCTTTTTTGAAACTAATGAGATTTTAAAACATGACATTCTTGAGAGTAATGAGAATATAAAATCCGAGATTATAGATAATATTAGAAGTTTAGAAGATGAAAGAATTCGATTAGAAGAAGAGCGAATTGCAAGAGAAAATGGTCCTCAGGAAAAATTAGAAAAAAGATTTAGAGAGATCTCAGATATTTTAGAATCTCAAAATCTTAAAATGCAAAATTTCTATAATTCAATGGAAATGAGACATAATCAAAACATGATCCAAAATGTAATTTCAAATTTCATGAACAATATTCAAAATTATGAGAAAAAATTTGAAGAAAAAATTAATAGTATCAATCCACAAAATTTCACTACTCAAGTTACACCAATACAACAACCACTTGATCAAGATCGCATTCAAGAGACGATTGTTAATTTTGAAAGACGTATGGATGAAAAAATTAGAAATTTACAAAACAACAATAATATTCCGTCTAACATTTCAATCAATATTCCTCCTAATACGAATGCTCCAATATCAACTAATCAGCCTAATCAGATTCAAAATGATCAAACGCAAGTTGAAAATAAACAAAATGATTTTATGACTAAGCTGGAAGAAAAGTTAGATGAGAAAATACAATCATTGCAAAGCCACCGTGAAAATCAGAAACTGGATATTAGTCAAATTAAATCAATTAATGAAAGTATCGATTTATTTAAAAGTTCCATTGATAAAAAGTTTTTAGCTTTTGATGATATGGTTCGAGACTTAAATGTGTTTACCAGAGATATAAAAGATCAATTGCCATCAGTGGAAGGAATTTCAACTGATATTATTGCACAATTAAAACAAAGCATAAACTCAAGTATTCAAACTGAATTAAATCGGATTAATGATAAGCTCATTAAATTTGATGACTGGATGAATTTGTTAAAAGATAAATCAACTCTTGATATTGATTTAGAGGCTTATCAAGATTTAGAAAAGTTTAAAACGATTGAAGAAGCTCGAGCTTTTATTACAAACGAGATTATTTCTAATACCCAAAAATGGGTACTTAAGAATAAAAATAAAATTGACGAATTAGCAAAAATTTTATTATCATAAGCTCCTATGCTTAAAAAGAGTAAGGGTTTTTCATTAATCGAATTATTAGTGGTTGTTGCGATCATTGCGGTGATTGCAGGGGTAGGGCTTGTAAATTATCAGCAGTATGTCGAGTCAGCAAAAAAGAGAGTAGCTCAAGCAAATTGGAACAATGTTTTGGAATATTTAAAAATTGAAACAGTCGTTCTTAACAATCAGATATTAAGAGAGTCTCCAACAGTCAAAGTTGGCAATACTTTGTGGGAATCGGGCACACATACTTTAGATCAATATATTAATGGGGCCGCGGCTTACCATGATTTAGGAACTGGCCTAGCAAATTTTAAAAATCCTTATAATAATTCGGATAGCAGACAAGTTTATTCAGCTTCAAATAATGATGATACAAATGATAGCGGATATCAGAAAAAAGGTTCTATTGTGTTAAGAATTCATCCTGATTATTCTACAGATGGCTCAAAAATCAATGGAGAGAGAAACTTTCAAGTGCTATATTATTCTGACGATAATGTTGAGGATGTTAGTCGTATAGTAAACTTTAAATTTCAGTAGATGTGCAAAAAGCAGTTAGATTTTTATCTGGATTAGATTTTAAATTAATTATTATTTTTTTATGCTTGGTCGTTTATTTACCTACGGTTACTTACGAATTTATTTGGGATGATTTTGTTTTATATCGTGAATTCATTCAACGAGATTATATTGATTTAATTACCACAAGATTAGATAGTATTTATTCTATCCATTATTACCCAGTTCTTTTGCTCACTCATAAAATTGATTATTTTTTAAGCCAATTGATATTTATCGATCAGGTTGACCGAGCTCATTTTACCTATGCTATCATTCCTCATGTGACTAATGTGATACTCTATATATTAACGTGTTATTGTTTTTATCTTGTCACACAGATTTTTTTTAAACAGGATAAAATCCAAATTTTGTTAACTTGTATTTTTATATTACATCCTTTGCATGTGAATAGCGTGGCTTGGGTGTCAGGCCGTACTGATTTGTTGGCAACATTATTTTGTCTTAGTACTTTAGTCTGTTTTTATCAGCTTATTCAGAAAAAAAATTTAAAATATTTATTACTAACCTGTCTGATGTACAGTTTAGCTGTCTTTTCTAAAATCATATCCCTTACCTTTATTGGAGTATTATTTTTAACATTTATTTATTTTTTATATTTAAAGAAAGAACGTTTTTTACAACATAGATTTGTAATTTATTTTTTTATATTTACTGTTTTTTTATTTACTCTTTATTTTTACCTTTTCTTTAAATTTACGATGGTACAAGGCTCTGAAAAAGTTTTCTTTGAGTCAGCTAGTTTTAATGATTTTTTTAGACATTTGTTAAATCCTATTTCTTTTTATTTAACAAAAATATTCTTTCCATTTAATCATTTTACAATCTCGAGCCCTGTTCCTAGTACAGGTCTGATGATAATTAATTTAATATTATTTCTATTTCTTCTATCTTTTTCTGTTTACCGCGCTTATGAAAAGAAAGATTTTTTATTACTCTGTTTCATTCTATTTATTTTTTGTACGTTAAGTACTGGCGTTTATAGTTATTTTAGAAGCTTAGAAGATGAGCGATTAGTCACCTTATCCAGTTTAGCAGAACGTTATGGTTACATGGCAAGTTTTGCATCTGTCTTAGTTATTGGCTATTTTTTAAATTTTGTTTCTAAAAAATATCAAACGCAACTCGCTTTTGCTTTGATAATTGTATTTTTTTTCTTTTCTATTCTTAGAGTGCCGGTCCATGAAAATTATTTAACTTATGCGTTAAAAAACAAAGAAAATGATCGAAACCAAAGTCATTATGGCGTTATTGCACAAGCTTATAATGAAATGGGTCAAACCGATGAAGCAATTAAAGTTTTGCAATATGCTACTCAAAAATATCCAAAACTGAGTTTTTATTATGTCATTTTAGCTAATGAAGAAGATAAACGAGGAAATGTTAAAAAAGCTGAGCGGTATCGATCCAAGGCAAGAGCTTTGCATCAAAATGATCAAAAGTTTTTTTATAAGGCTGGTATATTTTTCTATGAGCAGCGCCAATACGAAGTTGCCAAGAGTTATTTTTTAAGATCTATTTTTTTAGATAAAAAATTACTAAATGTAATACAAAACCAAATCTATCTTGCGCGCATTGAGATGGATCAAGGTAATTATGAGCTCAGTAATAAGATGTTTAAAAATATTATTGATCTCGACCCTTTAAATGCTGAAGCGCATTATTACACTGGTTTAAGTTATCTTAAAATGAAAGATAAAAAACAAGCTATTTTCTACATTCAAAAAGCAGCTTCTTTAAACTCTGAAATTTTAGAGTGGATACAATCAAAGAAATAATCTTTGGCGGTAAAAATTAAATTTATAAATATAAATTAAACTTGCAATAATGAACCATTGTAACACCGAGTCAAAAAGATCAATTTTTAACCCAAGTTTAAAATTAGAGGGTGATAATACTTGCTGCAAATCAATCACACCTGATGCATTGAGAATTGCAAGATTTGATATCACTGTTGGAATATGACTTCTAAAAAAGAACAGAACTAGAAAGACAATCATTAATTTTTGATTAATTTTGTTTTTAGCAAAACTTGTTTCAAAAAAAAGTGGAATAAATAATAATACAAAAACCAGTCGGTAATTGACATTATAACTTAAGATAAAACTAAATAATAAAATTAAAAAACCAGCTACCCAAAAAGTTTGACTTCGTTTTGAGTGATGAAGAGGGGTTTGGTTTTTTGGACATAAAACAAAAATGAAACCCGTTAATAAAAGATTAAGCAGGGTGTACCACAATGAAAACATGGGAGCGTTCATGCCAAGGTTTTTTAACAAAGCATAATACAGTGTATTACCTGAAAAAGTTCCTGATCCAGGAAGGCCTGCCATTATTTTGTTTGAAAGCATCACTTTAATTTCTGCATGATGGATGATTATAAAAAATAATCCTAATATTCCCATTAATGAAAAAATAAATATTACTAATCTCCGTTTTTCTTTGACAAACAATAACCCTAAGATGATGGGATAAATTTTTAATACGCTTAAACAAACATAAAGCGTTGCCGAATAATATTGATAAATATTTTTTTGATGAACAAGCCATGCAATACATAAGAAAATCAGAATTAAAAACATTAAATCAACATTTAGTCGTTGATAGGCGTATAAAAAATAAGGCGAAAAAATAATAAAGAATACCAATAACCAACGTTTCATATTATGAATAGAAATCCATTTTACAATGGTAAGTAAAAAAAAAGTAAAAGTGGTCCAAAATACAAAATCAGGTTTTAGGTAATAAAATATTTTAGGAGTATAAATCCAAGCGGGAGGATAAACACTTGCTCGGTTACCCGCATCACATGATAATTCAAAAAAACGGTTTTTGTTTTCAATGGCACATTTTGCAAACCCTCTAACAAACTCCCAATCATAAAAACTTGGCGCAAAGCTATAGTGCCCAAGGTATGGGTAAAGGTTATGATAATGAATGACATACATCCATATCAAAGCAGCAAAGATAAAGCTTAATGCATAAGGATTGATATTAAACTTTTTCATTAGTTCTTTAATTTTTGATCCATGAGTGCTTTAAATTTTGGATTATCACTCACCGCTTCAAATAATAATTTTTCAGCTAAGGCTTTATCACCTAGTTCTTTTGCAATAATGGCTGCATTATATTTTGCGGTCGTGTGAAGGTCATTATAGGTGTAAGCTTTTTTAAAATATTCTAACGCTTTAGGTTTAAGATTAAGATTAGCATAACATACGCCAATATTAAAAAAGACATCATCATCCATATATTGATACATTTTGTAATCATATTTATGAATCTGAGGAACATCTTTCCATAAATTTTTCTTTTTAATATCCTCAACCTTGATTAGTTTTTGAAGTGCAAGTTGATATTTTTTTTCATTTAATAAATCGACCCCTTCTTTCATTAAAATCATTGGATGGTTTGAGAATTTCTTTTTATAAAGTTTAAATAAATTCATCGCTTTATCATGATGACCCCATTCTTGTAGGTTTTGTGTAAGCAAAAGATAATTTCTAACTGAATTAGGAAATAAATTAAGATTTTGATAAAAATAAAAAAGTGCTTGCTGATTTTTTGTTTTATCTTGATTTAAAGATGCCTGTTTCATCAAAATCACTGAAGGGACAATATTGTAATAAAGATGAGGTTTTGATTGATAACTTGCTTGATAAAAGAAGGTAATATCATCTTTATAGACCTTTGATCGGTCATATAACAAAAACGCATAACCAATCAGAATGAATATAAAAGGAAAGGTGACTAAATATTTTTGTTTAAAATGATGTTTTGAGATGAGTTGCAATGTTCCAAATATAAGAAAACTTAATCCAGGAACCGCTCCATACGTATAGCGTTCAGCAAGTTCAGAGACTAAAGGAAAACTATCAGCGTCTAAAAGTCCAAAATATATTGGAAAGGCAAGTGAGGCTCCTAACCATAAAAAACTAAATAAAAAATAAATTTTTCCCTTTTTAACAAAAAGGTAAATAAAAAATAAAAATAATAAAACCAATCCTATAAATAAAACAAAGCCTAATTCTGGATACTGCAAATCAGCAACAAGGTAGATATGGTCATAAGGAAAAAATAAGGATTTGCTATAAAAATAAAATGAACTAAAAAAATTTGAGATGATATTAGGATCCATTTTTAAATGGTATGAATTGGTAAAGAAACTTCTAAGCGTATAAAAAATAATAAAAGTGAAAATTAGAGAACAAAAGAGAATAATAATATTTTGAATATTGGCTTTATCTTTTTTGTTTAAATAATGATCTAAAAGAAAATAAACTGGAATAAGAACTATAAAAAAAATTGATAGTAATTTTGAGCATAAGGCCAGAAAAAAACTTCCACATACCCAAATGATATTTTTCCAAGAATGATTTTGAGAAAATGTTAATGCATGATGAAACGTTAACAGGCCAAATAGCAAATATAATAATTCATTTCTTGATGTGACATTAAATAAGGGTTGGGAAACAATGGGATGAAATAAAAAAAATAAGACCGCGATGCTTGTTATGATTTTTTCTTTATGATTAGAAAGTCTATCTAAAAGTTTAAATAATAAACAAGCATTAATTAAATGAAGAGCGGCATTGGTAATACGAGGAATAATAATTCTTCTTTCATCAAGATAAACATTAATATCTGTAAAAAATATTTTTAGAGTTAAAAAATTATCGATTAAGTGGGATATAAAATAAACAGGATAGAAATGGAAATTTGCATATTCGATCATGGCTTTGACTTTTAAATGCCACGGCGCTTCTAAAAAAGTTGAGATTAAATAACGATCATCATAGATAAATCCGTAGGTAAACGTATGAAAAGTGAATGCTAAAAAAGTAATGAAAAAAAAAATATAAAAACTTTTATTATTTTTTAAAATATTCTTAATCATGATGGAAAAAGAAATCTTCTTATATCATTTAAGTAACTTGCAAAGGCTATTATAATTGTAATTTTTGCAGCCCATGCCCAAAATGAACTTCCCGTATGTTTACTTGCAGATCTCCACACCCCAATGGTTGAAATAACAATATAGATTAAAGTGATGACACTTAAAATTAAAGTGAGAATCAAAGACAAAGTCGTTTCAGGTACAAAATTAATCGCTTTTAATTTTTCTAATGGGTGATTTGAAAAACCAAATAAAACGCCAAGAATCAATAAAAAAAGGATTAGAGGAATGATATTTCCAAAGAACCAGTAGCTTTTCGCTAAGCTAAATTCGCCTTTAAATAGCTTTTTTAAGGTGTTTTTCACAAATATGCTTATTTTGGGTTTGTATACATTTTGAAAATTTGAGAAATTATAATATAGGTAATTTGATTTATAAATCAAAACCTTAAATTTAGGGAGTAAAATGAAAAAAACATTTGAAAAAGGTTTCTCGCTAATTGAGCTTTTGGTGGTTGTTGCAATCATCGGAGTTTTAGCAGGTGTGGGTATTGTTGGTTATCAAAGTTATACCGAGTCTGCTAAAAAATCAGTTGCGGAAGCAAACTATAATTCTGTTAAAAGATTTGTTGAAACTGAATTAACACTTTTAAATAACTCAGTTCAATCAACTTCAGCAGCAATTAAACAAGGTCAAACACAACCTGGTTGTACATCTTCAACAGCTTACTCAGTACACTCTACTGACATGGCTGATTTCTTAGATGGACTAGCTTGTTACTTTGGTACATCACCTGGAAATATGGCGTTTAAAAACCCATTTGATGCAGGTGGTGGATTAGGAGTAACTGCGGTTAACGCAACTTCAGCATCTTCATCTTTGAAGAAAGGTACAATCTTAATCAGATTAGCTAAATCTGGTGAAGGTGATGCGACTGCTGCTGTGGTTGGAACTGCAAGTTCTGGTTGGTTTGTAGTTGAGTATTACTCTGCTGACGGTACAGTTGATACAAACAAAGTGAAATCGATCGAATTAAAATAATTTAATTATTTTATTACAATAATATAGCGCTAGCATTAATTTGTTAGCGCTATTTTTTTTAGTCTTAAAAAAATACCTAGCCGTTTAAAAAAATCAACAGGCTCATTTTTAAATTTATGTTTAAAATAAACTTGTTGAATAGTAGCGATATTTAAATTTTGAAAAATTTTTTCATATACGTAAAAGATTTCGCTACTATCTTGATACTTATTAATATTCACGTGTTTTTTCTTTAACTGTCTAATCATTTCAAAAATAATAAAATTTAAATTGAATAACCTTTTTATCAGCAAGATATAAATTAAACTTATGATCATTAAACCAATCGATAACATCACGGCCATTTGTTTAACATTATCGGTAGGTTTAATTTGTTTTATTTTTGAATATAATTTTCTTTGTTCAAATTGGTTATATGATACAAAAAACTGAGTCCAGCGATAATCGATATAACTAAAATATTGAGCAAAATGTTTAAATTGTTGTGACATTCGATTAATCAGAGTTAGTTGATTTTGATTTTCTTTATTCAGGTACATTTGTTGATCAAGATAAAGATTATTATTTAAATTGACTCGGGATAAAGGAATAATTTGAGTGGGATCATATCTTGTCCAACCTTTATCTTTTAAATAAACCTCAACCCACGAATGTGCATCAGATTGTCTGAATGAATAAAATCCACCAATATTATTTTTCTCTCCACCATAATATCCAGTCACAATTCTTGCTGGAATACCGGCTAGTCTTGCTAATATCACAAAGGTTCCTGCATAATATTCACAGTAACCCTCTTTTGTTTCAAAGAAAAATTTTTGGTAATCATTTCCTATAATTTTTGGTGAAAGGGTATAAAAAAATTCTTCATTTTTAAAATGATTTAAAACAGTAGTTAAAAACTGTTGTTGGCTCCCCAAATTGTTTTGATCAACCCAAGTTTTTAACTTTGAAAAATCTTGGTTAGGAAGTTTTAAATAAAATGATTGCGCATTTTGATCCAGGTAATCGGTAAGTGTAGAGCTAGAACTTTTTAGTGAAAATATTTTAGATTTATCAAGTGCTTTAGAATTTGATGAGGTAAAATTATAAGGGTGGACTCGGTAACCTTCACCCACAGCGCTTACATAATCAAGAACAGGCAACCACTTTTTCCCATGCGCAGACATGGTGAGTTGATAATTTAAACGATCTTCTTTTTTAGAAATACGGGTTTGAAATTGGTAGAGAAGACTGTTGGGTGCCTCAATCCATTCTTGTTGTTGGTTTAATATATCAAAGACTTTAACTCTAAAATAAAGTTCTTTTTGATTAATCGTATTATTATTAAAATTGACATCAAAAACTTTTTCTCTGGTATTAGTAATACTGTTAAAACTTCCAAGATTAATTTTATCAGGAATGCCAATTTTATTTTGACTGGGTTGTAAAAAGCTTATGTTAATGTGAGTTCTTGGAAAAATAAGATACGTTCCAACGATAAAAGGAAATAAAGCAAGTACAAATCCAAAAATTTTAATTAGATTTTTCCATTTGAAATCAGGAAATTCAATCTGGTTAATCATATAAAGTAAATAAATTCCAAAAAACATAATAGTAAAAGATAGGGCACAACTTATTAAATCTTGGCCATCCAGAAGGCTAATGACACTGATAAAGAAACTTAAGTTAACATAAAAAAAGTAATCTCTTTTTTGATGAAGTTCAAAAAATTTAAATATCATGAGTATGCCTAGGATATGGACAAACAATTCTTTCGTTATGGTTTGATAATCAAAATAAAATTGAAGATATAAACTGGCTAAAATCAACATCAAACGAACTAATTTTTTTAAAAAATATATAAGTCGTTGATGCAAATAATTAAAACCAATTAACAATACCCAAAACAAGATGTTCAAATAAGATAATGGTGAGATTAATGAAGCGATGGACAAGATTAATAGGAGACTTGCGATAGAAATTGGTTCTTTAAGATTAAATGTTTTTAGCATAACACAATTTTTTTAATATTTTCTCACAATGCGTTTTTGTAGAATTAAACTCAGATGTCACTTGATTGATTTTTAGAGCAAATTTCTTTTCATGATCATAGCAATAAAGAATTAAAAAAGAGCAATATTGAAGCCTGGTTTCAAAGTCTTTTTCAGGATGAAGGGTATCAAAATCAATGAGGATTTCTTCACGTTGAATGTCTGAATTGAAATATTTAACAAACTTTTTCTTTTTTGCAGTTGAAATTTTCCATGCAATTTTACTTAAACTGTCACCGGGTTGATATTCTTCAATTCGATCAAATTCATAAAACTCGCCTTTAGAATGAATATTGAAATTTTGCATATACCAATCCACTTTTCGTGGAGGAGCGGTAGGCTTTGGATAGACAAATACTCTGCCGTTTAGTTTTTGATAACTCCATGCTTTAATAATGCCAAAAGGAAAAAGGGTATAACAAGTTAGTGTCGGTAGGGTAAAAATTCCTCGCTGTTTAAATTGTTTTAAGATTTCAATGTGATTATCACCTGAAAAAAAGTCCTTTTGAGCTTGCGCTTCTTCCATTTCTACACAAACATTCATTTTTTTAGTATCGGTATGATTGATCACATGAATTTTAATTTTATTAAAATGATCTTGTTCAGCTAAATATTCAGTTTTGCTATGAAATGAGAGCTGATGGAGGTTTTGGAAGGTTAATAATATTGAAATAAAGAAAATAAAAAAAAGAATAATAAAGATTAATAGTGAAAAATTATTTTGATAAATCGTTGAAGCTAGTAAACAAAAAAACAAGAAAATTCCTAATTGAAAACCAAACCAAGTTGGAAAAATATAAATGTTTTTTTTATTAAGTTTTTTGGTGTTTGTTTCTTCGTTGTAATTTAATGTGCGTTTGATGAGGATTTGGTTTAAGAAATTCATGCCTTAGTAAGGGACTTGAACTTTTTTAATTATTTCATTTTGAATAAATACTTCAGTTTGATATTTGCTGTTATGTTGAATACGATGCCTTAAGACATAAGGTAAAATTTCTTGAACATCTTTTGGAGATACAAAATCACGTCCATTGACATAAGCCCATGCTTTCGACAAGTTTGTTAAATAAATTAAACAACGAGTTGATAACTGGAATTCAAAATTACCATTTTTGATAAAGCTTGAGATATTTTGAATGTAATCAAGAGTGACATGATTATTTTTAATTTGCAAAACAGCTTCTTGGTCTTGTTCAAAAACATAATGACTTTGTGTACTTTGAATTTGAATATTTTTTTGGTTTTCTAAAATTGCTCGTTCTTCTTCGATGGATAATGGACTCATATTAAATGATACCATAAAACGGTCGAGTTGAGATTCAGGAAGGAGCGATGTTCCAGAAAAATCTGATGGGTTTTGTGTAGCAAGGACAAAAAAAGGTCGAGGCAATTCATAACGCTTACCATCAATGGTAACAGCTTTTTCTTCCATACATTCCATAAATGCACTTTGAGTTTTTGGTGAAGCTCGGTTTAATTCATCTGCTAAAATTAAGTTTCCAAAAATTGGTCCTGGATTAAAACGGGTTTGGTTTTCTTCAATAATATTAAATCCTAAAATATCTGAAGGTAATAAGTCTCCGGTAAATTGAATTCGTTTAAAATCTAATCCAAGCGATAAAGCTGTGGCTTTGGCAAAAGTTGTTTTTCCGCTTCCAGGTGCATCTTCAATTAAAATACTACCTTCACTTAAAATAGCTGCGAGTGCAAGTTTAATACGCTGCTCATTTCCAACTACGTAATTAGAAATATCATTTATGGCCGTTTGTATACTTGAAGTTTTTAGCATCAACTCAACATAAAATATCGTATGTGCTATGGCTACTCAAATTTTCTAAGCTCGATTGAAAGGTCTTGTCTTAGTTGCCTTTGCTCATCCCTCGTTTTGAGGTTAATTAATGTACGAAGGGATGTGAGTTTGCTGATGAGTTTTTTTTCGTAGTGCTTGGTAAAATAGTGATTGTGACCTTTGAGTTTTTGGTTTCGGCTTTGAATTCGTTGCATAATCTTTTTTTTAATTTCATCTAATTTTTCGTGATAAACTAAATTATCTTCTTCTAAACTTTCATGCTCAAGCCATTTCACTTCAATTCCGTTTTGTGATTTTATAATACCAAGATGTTGGTCACATTTTTTACAAATCATGGTGTCAAGCAAGGTTCGTCCACCAAAGATTTGAGGTTCTGGTTTTTTAGATTTAAAATAGATGTAAAACTTACGACAGGCTGGGCATTTACCTATTTTAAAAAGCATATAAAATGTTTAAAGATATTTACTTGAGAAGTCAAAAATATTTAAAATAAATGAAAACCATTTTGAGCAAAAATAATTATTTTATTCCACTTAGCTTTTTTATTATTGCTATTCATCAAATTATTTATCAGCCTTTGCTTGGACCCATCCAAACTCATTTTGCAGATTATAATTATTATATGCATCAATGGATTATCGGATCAATTTGGTTTAAGAAAAATTTATTTTCAGTACCTTGGTTTACCCCAAGTTATTGCATGTCTTTTCCTTTTTATGCAAATCCTCAAAATCAATTTTATTCTATCTCTCAATTATGGTTTAATTTTTTTGATCCAGTAGTTGCTTTAAGGTTAAACTTTTTATTTTTATCGCTTGTCGCTTTTTTTGGTTCTTTTTTACTTTTAAGAAAAGTATTTAAACTTGATCTTATGATCTGTGTATTTGGGGCTATGCTTTTTTTATTTAACGGTTTTTTTAATGAACGCGCTTTGGTATCTCACTACGGTGCCGTCCTCTTTGTTTATGTTCCTTTGTATTGTTATTGTCTTTGTGAATCTTCAAAATATTCTTTTAAACATACAACAGGTTTATCCTTTTTATTCGCGTCTTCCTTAGTTTTGGCACATTTAATTTATGGTGGTGCCGCAGCTTTAGCGCCACATATGTTTTTAGCAATTGGATTGGTTTTAATGATTGTTCTTATTTATGATTTTAACATAAATATTATTAGAAGCTTATTTGTTTCTTTTTCTGTTTTTCTTATTCTTTCTTTATCTAAAATTTATTCCAGCTTTAAACTGCTATCTCATTTTCCAAGAACTTCTCATCTTTCATCATTAACAAATGACTCTTTTATTGTGATTGTTAAAAATATGGTTGCAGGATTATTTTTCTCACCTTTAACGAGTAATGCTGAACATGTTGGAAAAACTATAGAGAATTACGATCCTTTCTTTGACATGTTTTCATCTGATTATACGCATGAGTTAAATTACACCGTCACAATAGCGCCTATTCTTATCTTTTGTCTTTATGGAGCTATTCATTTTAAAGACATAAACTTTAAAAAAATAATACATCATCATGTTTATTTAAAAATATTATTAGGCTTAGGTTTAATATTTCCGATTTTTATTAATCATGATTGGAGTTTATTTTCTTTTCTAAGAGAGATGCCAATCATCAATAAACTATGGGTCAATGCTCGTTTTTTCTTGATTTATATTATTCCTATAATTTTATTTTCTTGTTTTGCTCTTAACAAGATTAGGCTTAAAAACAAAAATGTGATGGTTGTTTGTCTTTCCATCATTGCTTTAGCTCAAATTTTCATTCAACCAACAACAGGAAATAAAAAACTTCTCGATCAAAGTTTTTTTTACAGTGACAATGCATTTTTAAATAAAATCTATCATCCAGATTACAACATTAATAAAGTATTGTTATTTTATGACAAAACAGCAAATAATAAAAAAAACAATGACCAAGCGATGAATAAAAACCAAGTTGTTTTTAATCAACGAGCAGATTATTTATCGATGGCACTCAATATTCAACTGTTTAATAACTCAAGTTTGTATGATTGTTATGAACCAATCTTGGGTTACCGACATGAGCTTAGACCTTTGACAAGAATTTTTTTAGACAAAAATTTAAAACAGGAAAACAAAGATAATATTGTGTATCCAATTGACCCTTATTGGAACAAAGATGGAGTTTACAATTTTAATAACCCTATTTGTGAACTATTTCCTAATGAGAATGGTTGCAAGGGTTTAGGGGATAACATTAGAGTTTCTGAAAAAAATAAATTAGATCATTTATTAAATTTTAAACCTATTCAGTTTAAAAAAAACTGGATACAAATTGTGTTTGATTACCTTGCTCTTATGACGTTTTTAATGATTTGTATTTTTTATTTCGTTATTATTTTTAAGAAATTTAATCGCAAATGATTGTTAAAAAATCCTGAACACAGTCTTTTCCTCTAATTTTACTTACCGTGTGTTCTAGCATATTTTTTCCACTTTTATTTTCGAGTACAAGATCCGCTCCTGTGGAAATAGCTGAACTGGTTAATGAAAAACCATTTGATACTGAAAGAACTGTATTATTGAGTAATACAGAATTTGAAAGCTGAGAGCAATTTAATAGAAAAATTAATGGTAAATAATAAAATATTTTCACAAATATTTTATTAAACGAAGCTGTGAATGATTACAGATATTGTACCCTCAATTTAGGTTATTTTTTAATCAAGATACATTGACCCATGTAATTATAAATAAAGTGGTATTTTTTTTGATATTTGTTTTCTAATTGATGAATAAATTTTTTAATCCCGTCGGCTTTCCAAATTCCATAATCGTCAAAAATAATAACACCATTTTTAATTAGATATTTATCTACATAATAAAAAGCATTTTTTGTTTCGTGGTATAAATTTATATCGATATGACAGAGTTTAATTTTTTTGATATTTTTAATGTTTTTTGGGAACCTGCTTTTAAAAACCAAGATATTTTTTAAATTAAATCGTTTAATATTTTTTACAATCTCATGATAGTTTCCAACAAACATATTCTTTTTTTGAGTTTGGTCTTCTATTGGGTGACCTTCAAAGGTATCAAAGAGCTTTACCTTATTGTTAGCATCAGCTCTTGATAAAATAAAACCTGATCCTCCGTTTAGACATCCAATATCCAAAACATCTCCTTTGATGTTTTTTAGATTTTTACAAAAATACCAAAGCGAATAAGCTCGTGGATGATCGAGCAGAGTAAAGTCTTTAAATTTTTCATAGTATTTTTTAAATTCTTTATCATCTTCCCATTTTGCGTAGATCGCAGAAGAGATAATAATTTTTTCATTGGGTTTAAAATCGTGAATTGTTTTTGCAAAAAACAGAATCGTGTTTTCAAATAGTTGTTTAACGCACTTAATAATTTTGATTTTAAGATTACCAGCAGGATGGTTATAGTTCATGTGTTATATATAGAATAAAATAGTGTGTTTTTTTTCAAATTATCTAACACAATTCAATTGTTTTTTTTTACTTTTAAATATAAATAACCCCTCAAGTGCCCAAATAGCTCAATTGGTAGAGCAACTGATTTGTAATCAGTAGGTCGGGAGTTCGATTCTCTCTTTGGGCACCATCTTACAAAATCCTATACTTTCCCACATGACTTTATAAGTTGGACAAACGAACCCAAATTAACCGCTTTAATCAATACTTTTTTATTTTTAATTAGTAAGATAAAAGTAAAATTATGGTCAAACAAATTACAGCTTTAGAACTCAAAAATTTAGCAGGTAAAGAC
>Ga0181570_10001856_pt1 | contig 17667 bp, 15 predicted proteins | sample 101ome_18_FD_148667 | JGI IMG/M metagenome (GOLD analysis project Ga0181570, IMG submission 148667) | Coastal salt marsh microbial communities from the Groves Creek Marsh, Skidaway Island, Georgia - 101406AT metaG (spades assembly) | ecosystem: Environmental > Aquatic > Marine > Intertidal zone...
GAATGGCAGTAAGGTGTGGATCAGCTGAATTAGGATCAGGCATTACTTATTGGTTGCCGAAGAAAAAAGGTGGCGCACAATAGCATTTTGTTGCTGAAAAGCAATAATTATTTACAACAGAATTTACTGTTCCTGAAGGGCGGTCACAGTGCGCCAATAGCCTCACTTAATCGCGCCACAGGAATAACCTGCATGCCTTTGATGGCCTGTTTTGGCGCATTGGCTTTTGGTACAACAGCCCGGGTGAAACCATGCTTGGCAGCTTCCTGCAGGCGTTGTTGCCCATTAGGCACAGGACGAATTTCACCGGCAAGGCCGACTTCGCCAAATACAACCAGCTCCTGATCAAGGGCTTTGTCTTTAAAGCTTGAAACGATCGCAAGTATCAGGGCCAGGTCGGCACTGGTTTCGCTTACCCGCACTCCACCCACGACATTGGCGAAAACATCCTGATCTGCCATAAACAGGCCACCATGTCTGTGCAGGACAGCCAGTAGCATGGCCAGCCGATTATGATCAAGGCCAACCGCGATACGGCGTGGATTGCCAAATTGAGAGCTGTCTACCAGCGCCTGAATCTCCACTAACAAGGGTCGTGTGCCTTCCCATAAAACAGTGACCAGAGAACCGGGAGAAATTTCTTCGGTACGTGCAAGAAAAATCGCTGAAGGATTCTTTACTTCTTTAAGACCGCTTTCGGTCATGGCAAAAACACCCAGCTCATTGACGGCGCCGAAACGGTTTTTCTGTCCACGCAGGGTGCGGTAGCGTGAGTCATCACCGCCTTCCAGCATCATAAAACAGTCAATCATATGCTCGAGCACTTTCGGGCCGGCCAGATTGCCGTCTTTAGTGACATGTCCCACCAGAAAAATGGCAGTGTTGGTTTGCTTGGCGTATTGCACCAGATAGGCAGCGCATTCGCGTACCTGACTAACAGATCCGGGTGCGGAAGCAATATCGGTGCTGTGCATGACTTGAATGGAATCAATCACCATTATTTTAGGTTGGTGTTCCTGGGCAACATTGGTGATTTCATTAATATTGGTTTCAGCCAGCATCAAGAGTTTATCGGTAGGCAGATTCAGGCGCTTGGCGCGCATGGCTACTTGTTGCAGGGATTCTTCGCCGGTGACATAGAGCGCTTTGATGTCCTGAGATAATTTACACAGGATCTGCAGCAACAGGGTACTTTTCCCGGCGCCAGGATTACCACCGATCAGGATGGCAGAACCAGGCACAATACCATCACCCAGTACCCGGTCAAATTCACTGATGCCAGTTGCAATGCGTGGCTGCTCATCAAGATTAATATCATTCAGTGTTTTGACAGTAGAGAGGCTGCCGGTAATACCCTGACGTTTAAAGTTTGCTGCAGCAGAAGGCGCCTTGGCAGGACCAAGATTTATTTTTGATAGTGTGTTCCACTCACCGCAACTGGAACATTGTCCCTGCCATTGCCCGTGTTCGGCACCGCAATCATTACAGACATAGGCTGATTTTTGTTTAGCCATACTAAGATAAATACTCTCTTTCTACTCGCGAGGCGATACTGCAGGTTAAATTATAGGAGAGTATGCCGGTATGTTCGGCCACTTCATCCAGCGATAAGTCTTCTCCCCAGAGCGTGACAACATCGTCAATTTGCGCTTCCGGTAAAGCAGACAAATCCACCGCCAGCATATCCATGGATACCCGACCAACTGTCGTTGTGCGTTTGCTATTGACCAGTACCGGCGTGCCATTCGGTGCATTGCTGGGATAACCATCAGCATAACCTACACTGACGATACCGATGCGCATATCCTGCGGACAAATAAACTGGGAGCAATAACCGACATTGTCACCGGCTTTGCATTGCTGGATAGTGATGATTCTGGCTTGCAGGCTCATAACAGCCTGTAAACCAAATTTTTCCCGGCGCAGTTTGTCATCAGCGTAAGGAAAGGGTGAACTGCCGTAGAGCATGATGCCGGGTCTTACCCAGTTGGCATTCACGCCAAAATCAGCCAACAAGCCTGATGAAGCGGGAATACTGGTTTCTGCGTCAGGAACCTGTTCAGCGGTCTTGGTAAAGCAGTCCAGTTGTTGCTGATTAAGGGCCGAATCCAGCAGGTTGGCATTGGCCAGATGTGTCATCAAAATGACTTTCTGACACCAGCTTTTATTTTGTAAGGCCTGGTAAGTTTCCAAAACATCATCCGGCATAATACCAAGCCTGTTCATGCCGGAATTCGTTTTCAGCCAGATGGTCAGCGCTGTTGCTTTTGCCACTTTGCCGAGTTCTGTTTCCAGCCAGTTTAATTGTTCCGTGTTGTGAACAACGAGCTGATAACCGGCACGGGCTATACGGGCAATGTCAGTGCGTTCAATAAGACCCTGCAATATCAGTATGGGTTTGTCAGTGCCTGAGGCTGCCAGTTGATCAGCTTCGTCAACATCAGTAACTGCATAGACATCAGCGTCTTGCAGGGCTTCAGCAGCCTGGAGCAGACCATGTCCATAAGCGTTGGCTTTAATGACGGCCACCAGGTTGCGCTTGTTGGTATAAGTACGGGCGACGTTCAGATTATGGCGGAGAGCACTGAGATTGATCGTCGCTTTAACCCGATGGATCACTCGTCGAAATCTCCGGGATCGTTATCGTAGCCTCCGAAACTGGAGCCCCCGGGATTGAACTGCTGTTCAGCACTCATTGGCATGTAATTTTCAAAGCGTGTGTATTTGCCGATGAAGCTTAGATTGCAGGTACCGATGGGGCCGTTACGTTGCTTGCCGAGAATGATTTCAGCCACGCCTTTATGTTCGGTGTCTTCATTGTAAACTTCATCGCGATAGACAAACATGATGACATCGGCATCCTGTTCGATGGCACCGGATTCCCTTAAATCAGACATCACCGGCCGTTTGTTGGGTCGCTGTTCCAGACTTCGGTTTAGCTGTGATAAAGCAACCACCGGACATTCAAATTCACGCGCCATCAGTTTCAATGCCCGTGATATTTCAGAAATTTCGCCGGTGCGATTTTCAGAACTGCCTCGCAATTGCATTAACTGCAGATAATCGACCATGATCATGCCGATTTTATTGTCATGATCTTTGGCAACCCTTCTGGCACGGGCGCGCATTTCAGTAGGGTTAAGGCCAACAGTGTCATCAATATATAAAGGTTTGCCGGTTAACTTGTTAATCGCGTGGGTCAGTTTGGGCCAGTCATCTTCCAGCAGTTTGCCATTTCGCATGCGGGTTTGATCGACTTTGCCAATCGAAGACAGCATACGTGTAATCAGGCTCTCAGCTGGCATTTCGAGACTGAACACCAGTACCGGAAGCGGTTCATCTTTACTTAAAATATAGTTTTCCACCAGGTTCATGGCAAAAGCGGTTTTACCCATGGAAGGGCGGCCGGCAACAATAACCAAATCTGATTTCTGCAAGCCGGAGGTCTGATTATTCAGATCTTTAAAACCGGTAGTCAGGCCGGTCAGGTTGCCTTCTGCATTGAAAAGTTCCTCCAGCCGGTTCAGACCTTTTTTCAAGAGCGGGTCAACCTTTTGTGGGCCGCCGTCTTTGGGCCGCTCATCGGCAATTTTGAAGACATGCTGCTCTGCCAGATCCAGCAGCTCAGCACTTTCACGACCATCAGGATTGTAGGCACTGTCAGCAATTTGGTTGGCTACCGATATCAGCTGCCGCAGGATGGCGCGTTCCCGAATAATATTGGCATAGGCCAGGATATTTGCCGTGCTGGGTGTGTTGCTGGCGATCTCGGCCAGATAATCAAGACCACCACACAATTCAAGTTGATTAATGTGATCCAGGGCTTCAGCCAGGGTTACCAGATCAATCGGTTTACCTGCATCATTCTGCTTTTGCATGGCAAGATAAATGGTGCTGTGTTCCTTGCGGTAAAAATCCGAGTCAATCAGGATGTCAGCAACATCGTCCCATACGCTATTATCCAGCATCAGACCACCGAGAACGGCCTGCTCAGCATCAATTGAATGAGGCGGCAACTTCAGACTGCTGGTACTGCCTATGGCGGCATCTAAGCTTCTGGGTTGACTGGATGGAAAATCTGACATTAATTTAAATTTTTACAGTTAAGACAAATTGATTTGCGTAAAAAAAATCTGCAGGACTTCGCCGACAGGGCAGACAATATTAACTTAAATATTCTGATCGTGTGAGCCTTAGCTTTCATTTATTAATAAAAAAATGCAGTGGTGTCGAGGAAGCAAAGTTTTAACATTTCGTTAACTTTCCATAAACAGTTATAAAACAGTTAACTACCTCAATTAATTAAAAATGATCTATAGAATGTAGTTATGTCCTCGAAGGAATGAGGGCCTTGAAAATTTGAATCGTTAAACAAAAGGGTGACAGGAATGAATAAATCCAGATCATTTTCCAGAAGCAGATTGGCTGTTTCGGTAAGCTTGTTGAGTGCAGTATTAGCGTCTCAGTCTGGCTTTGCGCAAAGACCTGCGCCAGCCATTCAGGAAATTGCTGTTTTTGGGCGTAATACTGACTTGGTCGGAGAGGCTGTTTCAGCCAGCGTCGGCTATGTCGGAGGCGATGATCTATTAATCCGTCCCCTGGTAAAAACATCTGAACTACTTGAATCCATGCCCGGGATGGTGGCAGTGCAACACTCGGGCTCTGGTAAAGCCAATCAGTACTTTCTGAGGGGGTTTAACCTGGATCATGGCACTGACTATACCTTACAACTGGATGGTGTGCCTCTCAACATGCGTTCACATGGCCATGGACAGGGTTATCTGGATGTTAATGGTGTTATTCCCGAGACTGTTGAAGGCATTGATTACCGCAAAGGGCCTTATTATGCGGATCTTGGCGATTTTTCCATGGCCGGAGCATCCTATATTCATACTATTGATGTGGTGGAACGCTCCTTTGTTTCTGCAGAAGTCGGAGAAGATGGTTGGCGGCGCTATGTTGGCGGTATGAGCCAGGAGCTGAATGACGGTACTTTGTCTTTAATCGGTGAATTCAAGAACTACGATGGTCCCTGGGAAAAATCAGAAGACCTGTCTCATTTTTCTGTCTGGGGTAAATACATTACCCAGACCAGTTTCGGCGATGCGGCCTTTACAGTTTCCGGCTACCGGGCAAGCTGGGATCCCACGGAGCAAATTCCTGAGCGCGCTTTCGGCACAGCGGTATGTGAAGATGCTTTTTGCTCGCTAGACCCCACGGCTGAAGGTGAAACAACTCGCTGGATTGCCAATGCGGAATTAGCAGGTTCCGATTGGGACGCAAATGTCTATGCCCAGTTCTATGACTGGACCATGTCATCGAACCCGACCTATGATTTTCAGATAAATCAATTCGACAAGCGTTGGATTCTTGGTGGACAAGCCAGTAAAACACTGATGGAGAACAGTAGCTTTGAGCTTATTGCCGGTGGTGATCTTCGCTATGATGATGGCAGCCGGATTGGCGTGGAACAATTCAATAATGGTGCCTATGTCACAGATATTTCCAGTAATCAAATTACTGAGGCGTCAGTTGGTACCTTCCTGGATGCAACCTGGTATGTTAATCGCGACCTGCGTCTGACGGGTGGTTTGCGTGCCGATTATTTTGATTTCAATGCCAAGGCGCTTAATGCCTTGAGTGCTGATGGTGACGAAACGGCTTCACAGGCTTCACCGAAATTCGCGCTTGCCTATACCCCCCTGGAAAACCTTGAGTTGTACTATAACTGGGGCCGGGGCTTTCATTCGAACGATGCCCGTGGTGTGGTTAACAATCTTAGCCCCGTACCGGGTATTTCAGCAGGAACCGGCTATGAAGTAGGCGGCAGATTAACACTGGGAGACTTTAAATTTACCAGCGCCTACTGGTGGCTGAATCAGGACAGTGAACTGATTTTTGTAGGAGATTCCAATTCAGTCGAGCCAAAAGGAAGTTCTGAAAGAGACGGTTATGAGTTGACCATGTTCTGGCAGCCGACAAACTGGTTGGGTGTTGATGCATCGTATACCAGCAGTGATGCCCGTTATGTGAATAATCCGGAGGGTATTTACGTTGAACAGGCTGTAGAAGAGGCCGTGCAGCTTGGTGTTTCACTGACCAGGCCGACCTGGGATGCCAGTCTTCGTTTACGTTATTTAGGTCCTTACGCCCTTGATGCATCTAACACTCGCAGAGGAGAATCCCTGACGACTATTAATATGCGGACAGCCTATCACTGGAGCTCAGTGACCATATTCCTTGAGGTGATTAATCTGGCTGATACTGACGGCAAGGAAATTGTTTACTATTACCCTGCCTACGTTCAGGGGCTGGATGCACCGGGCCTGACATCAGAAGATATTGATTGTGATGTCACCAACTGTTTCATGAGTCGAGCCACCTTACCAAGATCAATCAGGTTAGGTGTCAGCTATCAGTTTTAACGTTAAAATTTCAACAATACTGGAATATTCTTAAACTTTTACTCAGCTAATCAAACTTTCGGGCTTCTTGTGTCAAGGAGCCCGAAACCCCTCCAAATAGAGCGTTAACTTATTGTTTTTAATAAATAATTTAATAAGTTAAAGGCTGTTAATTTATTGTTTCTTGAAAGATTTATATATTTTTTAACGTTAAAAAATCACTTGTATTTTGCTGAGTTTTCGCCAAAATGCGCTTCTCCAAGCATTCCAGACATAACTAATACAAAATATGAGTAATATTCAGCCCGAAGAGCTGCAGGCCCTAGTACAACGGATTATTAATAGCGGGGTATTGGGACGCTCTCGAACCTATGCCGAGATTCTGACCTACCTGGCTGAGTGTGTTATTAATGGCAATAATCCCAAGGAAATGGCTATTGCTATTGATGTGCTGGGACGTGATGCTGATTTTGATGTTGGCAAGGATTCCATAGTCCGGGTTCATATCTATCACCTGCGCAATAAACTGAAAGCTTATTTTGATAAATACGGCAAGCAGGAGAAATACCTGCTGGATATTCCAAAAGGTCAGTACATATTGACAGCTATTCCTGTTGATGAAGTGCCTGATGAAGCAAAAGGACTGACAGGCCGGCCATTAAAACGTGAAGCGGCGACACAGTGGCTGGCAGCCGTGGCAATTTTGCTGCTGCTGTTGAATCTCTTTTTCCAGTTTGATCAAAACGAACCGCAAGCTGAAAGCACCAGTGCTTTCACAACACTGAGTCCCTGGAAGAACATGTTTGATGATGAAGCGCCAATTCTTATTTTGATTGGTGATTACTATATTTTCGGTGAATTAAATGAGCGCGGAGATGTTATCCGCATGATCCGTGAATTTGATGTGAATTCTCCTGAGGAACTGACCTTTCTGCAGGAAATGGGTGTAGCAGGAACGGAAAAATATTTTGATCTCAACTTAAATTACATTCCCAGTTCAACTGCTTATGCAGTGACACAAGTCATGAAAATTCTTTTGCAGGGGGTGAATCCTGATCGCATTAATATAAAAATGATTTCTGAATACACGACGGCGGATCTGGCTAATAGTCACATTGTCTATCTGGGCTATCTGAGCGGATTAAATAGTCTGTATAACCTGATGTTTGCCGGGTCCGGACTGACCATTGGTAGCACTTATGATGAATTGAGCAATCTGGAGACAGGGGAATACTATGTCAGCAGTTCGGGTTTATCTGGCGCAGACTCCTATAAGGATTACAGTATGCTGGCTACCTTTCCTTCATCCAATGGGCATCAGGTGACGATGGTTGCAGGCATGCGTGATGAAAGCCTAATCAATATCGCTCAGCAGGTCGGCAATGAAACGGTACTTACCAATATTCAGTCAAGCCTGAGCTCAAGTGCCTCTGAAAACAGCTTCGAAGCGCTATTTGAAGTGGTCGGTTTTGATAACACCAACTTTAATTCTGAACTGGTTTATATTCAGCCCAGGGATCCTGAAGCGGTAAACCGTCTTTTCAGGTGAACTAAGCATGCGCTGGAATACAACGATTCTGCTGTTAAAAAATCCATAAAAAAAAGGGAGCTTTTGGCCCCCTTCTTTAGTACTGCAAAGACTCAGTTTATTCTTTGTCTTCTACTGCAGATTCTTCTGACTCAGTTTGCCCATCAGTTTCTTCTTCAGAATGGCCTTCAATTTCTTCCATGGCAGCAATTGTTTCGGCTGGTGCATCTGAACCACTGACTTTCAGATTAATTTCGGCGCTCACTTCAGAGCCCAGAGCCAGGCTGATCACATAATCGCCGGTAGAACGCAGAGCGCCTTCGGGTAACTGGACTTCGCTCTTCTCAGCCTCATAACCTGCAGCTACAAGGGCATCAGCGATATCGCGCGTACCGATTGAACCAAACAGTTTGCCTTCTTCACCGGCATTGGCTTCGATAGTGATGCTTATGCCATTCAGTTTCGCAGCACGGGCTTCGGCTGCAGCCAGTTTTTCATTGGCCGCTTTCAGCAGCTCATCTTTACGTGCGTCGAAATCCGCAACATTTTCTTTGGTTGCAGGCACTGCTTTTGCAAAAGGAAATAAATAGTTGCGCGCATAACCGGCTTTCACATTGACCTGATCACCAACGTCTCCGATTTTTCCGACTTTTTCCAATAATATTACGTTCATCTTGTCCTCACTCATTACCGATTACAGTGTTAAGCACCGGTAATCCGTTTTCTAAAATTCACTATACTGTCTGCCAAGCCCAATAAAATCACCACAGGTGAAATAAACAGAGCCAGTAAATACACCATTACAATCCAGCTAAATCCCAGTTTTTTCCAGGCCACCAAATAATGTAACAGTGCCAATCCCCCCAATAAAGGCGGTATACACATGATTGCCAGCCAACTGCTCAATGGTGGCACTCCTGTCAGGGCAGCTAAAATGAAGCCTGCCAGTAAAACTGCAAAGCCCGGTTCCAACCTGAGCTGGTGAAACTCTGTTTTAAAGCCGCCAGGGTTATACAAAGCAGCCTGCCACCATCTTGCTAATACCAGACAGCTAATGACTGTCGTAAAATGGTATGCGCCATAAAAACCCAGTAACAGGTTTACTACTTCACTGGCGGAATACTCAACCACCACTCCCTGACTGCGCTGTAAATCGATGGCTTCTTCTACTATTGAAACCAGTTCAGCGACATAGCCTTCCTGCCAGACCAGGCTGAGCTGTGTCAGTATTGCCAACACTGTTCCCAGCATGATCACTCTGGACCAGGATTCTTTGTACTTTAGTACCTGGGCCAGAATGGCTGTACTCAACATCAGTATCACCGGAGTGCTATCTCCAGCCATCCATAACAGTGCTGCCGGTAACAGTGACCACAGCAGTATTATTAATCCTTCAGTTGCGCTCTTGCGCAGGTTTACCAAGCCTACAACTGCCGCGCTAAGGCAATAAACCAGAGGAAACAAACCGGTCAGTACGACAACTATGATTGCCTGGCGGCGGCCATGCATTGCATATTCCGCTAAGCCTCGCATTCTGTTTCCTCTGTTCCCCTAAGGGGGTTTTATACTTCGTGCGAATCCGTATATGGAATCAACGCCAGGTAACGGGCGCGTTTTATCGCGGTTGCAAGCTGCCGTTGATAACGTGCTTTGGTTCCGGTAATTCTGCTGGGAACAATTTTGCCGGTTTCACTGATATTGGCTTTTAATGTTTCCAGGTCTTTGTAATCTATTTCTGTTACGCCTTCAGCAGTAAATTTGCAGAAGCGTCGACGTCTAAAAAATCGGGGTGCCATATTCTTTCTCCAAATATTTCCGCTTAGCTTTTAACTTCTTCTTCAGCCACAGCTTCTTCACTGTCATCGGCTGACTCATCGTTATCGTCTGTGTCGTCATCATCAGACTCAGGTGCCTCGTATTCGGCTTCTTCCTGCATGCGCTGACTGACACGGGCTTTACGCTCGCGACTTTCATTTTCAGCTTTCATGATGTCAGACATGTCAGTAACAGCCTCTTTGCGCTTAATCACAAGATTACGCAGCACGGCATCGTTATAACGGAAAAGGGTGGTGATTTCGTCCAGTACATCCTGGCCGCATTCGACATTCATCAGCACATAATGTGCTTTGTGAATTTTATTTATCGGATAGGCTAACTGACGACGGCCCCAGTCTTCCAGGCGGTGCACAGTGCCACCGGATTCGGTGACGAGAGTTGTGTATTTTTCGATCATCCCTGGAACCTGGTCAGATTGGTCGGGATGCACCATAAATACTATTTCATAGTGTCGCATTACTTCTCCTTACGGTTTAGTAGTCTTCCGTCAAGGGCTCATTGAGGAGCCAATCACTATTATTCAGTGCTTGCGGTAAGACAAGGAGTTAAAAAGAGGGCGAATTCTAATGATATTGGGAGGTAGATGCAACTATATTTCATATAGTGCAGGGGATTGCTGCCGCTTTGCCTTGATCTTACTTTGCTCATGACGCGGCCTGATTTAAAAAGCTTACAATTTATAAAAATTTAGCTGGTTCGCTGTCTTAGCGCTTCAAAAAGAAAAATGCCGGCAGATACTGATACATTTAATGAGCTGGTTTCACCCATCATAGGAATGGACAGCAACTGATCGCAGGTTTCACGGGTAAGACGGCGCAAACCTGACCCTTCAGCACCTAGCACCAGCGCGAGAGCGCCTTTGAGGTCAGCCTGATAGAGTGATTTATCGGCTTCGCCAGCAGCCCCCATAATCCAGACGCCGCGCTTTTGTAAGAGTTGTAAACAGCGCACGAGATTCGTCACTACGATAAAGGGGATTATTTCAGCGGCACCGCAGGCAACTTTTCTGACGGTTGAATTGATTAAGGCGGATTTATCTTTGGCGACAATAACCGCGTCAACACCGGCCGCTTCGGCAGAACGTAGGCAGGCGCCTAAATTATGCGGGTCGGTAACGCCATCCAAAACCAGTAATAGAGGAGGGTGCTCCAGATTATTTAACAAGGCTTCAAGGTGGCTTTCGTTATGCTCGATTTTAATTTCCTTACATAAAGCAAGGGCTCCCTGGTGTGTTCCCTGAGCTTTTTTGTCGATCTCGTTTTTATCCAGCACTTCAACAGGAATACCCAGGCTGTTGGCGCGGTCAGTAATTGCAGAGATGCGTTCGTCCAGGCGTCCGCTTTGCAAATAAATTTGCATAACAACTTCTGGTCGGTGTTTTAACAGGGCGTTAATAGCATGTATACCAAAGACCCACTCAGTCCCGCTCATGGCTTTTCGACTTATCTCCTGCGTTTATTTTTACTGCTTTTGTTTCTACTTTCATTGGCGCGTTTACGTGATGCACGTGATAATTTTTTGCGTGTGATATCGCGCAATTTTGAAGAACGCTGACGTTTAGGAATAGTTTTAGCTTTGCGCTGACCGTTTTTTTCAGCGATCAACTGCAAATCAATTTTTTTGTCATCCAGATCGACGCGGGCAACAATTACGCGCACCTTGTCTCCCATTTGATATTGATATCCTGACCGTTCCCCGGTCAGGGTATGGGCAGTGGCGTCATAATGATAATAATCGTTTTGTAAGGCGGTAACATGCACCAGACCTTCAACAAAAACATCATCCAGTTGTACAAAAAGACCGAAACTGGTGACTGTTGCAACAGTCCCTGAAAATTCTTCGCCGATATGTTCTTTAATGTATTCACACTTGAGCCAGTCGATCACATCATAAGTCGCTGCGTCAGCCCGACGTTCAGTTAATGACAGCTCCTGACCGAGGTTTTCCAGATCGGCGAGCCGGTAGGGATAGATGTTCTGACGTGGAATTCTTGTGTTTCCGTTTACAGTCAGAGTATGCTGTTTGTACTTTCCGCCACGAATTAAATACCGTATGGCACGGTGCACCAGCAAGTCAGGATAACGGCGAATCGGTGATGTGAAATGGGTATAGGCTTCAAAACCCAAACCGAAATGGCCGGCATTTTGTGGCTGGTAAACAGCCTGCATCAGCGAACGAATCACCATGATTTGCAATAAGTGTCTATCAGGTCTGTTTTTCAATCGTTCCAGAATTAATTGATAATCAGAGGGCGTTGGCTTTTGTTTGCGAGGCAGTCCGATACCGATGCCGCGTAGAAAATCATAAAGTTTAGTAACTTTTTCTTCGTTAGGGCCGGGGTGAACCCGGTATAAAGCCGGCAATTTGGAATGCAGTAAAAATTCAGCGCTGCATACGTTGGCGCAGAGCATACATTCTTCAATGATGCGATGTGCATCGTTTCTTTCTACTGGAATAATTTCTTTTATCTTTTTCTTTTCAGAAAAAATTATGCGGGTTTCGGTGCTTTCAAAATCCAGTGCGCCGCGTTGGTGGCGAGATTTATGCAACACCTTATACAGTGCGTAAAGTGTTTTCAGGTCAGCCAAAATGCGGTGATGTTTTTCCTGAATACGTTGTTGCAGACGCTTGTCAGTATTTGTTTTAGCCGGTTCCAGCATCGCGGCCACTTCAGTGTAGGTCAACCGGGCATGTGAATGAATAATGCCTTCACAAAATTTATAGGCAGTGATATTGCCCTCGCGGTCGATATCCATTTTACAGACCATGACCAGACGGTCTTCATTGGGTCTTAATGAGCACAAACCATTGGATAAATCTTCCGGCAGCATGGGAATGACGTGGCCGGGAAAATATACCGAGTTACCACGCTGCTGTGCTTCATGATCCAGAGCGCTATCGACATCAACATAATGAGAAACATCAGCAATGGCGACATATAAGTCCCAGCCTTTGCCACGCTGGCGCTGGCAATAGACGGCATCATCAAAATCTTTGGCATCCTCGCCATCTATGGTAACGAATGGCAGATCACGTAAATCAATACGCTGTTCAACTTCTTTAGAGGGATCTGCCTGTTTGGCAATTTTATTAAGCTCAGAGATGATGCCCTTGGGCCAGATGCGGGGAATCTCATGGGCACGAATGGCCACTTCAATTTCCATGCCCGGTTTGGCAACATCGCCAAGCACCTCAGAAACCACCCCGGTACTTTTTACGTGATCATGGGCAAACTTGGTAATGTCGACCACAACAAAGTCACCGTCTTTGGCATTCTTGTGTTTTTTAGGCGGGATCAGAATTTCCTGGGCAATACGCCGGTTGTGTGGAATAACCACGCCAACGCCGGATTCACGATAAAAGCGGCCGACGAATTGGTGACGTTTGCGTTCCAGCACTTCAACAATTTTTCCTTCCAGGCGCCCACGTTTGTCTGTCCCGGATACTCGGGCCAGAACTTTATCGCCATCGAAAACCTTGCGCATCTGATTGGGAGACAGGAACAGGTCTTCTCCCCCTTCATCGGGAATGACAAAACCAAAGCCTTCCTTATTACCCTGGATAACGCCTTTGATTAAATCCATTTTGCGCACCAGACCAAAGGCACCACCGCGGTTCTCAATGAGTTGTCCGTCGCGGGCCATGGCATTTAAACGTCGCCGTAAAGCTTCCTGTGATTCAGCATCAAACAGCAATAACTCTGTACACAATTCAAGATGAACAATGGGTTTTCCTCGGTCTTCCAGATGTTGCAGAATAAATTCGCGGCTGGGAATAGGGTTGTCGTAGCGCGATGCTTCGCGCGCGGCATGTGGATCCGGTTTTTTGCTGGAACGGGCCATAAAAGCCTTTGCTGTCAATGAGTGAGTCGGCAGTATAGCACTCGGATTGTGAAACCACATTGACAGGGAGGGGTAGAATCGGTAAATTGCGCCCCCTGCAAAAAGCAGTTCATCATGCTGCTTTTTTGGCCCAGGTGGTGGAATTGGTAGACACGCTAGCTTCAGGTGCTAGTGGCTTAACGGCCGTGGAGGTTCAAGTCCTCTCCTGGGCACCAACACTCTAAAAAGACCTAGATTTAACCTGTAATTAAAGGCATTTCAGCCCTCAATTTTTCAATTCTACCTAATAATCTACCTAAATCATAACTAGGTATAGGTGGGTCATTTTATAGGCCGGGGGTGTCTTTTCAGGCTGTGTAGTTTAAGTAGTATCTGCCCAGACACTTTAGAGGGGATTTTAGAAAAAAAGTGAAGTCTCGAACGTCTGCTAACGGCCAAGAGCGGACATAATCAAGCTATGTTAATTAGCATAGCTAATACTTGCGCCGTGCAATCTTTACAGCGAACGTCAGCGCGACAATCACCAATACGATTCCAATTAGTATAGCACCTGGTGCGTCATCGATTTCACCAAAATAGATACCACCCGCACCAGCGGCTAAGGCTATGACGACGAGACTGAGAGACATGACTAAATTCGTAATAGAAGATTTCATTTACCTTCCCTTTTTAAGTCATAGCGATCGTCCCAAATTAGGGATTCAAGCTAATGTCTGCTTTGGGTCGAGAGCAGACATTAAAATAGAGAGTATACAAGGTCAAATATAGCCACTTTTACTAGCATAGTTTGTGAACGGAATCGATTGCAGGATTAAATAAAGCTACTAGCTGATATTAAAGCATCTTGCTACTGTAATGTAGAATGTAACACGCGGTTTGATTGTGAACGTCGTGTAATTTATTTGGTGCTTTCGAAGGTAGTAAAAGTAGATCGAATTTTTGTTATGTTCAAAGATTTTAAAAACGAACTTTTTAGCCATGATGACATAAATATAAATTATGTCATCGGCGGACAGGGACCTCCGCTTTTACTATTACATGGCTATCCACAAACTCATGTTATGTGGCATAAAGTAGCACCAATTCTAGCTAAGCGATTTACAGTTGTGGTCAGTGATTTACGGGGTTATGGAGATAGCAGCAAACCTGAAACGACAGCAGATCACAGTCCATATTCAAAAAGGAGCATGGCAATTGACCAGGTAGCTCTGATGGAATCCTTAGGTTTTTCGACATTCTATGTCGCAGGCCATGACCGGGGTGGCAGGGTTGCTCATAGAATAGTTTTAGATCACCCCTATGTGATCAAGAAACTGGCGGTGCTTGATATTGCTCCTACCTATGCCATGTATAAAACAGCGGATATGGAATTTGCAGAAGCCTATTACCACTGGTTCTTCCTCATTCAACCCTATGATTTGCCGGAAAGAATGATTTCTTCAGACCCTGAGTACTTTCTCAAAAAGAAATTTGGGCAATGGGGGCGGGATAGTGGTGCTTTTACGGAAGCGGCCCTGGCGGAGTACCTGCGGTGCCTGACACCGGAAACTATTCATGCAAGCTGTGAAGATTACCGGGCGTCTGCAACCATTGATATTATCCATGATCAGCTGGATATTGAGCAGGGCAACAAAATTCAATGCCCCTTTCTGGCACTTTACGGCAGCAAAGGTTTCATTGGTCAAAAATATAACATGATCAGAGAATGGGAAAAATGGGCTCTCAAGGTGAGTAGTGTGGCTTTACCCTGCGGCCATTATTTAGCAGAAGAAGCCCCATTAGAAACAGCTGAAACCTTAATGCAGTTTTTTGAAAAATAACCACTTACTGAGACATATTAATGGTCTTGTTCGTGATTATTATTTTTGTCCACCTTCTTTCAAAAGCGGACATTAGGTTTTTTTATGAATATTTGGTTAAACTCTACACAAAATAAGAAAACAACGGAGCCCCAAACAATGAAAAATATACAAAGTTATTTCCGTGCAATCTCTTTGTTCATGATATTGCTGTTACAAGCTACAACAGTGAAATCCCAGATGGATGATGGGATTTTCCCTGTTGGCGTAATTGGTGAGCCAAGTGGAACTGGGGTCTATCCTGCAATAGCTGAATCCTATTCATCTATGCGCGAAAATACAGTTTACCATCCGTTAGCTTTACCGCCTGAACGTCTACCTTTGCTACTCTGGGGTAATGGTGCATGCAGGGATGATGGGCTCAGTTATGCTGCTTTCCTACGTGAAGTATCCTCTCATGGATTTATCATTATCGCTGCAGGATATCCACGTGAAACTCCTGCAACTAATAATGCTGCACCTGAATCGACATCATCTTCTTCAACTCAACGTATGGAAGACCCTACACAGCCTCAGCAATTACTTGATGCTATTGACTGGATTCAAGCCCAGAACAATGAACCAGGCAGTCCTTTCTATCAGCATGTTGACCTGGATAATATAGGTGTCATGGGGCATAGCTGTGGTGGGCTTCAAGCCATGGTACTGTCCGCCGACCCGCGCGTAGATTCCACCATTCTCTTCAATAGTGGTGTATTGAATGCTGGTCCTGATGCCGGACGTAGTGGCATTTCTGTATTGAAATCGGATCTTGAGAAAATTCATGCTCCCATTGCATACATCAACGGCGGCCCAAGCGATATTGCTTATCTGAATGCCGTAGATGACTTTGAACGCATCAATCACGTTCCCGCTTTTTTTGGTGAAAACCAAGTGGGGCATGGTGGCACCTTCAGGATAGCACCTAACGGTGGGGATTATGCTCAGTTCGCCACTGCATGGATGTCATGGCTACTAAAAGGAAATCAGCATGCCCCAATGTTTTTAGGGGAAGATTGTGAGCTTTGTAGTAGGCCGAACTGGAAGGTGCAGAAAAAACAGATTGATTAGTAAAAATATAAAAGGGCTAATCAGGAACAAACGATAACAAACTATGGATATTTTCATTAGGGCTTAGGCTATTTTATTATTTTAATTAATCAGACTTGAATCGTTAACGGACATTTTTAAATAATTCTGATTGATGATAATGAGGCATTTATAAAGGCATTCGTGCTCCAGGTCCTGGATTATTAGTTGTTTGGAATTTCTAGTAGCCACTGTTGCCGGTCTGCTTGTTCAGTAGAACAATAGTTAATAACAACATGACGAAAGAAATACTGATCAAAACCTTCTGGAGTGACTGCTTCGAAAGAGTCAGAACCAACGGTGATACACATTTCAGGCTTGCTAACTAATTGGAGTAATCCATCATTTGTTAATTTCCAATTTTGTAGGGCGTTATCATTACAACGTTTCAATAACAGATCTGAACCCGGCAAATCAGATCTTGCCTCCAAACAGATATCGTAAACTGGCATGTACAACTGACCATCGGTTGCTGAAATTCTACTAGATTCAATAATCTGATCACCATGGGATCTGTTTTGTTTACAGGTATGTGCCTGCAGCCTTCTATCCCAATTAATATTTTCATCGAAACCACTTAAGTCAAAACAGTACCCTCTTTCTTCATCGAGGTTTGAAGATAATTTCGCAAACATGGGGTCTGCTAATGCAGCTTGCATAAATCCCAAAAGAAGCAATGAGGTTATAAGAAAACGAATTAGTATATGCATATGATTGTTTTTATAGTTTTTAGCTATTATGGAGTCGCCTTTCTAGCTTAGCAAGCTAAGGTCCACATTGGATAGAAAGCAGCCGTTCGCAATATTACCAATCTATACTACCTTTAAAACATGCTCATCGCTCAATACTATCCTGCCTCACCAGCCGACAAAGCCAAGATAATAGCCCTGGCAGAACTGCTAGGCTGCGAGTATAGAGCTATAGAGAATATTATTGCTGTGCAGGTCAATGATGCTGAAACGCTAGACAGGTTGCAGAGATGTGAATGTCTGCCCTCCGCTATAGAGAGATGAAGTTTTGGTGGTATCTACTTAAATTCCTTTGATAAAGACTAAAAAAGTAGTTTTTGATATAAGCTTGGGAATAGTAGGTTTAATATAATAAAACATAATTAATAGATGACAATATTG
>Ga0181570_10001881_pt1 | contig 17490 bp, 12 predicted proteins | sample 101ome_18_FD_148667 | JGI IMG/M metagenome (GOLD analysis project Ga0181570, IMG submission 148667) | Coastal salt marsh microbial communities from the Groves Creek Marsh, Skidaway Island, Georgia - 101406AT metaG (spades assembly) | ecosystem: Environmental > Aquatic > Marine > Intertidal zone...
TTAAAGAATAAATAGCAACACGAGCAGCATTAAATAATACTGGAACAAAATTAGATAATATTAATACCAAAGGTGCTACAATTTCAATTATAATAACTAATAAAATTGCTAATTCGTAAAACTTATTTGGCAATGTTTTTACAGGAAACATTTCTTTTAATCCTTTAACAGTTCGTGTAAAGTTGTTGATTTTACTAAACCCCGCCTTCACATAAATTAAACTAATTAAAATTGTCGATATTAATAGCCACATTAATTATAAAATTATCATAGAAAGCAATCTGTTAATTACAAAATAATACTACTTTTTTCTTGGTTGTCTTGTAAAAAGGCAAATTTTAGTTTGAAACGGTTGAAAAAACTTCCAATGCCACCTTGACCATATCCTTCTTTATACATTTGGTATGCTTCTCGAGTATTTACTGCTCCTGCTTTATACAATACCTTCGATAAATATCCAGCAAAACCAGGTTTTTCCGTTAAAGTAATATCTGTTTCTGGATCTGGTTTATGTGCGGTGCCATCCATTATACTTGTTTTAACTAATTTACCGTCAATGTAAATGTCAATAGTTGAACCCGCTTTAGTCATAATAACATGATTCCATTTTTGCAATGGGATATTTTGAACTACAATTTCATGATGACGAATTACACACTTGCTATTCTGAGCATCAAAATCCATATTCTTCTCACTGCAATGCTCATCTTTTGTTGGAGAGTTTACTGTTGCACCAGGTTTTGATATTTTAAAATGAATATCATTTTGATTTTCTCCTAAATATATTTGTGGAAAATAATATACACCTTGAGCAGCCTGTGAATATTTACGCTCTAATATCATCTTTTTTTCACCGTAGTTTTGATTATAATCATTTATGTAAATCCAAAAACTATAAGTATAGTCGGTGCTTCCACTTCCATATAAACTAGTGTGTCGTATAATGGATTCATTTAATGCACTATGCATTTCAACCAAACTACTTTTACTTTTATCTGAAAATACCGTTGTGTAAAATATATATAATATTATTAGTATAACGGCTCCAAAAATAATTTTTTTGATGTCCATAATATAATTAATAGTTAGAAAATTATAATTAATACTTCGTAAATTATAATTAATAGATGTAAATTTAATATTTTAACAAATCACTTATAACAGGGGGATTTTTATTTTTTAATAAATTGTAATTTGTTAATATCTTATCTTTTGTTAAATAGTTTTTATAGTAAACAATATTTGCTATACCGCCGCTTGCCCCGCCGTTTTCTCCTATATTTATGGATTTATACTTAAATTCTTCCATTACTCCTTGAAAACTATTCACCAATGTGCCGTTTACAAACAAATCATATGTTCCGTCTATAAAGTTTACTACTATATTGTTCCATTTTTGCATTTTTAAATTAGGCATAACGTATTCTTTGCTAGTTTTTGGATCACTTCCTAATTTTAATTTTAAAACACTATATGGATAATCATACTTAATTTTCGAACCATTGATGTTTTTATATTTGATTAATCTACCTTTACTGTCTGTTTTAATAACATCTTGCAAATCATAAATGTAAGTTCTATTTCCCAATTGTGTAACTTTAACAACGGTTGCATTGATTGCTTTGGGTTTCCCGCTTTTTATTGATGGCATATATTTAACAACTGAATTTACAGGTATTTTTTTATATACTGGACAATAAAGTATTTGAGGTCGCCCATCAAAATCAATTACATTATTACATTCCTTAACACTGCCTAATTGGGCGTGCATAAATATCCAAAACGATAAACTATATGAATAATTAGGTTGATTTGCCACATTGGTAAATAAATTAACATTTTCTATTGTTGTTGGTGTAGTAACGGTTTTTAAAGAAACGGGAGACATTTTTAACACAATACCGTCTTTTATTTCTTTTATATCATAGTCATCGCCTTCACCCGCCAAGCCCAAATCTTCTTCTGGAGCTATTTCTGTTTTAATAGTTTTTATTTTTTGTTCTAATTCTATGATTGCTTTCTGTGTAGTTTTTATATATTCAATGTGTTCGTCGCATTCTGTAGATGGATCACTACTGCATAATTCTAGTTCTATTAAACGACTTTTTACAACTTCATTTGATTCATTTTCACTATACAACCTAAACAATTCTTCCCAAGTATCATTTACACCTTGTGCATTCATAAATTTAACATTAGGACGACTCGATCTTTTAAATAAGCTTTTTTTTAAATTAAACACACTACTTGTTAGTCGTTCTTTTTCTTTACGATTCATTTCTAATATTTCGTTTAAGTCTTCGCTATTTGTTTTTTTATTACTTAAACTAAAGTAAAACCGCCGTTCTGTAAATGGAATTAAAAAATACAAAGCAATAATCGCGATTTCAATCAGTAATACAATATAAACAAAATAAGGAGTGGTTTTAATTTGCTGAGATATTGTATTTATAATAGGAACAATAATACATGGGATAATAAATATCAAATTAAATATCAAGTGGAATGGTTGAAATTGTTTTATTTTTTTGTAAAATTCACTATTTGTTATAAGTGAATATGCCACAAACATTATTCCTATCAATATAAACCCAAATATAAACGATGATGAAGTTACAAATGCCTTATCACTTGATAGTGTAACCAACGCAAATATTATAATTGCCAGTATAATTGAAGATATAACCGCAGCAGTCTTAGAGTTGCGTTTAATTATCTCTAATATACTTTTGAATTGGCTACCAAATGTGCCATCGTCCCCAGTAAACATTTTTGAATTTGTATATCGTATTCTAAAAAATATACTAACCAATACACTGAATATTACTATTGGCCACATTGCGTGTGTATTCCAATCACTATACGGGTTATTTGCCATATTTACAATTGTGTAAATTAAAAATCCACCCACGGTTAAAGCAATCAATACCATAAGAGAAGTTAATTGATTAGTAGGGTGTAGTGGTTTCATATCTTTAATTCTTTCTGATACACTTATTATAAAATTCCACACTTTTGTAATTGTTTCAGTTAGTTTATCTTTTACTTTTGCAACTCCATATCTATATAAAAGAAAAAGCAAAACAACGCCCGATATAACACCTATAACAATGCCGGTCGTTGTTTTTTGCTGTATTATTTCTTCATTTTTCATAATTTCATTATATTTTTTATCATTATTACTAGACATTGTATTTATATATTTTATATATTATTTATATTAAATAATCTATAAAATACCGGTTCACTGTAACTTATTCATCATACCTTTTTGTGCATGGCATTTTCTACATACCGCTGCTAAATTACTTACATGATTTGAACCACCATATTGTAAATCAACTTTGTGGTCTACCTCAAATGTTGCATCTAATTGTTCTCCGCAATATTGACACATCCAGTTCTGCTGCGATGCTACATATTTTTTCTTTGTTTCACTTACGCTGCGTTTACTAGTTCCAAAACCAGAGTTAATCATGCGCTTTTGTTGTGGTGTGCTTGTTAAATTTTCAATTATTTTATTTGAATTAGTTAAATCAAATATAGGAGTAATCATATCTCGTGTGTTATGATCGATTGGTAAATATCGAATTACATTGGAACCGTGCAATAGTAATTTTTGTGAAGAAAGCGGATATTTTTTAATAAAAACATACAAACTTAACCCAATAAACCCAATGCTAGCAATTTTAAAATATTTTTTCTGTGTTAAAAACCATTTAGAATAAGCCCCATCATGATAAGTATCAACTATTAATAAAACGGTTAAAATAAATACCCATTTTTCTATTCCCATTATATAAATATAAATATAAATATAAATATAAACATAACCATAAACATAAATCATAAACATGAGTCATAAAACATAAACATAAACATAAACATAAAACATAAACATAAACATAAACATAAACATAAAACATAAACATAATTAATTAAATTAGAATAGCTTACTTTTTATACAAATAAGTAATCACGGCAATTACACTTAATACAACACCTATTTGTATCATTTTCTTTTTTAGTTTATAATAATCTTTGTCTTGTTCTTTGGAAGGTTTATATTTATCATAATATTTTTCTAAAGCAGTTTGTAAATCGTCTGTTTTCATATTGTTTTTTTTGTACATTTTATTAAATATATAATTAACCCATTTCATAAACGACAATCTAGAATCTAAATAAGGAGTCACTGGATAATCATCTATTAATTTAATGAAATCGTTGCCAAATGGTTTCATAGGTATAAAAAGTGGCAAGTTTTGAATAAAATCATAATATTTTTTTTTCGTAACATCATTTGGATGCTTGGGGTAATTTAAAGCGATTGTCTGCATTGTAAAATGAATATAAGGCATCCATACTTCCTTATTAAAACTCATTTATATAGGAAATGATATAAAAATAATTTTATTTTTACATATAGAAGTTATGAATATAGATAATAAAGTAAATGTAAATCAAATAAAAAATGTGTTTTGTACTAATTGTGGAAAAATGGGGCATCATTTCAGGTCGTGTAAAAAACCAATTACTAGCTCTGGGATTATTTGTTTTAGAAAGCGCAACCGCAAAATAGAATATTTATTAATTTGTAGAAAAGATACATTAGGATATATTGAATTTATGAGAGGAAAGTATCCAATGTATTTTAAATCATATATCATTAATTTAATTGATGAAATGACAATACAGGAAAAAAACAATTTATTAACTAAATCATTTGATGAATTGTGGTATGAGTTGTGGGGTGATTTTGTAAATTCAAAGTATTCAACCGAAGGTAAAATTTCCAAGTCAAAATTTAATCATATCATGGATGGTGTTAATAACTATGATTCGGAATATTATAAGTTACGGCAATTAATTGAAAAAAGCACTACTACATGGACTGAACCTGAATGGGGATTTCCAAAGGGAAGGCGTGAATATCATGAAACGGATGTAGATTGTGGTAAAAGAGAGTTTCAAGAAGAAACGGGTATATCACATACAAAAATAGACATAATACTAAATGTAATTCCATATGAAGAAACATTTATGGGGTCAAATTACAAGTCGTATAAACATAAGTATTATTTAGCTTATATGAAAGATTTTGATAATTCGCATAATTTTCAGAAAACGGAAATTAGTAATATGAAGTGGATGACTTATGAAAATGCTTTAAAACATATACGACCGTATAATAGTGAATTAATTAATATTTTTAAAAAAGTAAATGATGTGTTAAAACAACACTACGATGATGTATAATATATTATGTCGCAAACATACTATGTTATTTATGCGACATAATATGTTATTTATGATTTATGATTTTAATAGTTTAATCTAATATTATATTATATTAATAATGGAAGAAAATCTATATCCACATATTGAGTCGGGTGACTTTAATAAAAAAATAACATTAAAGCGCGAATTTTCAACTACAAAAATAAACGGATATTCCAAAGAAGATTATAAAAATATAGAAGCAATCTCCGATAAATTATGTGCAGCAACCGAGTTTGAATTATCGAATCATCAACAGTTTGTAAGAAACTTTTTATCATTTGAAACGCCATATAATAGTTTGCTTTTATATCATGGATTAGGAACCGGTAAAACATGTTCTTCTATTTCAATATGCGAAGAAACCAGAAAATATATGAAATTAATGGGGTATAATAAAAAAATCATAGTTATAGCGAGTCCAGTCGTCCAAGAAAATTATAAGTTACAGTTGTTTGATCCAAGAAAATTGGAAAAGGTAGATGGGTATTGGAATATTAAGGCATGTACGGGCAATAAATTTATAGAAGAAATAAACCCTATGTTTACTAAAAACATTCCTCGTGAAAAAGTGATAAAGCAAATTAATAAAATTATAAAAAATTGGTATCAGTTTATGGGCTATGAAAAGTTTTCAAATTACATTACAAATATTATAAAAAAAGCAGCAATACGGTTAACCGACAAAGATTTAACGGATAAATCAAAGATTGAAATAATTGAAAGTGAATTTTCGAATCGTGTTATAGTAATTGATGAGGTTCATAACATTAGAACCGGCGATATTATGAAACGAACATCCGAACATTTTTTAAATTTAGTTAAATACGCCAAAAATACCAAACTTATATTATTGACTGCTACACCTATGTATAATGACCATCGAGAGATTGTGTGGTTGTTAAATTTAATGAATTTAAATGATGGTCGGTATATGTTAAAAGAAAAGGATTTGTTTGATAAAAAAGGCAACTTACGCGTTGATAAATCCGGTAAAGAAGTAGGCAAAGAGTTATTAATACAAAAAAGCACGGGATATTTTAGTTATGTAAAGGGCAACAATCCATTTATGTTTCCTTTCCACATTTTACCGGAAACAAGTGGGAGAGATGAATCATTGAAAATATTAAGCAAAAATAAAAGTTGGTCATATCCATCTCATCAAATAAATGGATTACAAATAGATATTCCTATTCAACATTTAGACTTGTTTATTACAAATATTGGCGGAACAATACAAGAAAAAGCATATAATCTTCTTATTGATAAACTAAAATCGGATAATCCTATTTTAAAAAAGAAAAATGAAGGAATACAGTATACTATTATTGATGGTCCGTTGCAAATATTAAACATGGTTTATCCAACGGAAGCACTAGAAGGCGATTCTAAAATTACAGCTGCTTCTATTGAAAAAATGTATGGAAGCGATGGTTTAATGCGATTAATGAAACGAGGAAAAAGTAAAAAAGAGTATCAATATCGAGATACTACGCTAAGTCAATTTGGTAGGATATTTTCAGAAGAAAAAATTAAAACCTATAGTAAAAAAATACATACAATTTTATCTGAAGTAAAGAAATCGAAAGGAATTGTGATGATTTATTCGCAATTTATAGAAGGGGGATGTGTTCCTTTGGCTTTGGCACTTGAAGAAATTGGATTCGACCGTTCAAGTGGTAACAATTTGTTTAAAACCAAACCATCTACTAAGCGATTTAAGTTTAAGCACCGCAATGGTAAGGAGTTTTTTGGAAAATATGCAATGATAACTGGCGACCCAACTATCTCTCCCAATAATAAATTTGAACTTAATCAAGTTACAAGTCGCAATAACAAATATGGACAAGAAGTGAAAGTTGTCATTATTTCAAGAGCAGGTTCAGAAGGATTGGATTTTAAAAATATAAGACAAATGCATTTAATGGAACCATGGTATAACTTAAATAGAACCAATCAAACAATTGGGCGCGCAGTGCGTAATTTAAGTCATTGTGCTCTTCCTTTTAAGGAAAGAAATGTAGAAATATTTTTATATGGAACGCAACTAAATGATGAAAACAAAACAGAGGCAATAGACATGTATATGTATCGTTTGGCAGAAAGAAAGGCGATGAAAATAACTGAAATAGCAGAAATCCTTAAGCAAAACGCAGTAGATTGCGTGTTAAACAAGCAACAATTAAATCAGTATAAAAACAATGTAGAAATTGAATTGTCAAGTGGAACTACAATTAAAGATTTCGATGTTAGGGCAAAAGATTACAGTTTTGCGTGTGAAGTAGGTAAATGTAATTATACTTGTTTGTTAGATAAAGATGGTGCATTTAAAGAATCGGTGCCGGATAAAACAACATACAACGATTATTTTATAGTGTTAAATTTAGATGTTTTGCTTAAGAAAATACGATTTATTTTTTCAAACAATTATGTGTTGCACAAGCGTAAACTGTTTTTGCTAATTAATCAATATAAAAAGTATTCAGATGAAGAAATATACATCGCATTAGATATGCTTATTAATAATAAAAACGAGTTTATTAAAGATCTTCTTGGAAGACAAGGTAAATTGGTGAATATTGGTGATTATTATATGTATCAACCAATGGAATTGTATAATAAACAAATATCATTATTTAATAGAAAAACACCGGTTGAATATGAAAATGATAAAATTACGATGAGCATACCTAAAATGGTGTATAAAAAAAAGGAAAATGATAGTTCAATATTAGAAGAGATTGAGAAAATATATGATTTTTTAACAGATACAGATTTATCGACACCACCTTTAAACAAAATCGAAGTGCAAGGATATAAAAAAGTTATCGCTAGTATAAACAAACAATTAGGTATAAGTAAGAAGTATATGATTATGTATGCTATATATCATTATATTGAAGAACTGCCCTATCAATCTAAAAAAAGAATTTTAAAATCATACAATTCAATAAGCAATGTGGAGGTTAAAAATATAATTAATAACTATTTTAATAGATATGATATTGGTAAAAAGGATGGTAAAGATGTTTTAGCAATTCCAAATGAAACAAATACATTAAGAAGCTACAATTTTTATGTAGAGCAAGAAAAAGATAAATGGGTTGAAAATACCACCGATATAACCGCATTGACCAAACTTTTGATTAAAAAGTATAAAATAGTGGATTGGAAAAGTAAATGGATAATTCCCGGCAAAGAAAAAAACATTCATTTTTATAATAAATTTAAAAACGGACGCGTAGTTAGTAAAATAAAGGAATTGGGAGAGAAAACAAAAAGCACGGGAAAACAATGTAGTGTAGGACAAAATAAACCCAAATTAATAAAAATCATGGACCAGTTACAAAAGATTTTAATGGAAAATTTAAACAAGGAAAAACAAACAAATGCAAAAAAACAGGTTACAACACCAGAAAAACAAACAGCAAAAGATGTTTGTAATACAATAATGATGTATTCATACATTTTAACATACAAGTATGGTGAAAAATACAACTATAGTTTACTAGAAAGTATTTTATATGATGTGGCGTTGTTACCCAGCTTACCAGATGAAAAATCGGGCAAATTAGATAAAGATGGTAATACCGCTTTCTTAATTAACCGCGCCAATTAATAAATTGAATTAATAATATTATTACAGTATTAATATAAAAATTTGTATTGATACTATATAATGAATCCTTCGAAAACAACAAAAAAAGGCTCCATTTATATTAAATCTATCTTGGTAAGAAAGATACATGTTGATTTTAAACATATCAATAGTTATTTAAAAGACCACATACTTACACTATTAAAAGAAGAATATGAAGGTAAATGCAATAAAGAAGGTTATATTAAAACAAATTCAATAAGTATTATATCACACAGTTCAGGGATGATACAAGGAAACAAGATTGTATTTGATGTATCGTTTGAATGTTTAGTATGTCATCCAGTGGAAAACATGAAAATCAAATGCGTTGTTAAAAATGTCACTCGAGCGGGTATTCGTGGAGTGTATTATAAAGAAGAGGAGACACCATTGGTAATGTTTATTGCTAGAGAAAATAATTTAAAAAACGAAGAGTTTAACAAAGTAAAAGAAGGGGATACCATTGTAGCAAAGGTTATTGGTATACGATATAAATTAAATGATGAAAATATATCTATAATTGGTGAATTACATGGAACCAAAAAAAACAAGCGAACGCATACAAAGAAAAATGTAAAATAATTAAAACACATGACATAACATGACACATAACATGACACATAACATCATAAATAATTGTAAATATTAAAATAATATAAACATTTTTTTACTTTTAAGATTATATGATTAGTATGAATATTGCAGAAACGGCGACATCAACACAGTCTGAAAAATCAAAGTATTCTGTGGAAAAACTAAAACAATTAAAAAAGGTTATTGATGATAAAAGCACTGAACATCATGAAAAAATATTGGAAATAATTATTAAACATGATATTAATTTTTCCGAAAATAACAATGGAATATTTCTATCTTTAAATAAATTACCAAATCATGTAGTGGATGAGATTGAAAAATATTTAAAATACATCGATGAACAAGAAAAAATATTATCTACAATTGAAACCGCACAAGAAGGGTTTGAAAAAGAATATTTTAATAAAACAACATAAACCCATTTCAATATATAATGTATCACGACATGTCATCAAACGCACACTTCCATAACAAATATAAATACAATTCTAATCAACACAAATCAAAGCAATACAATTCACATAAGCGATATCATAATAAAGAAACTAATTATAATACTAATTATAATACTAACACAAATATAACATCGCAGCACAATATTGAAGATTTATTGATGAAACTTAATAAATATTCGCTAACAAATAAAAATATAATTGACAATATATGTATTGTTGAGCCTCCACCGCGTGTAACCCAGTCTGAATCCACTGTCACAATAACAAAAAGAAAGGCAGATTATTATTATCCACCATTGGAATGCAAAGATACTTTGTTTTGGTGCTGGATTTCACATCATTATGGCATTCAAGAGTATGAAATCAATAAAAATAATTTATATAACTATGAAATCAATAGAAAGTTTGAATATGTTAGCTGTATTAGAAGCAATAAATTACTACTTAAGTCATTAAAACTAAATAGAACTAAGTTAGAGGAGTGTTTGTTAGATGATGATGGTATTGGGCTGGGTTTGTTTGTTTTTATTTGCTTGGTGCATAAATACAATGTTATTTACACTGACAACTATATGTATTATGAATATATAGATGATTTCAATACAGAATATATTATGATTAATAAAAGAAACAATAAGTATGGTCTATATGTTAAAGAAAAGATAACTAAAGACAACATTGAATCACTAAAAAAAAATAAATGGGTCGTTGATTCTATCACCAAACCACTGCGAGCGGTTGGTAGTTATAAAGTAGGTGAAATAAAGGAAATATGTAAGTTGATGAATATTGACACAATGAAAAATGAAAAGAAAAGTTATACGAAAAACGAACTATATGAAAAAATTAAACAACATATTATGTAGTTGTATGGTTGTATATAGTTGTATGGTTGTATATAGTTGTATGGTTGTATATAGTTGTATGGTTGTATATAGTTGTGTGATTGTGTAGTTGTGTGATTATGTAAAATTGATATAATAAATTTATTATTATTATTTTAATAACAAATTTATATTAAAATTTATATATATTTTATATATATTAATGAGCGAACCAACCTTTTCAACCAGTTTCACTGAATATTTAAAAAATTATACACTATCAAAAGATCAAACCGATGAGTTAGAATTGCGTTTTGGAACCAATCGCTCAAATAAAATTACGCGCATACATTTTGATAATGTCATTAAAAAACTTAAATTAAATAATTATGTATGTCAATTTCCCAATGGCCAATATCATTTAAATATACAAAATGAATTTTTAGATGAACAAACCGGTCGACTTCGGATGTCCAATATTAGAACTGAAATAAAAGGATTAATGAATATCAAAAAATATTGCTTAAAAAATGTGTTTAATTTAGAAAAACCGGAACCTTACATAACTTTTATGCAGAAAAAAGCAAAAGAAACGACCGGTGGTGAAAGAGTTACTCCATTAGACAGTAAGGATTTTGAGTTTCGTGTAAATTATAAAACAGAAAAAAAAATGACCAATTCACATCCTTTAGTTAGTCAAATGTTAGACAGGTGGAATAGCACAAAAAAAACATTCCGATTGATAAAACGATTTACATTTGAAAAACAAGGCATTGGTAGCCCACTTAAATTTGACTTAAGTATCGTTAAAACTTCCAAATGGGATTATAGAAATAGAAAATACATACCAGAATCTACCATACAAAAGTCCAATGTCTTTAAAAACGAAGAACAATATGAAATCGAAATCGAATTGGTTAATCCATATGCCAAACCAATGACGCATTTAGACTTAAAAAAACAGTTAAATAGTGTTATAAAACTGGTTTTATCTGGATTACAACAAACCAATTTTCCAATCTCTTATACGGAACAAAAAGCCGTTTTATATAATTTCGTAAAAATGACCAGCAATAGCAAAAACGAGTCATTATTTGCTAATGATAATAAAGGACATCGAATGAGAAAAAATAGAAAAAACTTTATAGGACCGTCTTCAATCACCTTAGAAATGGAAAATGCCGCGCCAAATATCACTGATTTAAATGTTCCAAACATTCACACGCCTTACACGGTAACGGATAAAGCAGATGGTATCAGAAAATTGTTATATATTGGACAAAAAGGCAAAATATATATGATTGATATCAACATGAACATTCAATACACGGGGCTATTAACAAAAGATAATGCGTATTACAATAGCGTTTTGGATGGTGAACATGTTGTGCATGATAAGCATGGAAACTTCTTAAATTTGTATATGTGTTTTGATATTTACTTTAAAAATAAGGAAGATGTAAGGTATTATCCACTTGAATATATAGATAATCTTACATTTGATGATACAAAATATGATAAAGGAATTTCCAGATTAAGGTTATTAAAAGAAGTTGTAAAAAAAATGGATATAGTGTCCATTATAAAAGACAAAAAACCGTCTATGAAAATCAAAGCAAAAACCTTTTATTCAAACATTTATGATAAAAACAAATCCGTAAGTATATTTCAATCATGTAAAAAATTGTTATTGGGTATGGAAAATGGCACTATGTTTGATTATGAAACCGATGGTCTTATATTTACTCCAATCGATAAATCCGTTGGTAGCAGTAAGTTAGGAGTATTGGAACACAAAAAAACATGGAAACACAGCTTTAAATGGAAACCACCCGAATTCAATACCATTGATTTCTTGGTTGTTACCAAAAAAACAGAAACGGGTAAAGACGAAATCAATCATTTATTTCAAGATGGAAATAATATGACTTCTGACTCTGGTATATTGCAGTATAAAACAATAGAATTACGAGTTGGATTTAATATTAGTCAACATGGGTTTGTGAATCCCTGTCAAGATGTAATCGATGGAAATTATCCAGAACAAATCCGTTATGATGAAGAAACTTATAAGCCAGTTCCATTCTTTCCTACAGAACCCAGTCCAGATTTCAATGTTCACTTATGTAATATACCACTCGTTAGTGGAGAAATGTTTATTGAAGATAAAAGCGAAACATTTGAAGACAAAACCATAGTGGAATTTAAATATGTAAAAGAAAATGATAAGTATGCTCAATGGGTGCCCATTCGTGTTCGACACGATAAAACAGCCGATTATCGCAGCGGTAATCCTAATTATGGAAATGCATATCATGTAGCGAATGGTGTATGGAAATCTATTCATAATCCTATTACGCAGAAAATGATGAGCGGTGAAGGAGTGTTTGATTTGGAAAATAATGAAGTGTATTATAAACAAACCAATAAAACAACTACAACGCAGGGGTTGCGTGATTTCCACAATAAATATGTAAAATACTTGTTATTGACAAATGCTTGTAAAAACAAAGAAACGCTTATTGATATGTCGGTTGGTAGAGGTGGTGATTTATATAAATGGCATCAAGGCAATTTAAACTTTGTGTTAGGTATTGATTTGTCGAAAATGAATCTAGAAAATAGAAAAGATGGTGCTTGTGCACGATATTTAACATATAAAGGCAAGTATAAAAATGCACCGACATGTTTGTTTATTAATGGCAATAGTGGTATGAACTTGCGCAACGGAGATGGTGTGATAGACGCAAAAAGTAAATTATTAATGAATGCTGTTATTGGAAAAGGTAGTAAGGACAAGGGTGTATTAGGTAAAGTAGCATATGAAAATCATGGCGTAGGTCGTGATGGATTTGATATAGTGTCTAATATGTTTTCCACTCATTACTTCTTTGAAAATATTGAAGTATTAAATGAGTATCTTAGAAACATATCTGAAAATTGTAAAATAAATGGATATTTTGTAGGAACATGTTATGATGGTAAAAAAGTGTTTAATATGTTACAAGGTAAATCATATCAAGAAAGCGAATTTATAATGGAAGATGGTGAAAAAGTATGGGAAATAAAAAAAATGTATACCAATGAAACTTTTCCATCTGATATGAATGGCGTTGGATTACGGGTCGATGTATATCAAGAATCCATCAACAAAATGTTTCCAGAATATCTGGTGAACTTTGATTATTTTAAAGAAGTATTGGAATTATATGGCTTTGAAGTAATTGACCCTACAGAATGTAAAGAATTTGGTGTATTTACCGGTATTGATTCGTTTCAACGGTTATTTGCTAAAATGCAAAATAAAGTAGAAAAAAAACAGTTGCATGTAAAAAAAATAGGAACAGCACTAGAAATGAGTGATTATGAAAAAAAAGTGTCGTTCTTAAACAATTACTTTATATTTAAAAAGGTCAGAAATGTAGATGCCAGTAATGTATTTAAAATACAAATGGAAAAGGCCAATGATGTATCTATACAAAGTCAGCAAAAATTAAGAAAAATGAAGGCAGAATTAAAAGTAGTTAAGCGCAGCGTGGTAAAACTTAAACGCAAGATAAAATTAAAATAATTGACAACAAACTATTAATGTAACATTAATATAAACATAATATAACCCATGCGCCTATAGCAACCCAACCCACCGCAATAAAATTGAATTAGCATAATATAATATCATTTTTATATTAAAAATTAATATAGTAATATAATAATGAATACAATAATTAATCAAACAATTAATTATAAGTCAATGAAACTACCCGAACTAAAAAAATATTGTAAAGAACATAATATTAAAAAGATAAGAGGATTAAAGAAAAAAGAGATTGTGAAAAGGATTGAAGACTGTTTAAAGGTTGTCTCAAAGCAAATACAGTCTGCTTCTTCTTCTACTCATCCTCCTCATATTCCAGTTTCACATCCTCCTGAATTACACCAACTCGTAGATAAAACCGTGCTCGAAAATGGCAATATTGTAATTTTAAATAATGATTGTATGGCTGAGTTAAATAAATTAAATGACAATAGTATTGATTGTGTTATTACAGACCCACCGTATTTTATAGATAAACTAGATAATACATGGTCTTCCGATATGGTAAACAAAGATGTAAAAAACAGTCATGTCAAACATTTACCAAAGGGTATGAAATTTAATAAATCACAAGTGAAATCACTATACGATTATTATTTGGAATTGTCGAAGTTATTGTTTAAAAAAATGAAACCGGGTGCTTATTTCTTGTCATTTTCATCACCAAGGTTGTATCATGCGATTGCGATGAGTTGTGAAATTGCGGGATTTGAAATAAGAGACATGATAAATTGGACTTACACACAAAGCATGCCCAAAGGCATGTCCATATCACATGTTATTAAAAAAATGAAAATACCAGAAGAAGAAAAAGCCAAACTGATAGAAGAATATAAAAATTACAAAACACCACAAATCCGTTCTTGCTTTGAACCAATATGTGTTGCGATGAAGCCAATAGGTAAATTAACATTTATTAAAAATGAGCTGCAATTTAAAACTGGATTACTTGATTTTTCGCAAAAGGTAGGAGTAAATGGTGACCGGGTTCCCGCCAATATAATAACCACAGAAGAATACAACGAAACATATGATAAAAATTTCTTGGTATCGAAACCTTCTAAAAGTGAAAAAGGAGAAAACAACACTCATATTACGGTAAAGCCAGTTGAGTTAATGGAACATTTAATACGATTATTCAGTAAAAAAGATTCACTTGTAGTGGACCCCTTCTTAGGAAGCGGAACAACTGCCTTGGCATGTAAAAATACAAATAGAAAATGTTTGGGTGTGGAAATAAATAAGGAATATTATAATATTTGTATCGATAGATGTAGTAAATAGTAAATAGTTGACATGCAAATAAATTCAATGAAATATTATCATATTATCAGATATTATCAAATACTTTTTTATAATTTTCTATTTGCTGGGGTGTTAATAGTATTTCTTTATTTTTTATCATTTTCAACAACTTATGTGGACACGGAAACTTGGTTAATGTGTCGATAAAGATGTAATCATCTCGGTATCGTGCTTGGATGGGCGGCTGTAACACCAAGTTTTTCGACGAACTATCGGTTGTTTCTGGATTTTTATGTCCAAGTTGCCACAAATGAGTTGGTATATCAATATAGTCTGATTTGATAGTTGATTTTATTTGATTTATTTCTTTATGTTTATCTTCTTCGGAACCAGAATATTCAAAATTTTTTCTCATTTTATACTTATTGGATAATTGATAGGGATACACAATATAAGATTTTCCTTTATCATGTAAGTCACTGCTTGATTTTACGCCTCTTTGACTTACTTTATTAAATTGTTGTATTATATCGTTTGATTTAATATTGAATTTAACTTTAATTTGTTCGCATACTTCCCTGTTAAAATAGTTATATTTATATGTAGTCATTAAACACCATGCTTTTCCTGTAGAAGAAGATGGTTTTGGTGGTTTTATTTCATTTGCTGCACAAAATGATTTAAACTCATCTGGATAATCTTCTGGTAAGGTATCAACTAAATCAACATTAAATAATGAATAGTTGTCTGGTTCTATAATAAATTCGCTCATTGTAGTTATAGTTGTATGTTATAATTTTGTAATCAATTTAATTATAAAATAATATAAAATAATATAAAATTACAGCAATAGATATTATAGAATACATTTATGTTATATTATTTATTACCAGATTGTAACCACATTTTAAAGTCAGGTGATATAAAGATAAAATTTATAAATAATGTTGCGAATAGCGAACACAATGAAACATCTTCTTCTGTTTATTTAAGTGAGTCATTGCATAAATATTTAAACAACTCTAAAAAACTAATTGATGACAATTATAAAGATTGGGACATTATGAAACGATATACAAATCCATATGAATTTATACACAGTTCGTTGCCATTTGCAAATTATTCAGTTGCCAAGGAAAAGCCGGTATCTCGTGCTTTTTATAAATTAATAGAGATATACAAACATTTTAATATACTAAGCAGTTATAATAGTTTGAAAAGTTTTCATTTGGCAGAAGGACCCGGTGGATTTATTGAAGCGACGGCATATATGAGGCGAAATCCATATGATACATATTACGGCACCACTCTAATAAATGATGATGACTATAATATACCTGGTTGGAAAAAAAGCGAACACTTGTTTAAAAGGTATAAAAACATTGTAATTGAAAATGGTGCTACCAATACAGGAAACTTGTATAGTGTTGCGAATTATAAATACATGGCGGAAATGTATAAAAACAGTATGAATATCATTACAGGAGATGGTGGGTTTGATTTTTCTGGCGATTTTAATAAACAAGAAAACAATGCGTTCCGACTTCTTTTTACACAAGTAGCATATGCTATTGTAATGCAGAAATATAATGGTGTGTTTATTTTAAAGATCTTCGACATATTTCTTAAAAGCACATCGCAATTAATATATTTACTGAACTGCTTTTATAAAAAAGTATATATAGTTAAACCAAATACAAGTCGGCATGCTAATAGTGAGAAATATTTGGTATGTAAATATTTTAAATTTAGTGATACATCTTCTATATACAATCGTTTTCATGATATACTGCATGTATTAGATACTATTGATTTTGATAAATATGAAATAACAAGCATATTAAATGTGGAGCT
>Ga0181570_10001883_pt1 | contig 17483 bp, 13 predicted proteins | sample 101ome_18_FD_148667 | JGI IMG/M metagenome (GOLD analysis project Ga0181570, IMG submission 148667) | Coastal salt marsh microbial communities from the Groves Creek Marsh, Skidaway Island, Georgia - 101406AT metaG (spades assembly) | ecosystem: Environmental > Aquatic > Marine > Intertidal zone...
GGGGCGTGCAACGGGCACGGCTGGGAGATGGGCAGCGGCGCCTCCATGCACTGCATGTGCGACGATGGGTACGCCTGGGATGGCGATGACCGCCTGACCTGCATTCCTGAGGTCACGGAAGACTACACCGTTGGGCATTCCACCATCACCTACCTGCTGAACGCGCGCCTTCAACCCGTCGTGGCATGGACCGGTGACCGCTGGCTGGCCGAGGATTTCACCGAAGACGTTCGCGAACTGCTGCGCAAACAAGGAGCGGGTGGCTACGCCAACGACAACACACCTTGGGCATCGCTTGCGTTGAGCGTAGGCGTGGTGATGATGGCAGCGACCGTGTCGCGTAGCGGCGACCAAGTGGGCGAACGCCCCGGAAGGAAAGGAGAATAAGAAGAACCTCGCCCCACGAATCAAGCAGTCGTCGCATAGCCTGGTATTGCGCCGGATTTGAAATCCGGTGTCCCCGTGACTCGGGAGTTCAAATCTCTCCGACTGCGCCTTCTCCTCTGAACAACACCAAGGGAAGGGTTCTCAAACTCATCCCTCCATTCCCGTCCATGCGAGGCGGAGCGCTGGCCGTGTGCGTGTTCTTGACCATGGTCACGGCAGGATGCCTTGGGCCCGCCACAGCGTCATGGGGCTCCGGTTCCTCCTCGGTGGAGGTTGACTTCTCCATGGACGACACCACCGTTCAAAGCACCCTCACGGGTGCTTCCACCACCTCATCGGAACTTGTGCCCGTTGGTTGCACCCCCGACGGCGGAGGCCTTGCCCCTGGAAACGGCACAGAAGTGACGTTTGAAGGCTACCTCGCTGCGAGCCAAATGTACGATTCGCACAGCGAGGTCACCGGCGCCCGTGGCCTCGACTTCGGCGTGACGGCAGCGGTGGGGGTCGAAGAGATGTCCTTCGCTCAAGCCACTGCGATCGAAGACGGGGACGGTTCAAGGGTCGATGTGAAGGATTGGGGCAACCCACTCATGCCTCAAACGGGTGCCGGAACGGCGGACTTGGACGATCTTGATTCCGAATCCAGCACCAGTTGGTTCATCCTTGGCCTGATCCCTGCCTCCGAGAACGTGCTCAACGGTATGACGGCACTGAACGAGTGGCACCAGCCGGTGTCCATCAATGGCTACCTTGTTTCGGCCAACGCCACGAAAGAGGGCCTGTGGTCCAACCTCCGTTCGTACGAGGTGCGCAACGACTGCACCATGGAAGTGGGCTCGACGAACTACGAGAAATTCTATGTGCTCGTGACGGGGATTGAGCTCGAAGGCGGAAGGGTCAGCTTGGACGGTGACGCCGACGACGAATGGGTTCACGGTGATGTCCCGCTCGTCGGTCGCAACCTGTTCTTGCTGCTGTTCCTCGTTGGCGGCGTGGGTGGGTTCGTCGGCGCCTATGTGACTTCGTCACGGATGGTGATGAGCTCAGCCACGAAGACCATGGCCACCTTGGTGGGCAGTGAAGGCATGGAAAAGGCCGGGAAAGTGAGAAAAGACGCAGCCGCGGCGAAAGAAGCCGGCATGGAATCGCCCACTGAGCGCAAGGCCCGCATGGACCGTGAACGGCAGGAGCGTGCCAGCCAAGCCGAACCCTCCAAACCGCCGAAGAAGGCGAGGGAAGCGGAGGATTCAACGGACGCTGGCCTCGGCGATTTCGACCTTGACAGCGTGCTTGCCTCCGCTGGTGTGCCCTCCAAATCCAGTGGACCCGCTATCTCCTCGGGACGATCGTCCTCGGTGGTGGTGACGGACGCTGCTGCCAACATGGATCGGATGCAAGCGAGCGAAGCACCGGTGAGCAGCGCTCCACGAAGCAGCGGACCGCCGCAGCAACGGGGCGGCCCACCCCAGCGTTCGACTCCACCCGGCGCCGTTCGAAACGAGCCCGACACTGCGACCGCTTCGCCTCCAGTGCGCCGAAAGCGTGTGGCAAAAAAGGACAAAACCGTTGAATCCGAACCACCCGTTGATGAAACGCCCGCATACGCAGAAGAGGACGAATCCTTCTCAGATTTCTCGTTCTGAAGGCACCATCAGGCGAATCGCCTGCGGAAGCACAACGAGCTCGAGAGGGGTTGAGCCAAGGTTTTCCCCGTCCACGTTGATGGCGGAGGGCTTGGGCGTGGTGATGGTCAGCCGTTCAAATCGGTGGTAATCCACGCGGGAATGGTACACATGGCGCCCTTCAGCTTTCAGCATGCTGAACGCTCGGAACACTTGACGGCGCGACATGCTCTTCAAAATGCCAATGTCCATCCTGCTGTCATCAAGGCTTGCGCCTGGCGCCAGCGGCAAACGTGAACCACCGGTCTGACTGTTTTGAATCAACAGCAGGGTGAAATCATCTTCAAGCCGCACCCCGTCCATCTCCAGCACAGCCGTTCGTCGTTGATTGGCCAGGATGGCCATGACGATCCCAACATCGTAGCGGAGCGGACCCATCCAGCGCATGCGTTCAGCCTTGATCGTTGAATCAACGCCGAGCCCCCACGTCACCAAATTGTGACTGTAGCGAACGATTCGGCCTCGCTCATCCCCTGGGAGACCTTCCGTGAGGGTGACTTGACCGACATCAAGGGATTGAACCCTACCAGCCAGTACCGTGTTGACCGCATCATCGATGGTGTGAATGCCAAGATCGTGCGCTTGGGAGTTGCCTGTACCACCCGGTGCGATGGCGAACACATCTTCCTTGGCCGTGCCGCGTTCAAACCGTCCCGTGATGACCTCGGACAAACTCCCATCACCGCCAACCACGAGCAGCACTGCGCCCAATGGAGCATCCGCCTCTCGAGCGAGTTGGACCAAATGACCCGGCGATGTGGACCGGTGCACCGTGGTGGCCACGTTGGCTTGCTCAAACCGCTCACAAATCTGCTGGGCGATGCGATCGCCTTTCTTTCGCCCCGAATAGGGGTTCACGAACATGTGAACGGCAACAGGTCGCGGAATTGAAGCACTTGGCAGGGTCCAAACATCAGCAAATTGAGGGCGAAAGGCCCCTTTTCGGCGCTTTGAGCGCTCGTCTTCTGCAAACTCAAGGGCCTTTGGCCACGCATCGTCGGGTGGCCCGGTCATGGTTGACCATGGCCATCGCACCTTAGAAGGCTCCTCCTGACGGTCATTATGCAGTATGGGAATGGATTATGCTTTCTGCATGATTCGCGCGTTTCCAGTGCCGTACATGCAAGAAGTGATGAAGCGCAATCGGTTGGTACCACCATGGAGGAAGGGTGGGGGGACGACGATCGTCGCTTCATGGAACACGCCTTGCTGGTGGCCGAACGAGGCCGCGGTCGGGTGAGCCCCAACCCCCTGGTTGGTTGTGTGCTTGTCAAGGACGGCGAGATCATCGCCGAAGGTTGGCACGACCATCTGGGCGGTTTGCACGCCGAACAGATGGCCATTCACGATGCGGAAGCGAAAGGACGCTCGGCCAACGGTGCCACGGCGTACGTCACGCTTGAACCGTGCAACCATTTTGGCCGGACACCCCCGTGCACTGAAGCCCTGATGTGGGCCGGCGTTCGCAACGTCATCATCGCCCACGAAGACCCCAACCCCACCGTTCGTGGCAAAGGTGGTGATGTCCTGTTGGCCAACGGCATCCCGACCAAATTCGGGTTGATGAAATCCGAAGCTCATGAGCAAATGAAGGGGTTTCTTCATTGGTGCGAGCATCGCCGACCCATGGTAACCGTCAAGATGGCCGTGGACCGAAACGGGTCGGTGGACGATTTGGCCTCCAACGCCGCCCGGTTCACCTCCGAAGGCTGCCTCAAGAAGGTGCATGAACTTCGCAGGGATTGCGATGCGGTCCTGGTGGGCGTCAACACCGTCCTTCGCGACGACCCGGCCCTGACCGTACGTCGTGTGCCGCACACCCGTCAGCCACTTCGGCTGGTGCTGGACCCCAATGGACGAACGCCGTCCAATGCCGCATTGCTCAACGATGAGCACCCCACGCGCTTGCTCCAATCCGATTTTATCTCGATCGACCGTTTGTTGAACGAATTGGGCGACCAGGAGGTCCAGCGCCTGTTGGTGGGAGGTGGGCCCATAACGGTCCAACGTTGGTTGGATGTACGGGCGGTGGACGAGTTTCTTTTGGTGATGTCCGATGTTGAACACGCCGAGCCGGTGCCCTCTGGCATCACCGAAGATCGGCTGGAATCGGCCGGTCTCCGATTTGTTGAATCGTTGGTCTGGGGCGAAGAATCGGTGCGGCGTTACCTTCGCGTCACCGCACCTTGAGGACCGCATCCCATCGATGCGATGAACCGCGACGGAACAACCCCTCGTGAAACGCCCGCTGTTGAAGATGCGCACAGCGTGCCAGACGGCCGCGGTGGTTGTAACAGCCTTGCCGGGTGTGCACCAGGGCCATCACGGCCGAGAGGTCGACCATCGGACCGCTTGGCACCGGTGTGGGTCGCTCCACACGCTCCACCGTGCCGTCCCATGCGATGTCATCGGACGATGGTGGGTCGAGTGGGGCATCGCCCTCCAAGCGCACAACACCTTCCCCCAAACGAACAGGGCGCCATGAACCGGAAACGCCGTTCTCAATCCACGTTCGAATGCGCTTCAGTTGCTCCACCGTGGCCAAGCCGAGATGAACGGCCTCCCACCAACCGGGGGTCCGTGCCAAGGTCACGTGGTGGACACCGGGTTGCATGTCCCTCGAATCCAATCCGTCGGACCACGTGGTGCACACGCCCTCGAGGCGCACGCGGAGCACCGGCAAGGGCCCGATGTTGATGTCTTGAAGGCGGTAGGGGTTGGCCAATTCACCCAACAGAAGCACCGGTTTTCGCACGTCCAATCCAGGGGCTTGCGCTGCTTGGAGCAACGTTGGAAGGTCACCGGTTGAATGACTGTAACCGGCTGCCACCCCCCGAAGTCCATCGATGCTCAGCGATTCGTCGGCAACCGATTCAGCGGGCGGCGAAAGCACGAGCACGTTCGAAGGCGTGAACAAAAACGACCGGGGGGGGAGCGGTACTGGAGAGTTGTTGGGGCTGTAGGGCCACAACCGGGGCGCCGTGTCCTCCATGCGGTGGGGCCGATGTTCGCCCTCAAGAACGCACCGATTAGTGGGTGTAGGTCGTTTCAAACAAACAGGCCGGGCAGGTGACCTTGATCGGGCGAACATCGGGAATCCCGAGTGCGACACCGCATGCTGAGCAAAGGATGGCTTGGTTGATCGCTTGACGGCGTTCAGCGGCTTCTTGGCTTGGGTCGTACTCAAACCGAAGTTGGTCTTTGTTGATCACGTTCGCCTGCTTGGGAGCCGGTGGTGGTGAAGAAGGCGTCACCGGAGTTTGGGAAGACAACCCCCCTGAAGGGTCGTGCTGACCTGTCGAACCCATGGCCGGAGCGGCGGTCAGCATGGCCTGGACCGTTGCATCGTCGACGTTGTACATGCGTGTGATGCGATCGGTCTCCAGCATCAAATCGTAGCCTTGCAGTGAGCGGAGCTTGGCAAGTTCATGCTCTGGAACGGGAGACACACCACAACCATCCTGCGATGGGATTTAGCCGTTGAGGGGGTCTTCCCGCTCAGATGCCCCAATAGCGCTCACCCTGAGCTTGCTTGGCTTGGAGGGACCGGACCACCGTGGTCACCGTCCAAAGGACCACGATCCAGATGATGGGCGTGGCCAGGTCGTTGAGAATGGTTTGGACCCCGAAGGTGTACGCCTCGCCCTCAAGCACGCGAATGGCGATGTCAAGCGCCGTGTTGAGGAAGGAGTAGACCACCATGCCGAACACGCTGAGCACGATGAGGCTGCCCGAAAACGAACCGCGCTTCAAACGAAGGAGCATGAAGCCGGCCGTGGATGTCAGGAAGGCAATGATGGTCCATGCCAAGGACGAGTGAACGACGTTGAGCCATATCACCGATGAGGCCGACGTTGGGCCGATGCCGTAACTGCCGAATTCGCGCCAACCCTCGGCCACGGCAAAGATGGCACTGAACACCGTCGCCGTCCACAGCAACGAAGAAAACATGGCTGCATCGGCGTTTTCACGCATTTCTTGCACCACACGGGCCACCGTGGATTCCAAGCCAGCGCCCTTGCTGAGGAAGTACAGCCCAAGCACGAGGGGCAACGCCCCAATCACAACGCCACCGATCTCGTTGGGCAGCATGATACCAAGCCCGAAGATCGCCATCACCGCACCGAGGGGGACCATGATTTTTGAGCGCCATTTGGGATCTTCCAACGCCTTCACGATGTAATAGTAGGTGCCTTCGATGCCCTTGGATTGCTTGACAATGATTTTCCTCACGTGGTCGATGCGAACTTGGGACTGAATGATGGGCAGCACGCTTTCGTCTTCGGCCCCGTCGGTGATCAAAACGGCTTGGTCGGGTTGGAACGCTGAAACCACCTCTTCCAGTTGAGCAGCGATGGCTCGGTCCGAGCGAACACCGACCTTTTCATCGCCCGTGAGAATGGCAATCTCCACCTGATCGTCCTCACCTTTGGCTTCGGCCAACAAATCATATTGTTGAAGGGCGCCCAAAATGGCGTTGGTGTCGCTTTCTTCAGGGTCAGCTGTGCCCAATCGCAGGGCGGAGGTCAGGACCTGCCGCCGGCCCACCACGGGGCCGCGAATCGATGTTTTGATCCCGAGGTCGTCGTCTCGGTCAACCGTCAACACCAGCGTTCGTGTCATGCCGTCCTCGGTCCTCCCACGCAGGTCCTTTCATTCAAACCCTTGTGCGAAAGACCCGGGGGTGGACCGTCACAGCGCAGGGGTTGAGCGACGTTGGACAACATCGGCGTCGTCCCTGCCGGAAGGCGGGTCCTCCCAGTCAGGGTCGCCAGGCAGCACCAAACCGGCCCCCAAAGCCACCAACGCCTCGGCCAAGCCGCGCTGGGTGGTGACCAAACGGTCCCAATCGTTGCTCTCGTCACGCCAAACCAGCCAACGTCGGACAGACCGAGTGGCGCGCACCAACCGGGCATAGAGACCCATGTGCGCTCGGGCGCTCAACGGCCAGAACACCATCAACACCACCGCAACCCCAAGGGGTGGAAGCACGGTGAGGTACTGAAGCAGTTGGTGGGTGGAAAACGCCCTGTACACCGGGCTCGACGTGTCCAAGAGCACCCACGTGATGGCAAGCGAGAGACTCAGCCACCACAATGGAAACACCACGACTGAAGAAAGCACCTTGATGCTGCCCTGCAGGGTGTCGTCCACACCTGCCCGTCGGGTCAACCGCTCAAGGACGGACTGAAATTTGTACGGCATGTAGTTGCCGAGCATGGCCCCCCACGTCATGAGGCCAAACATCCACACCACGGCCCAGGCCCACGACGCCATCGCCCGTGCTGCACCTGCTGCTGTCATCGTTTCAGGACGAGCATCCACATCGTACGGGGTCAACGAACGAGCATCGAGGTCATCAAAATGCGAGCGGCAACGGGCCGCCAACGCATCGGCAACCGTTGGATCGTTGCGCCGCATGTATTCCCACCCTGCACGCAATCGGCGGGCAGCCAAGAGGGAGGTGGCATAGTCCCGCCGTTCCATCCGCTGCCCCTGCAGACGGCCCTTTTCAGCCTGAACCAAACTTCGTCCTTTCCAAATCAACGTCCGTTCTTCCCAGGTGGTTTTGGCGAGATTGGCCCGCTGAAGTTCAACACCGATGGCTTGGGTGACCTCGAGCACCCAACGCCGATCGTCGGCTTCGGAAGGTGAAGCCGGAAGCGATGGCAGGCTCATGGGCCGTTCAAACACGATGGCTGCTCGCTCACGAAAACGGCTGGCGTCGGAGTAATGCAACCCCACCGGCACCACATGCGGGCGAGGACGTCCCCTAGCCTCAGCCTCACGGCAAGCCGACAACAGCAACCGTGCGGCACCGGACCGAATGTTCTGAACCGATGCTCGGCCGTGGGTGGATGCCTCCGGGAACATCAGCACGTGCCCGCCGTTGGCGAGGTTGGTGGCCGTTGAAGCCAACACGACCGAGGTGGCCAAGTTGCCGCCGATGTTCGGTCTGTCGCCATCGGCCATCCCGAGCGGAATCACACCGGCGGCCCTGAACAACCACCCAACCGCAGGAAAGGCGAACAAACGGTGGTGCACCAGCGTGGTCAATCGACCCTCCAGGCTGGCGGTCATCAGCATCGGGTCGACCAAACCGTTGGGGTGCCATGTCACGAACAATACACCCGCGTCGTCCTTGGGATGTTCATCGTCAACGATGTTGACTTCCCGAAACCACACGTTCGTGAGAAAACGAAAGAACGACCGAAACAAGCGGTAGAGGATGGGATGGCGCGGGGTTGTCGTCCCACCCGCATGCGCCAGCGCCATGCGCCGACACCCATGTCATGACCTAAAGGCTCACGGCCGACCACCGCCGGCCTCGGGCGTATCATCGGTGGCCGAATCTTGAGCCGATGCGGTCGATTCAGCCGGTTTGGCCTCGATGGAGGGTTGCGGCTGCGTCAGTCGCTTCCACCGCTGCGTGGCTCGGATGTACTTGAGCGGGTGGTCCATCCAAGGCTGGTCGCACGTTCGGTTGTCGCCGGGCAGCACCGGACAGTTGTGGTTGATTTTCAATTTCCCACAACCCGAAGGCGTGTAGCCGTGCTGATACACGTGCTGGACTTGATAGGAGGTGGTGGCTTCGCTGAAATCAGGGGCGCCTCGGAAAAAATTCACACAGGATTCCTGTGGAAGGGCCAACGTCGACGCCATGGATGCAAGAAAGAGGCGCCCAAAGTGGTTGACGTTAACACCGGCTGACAGATCGGCAACGATGCGTTGCATGCACGGCGGCCAATCGTGTTCATCCGCGCCGACCAGAGCGATGGCTTCGCTGGCCTTGCTGGCCATCAGATTGCGGACCATCCCCACCGGTTCGGCCAACCGCACTGCCAAATCGGTGTTGATGTCGGCCATTTTTTCCAAGGCGTCGGCTTCGATGCTGGCCTTGATGCGTTCTCGCAGCAACCTTGCAACTTTGGCCGATGACGCGTATGAGCGTTCGTTGTGAAGGGTCACCCAGCCCCCGCTGACATCGGCATTGGGCAGACGCCATCGCTGACCGGTGATCTTTGGACAGATTTCGATGAAGTCGGACAGGCCGATTTGCCAAACATCCGATGTGCCTTGCCGTTGTTGACGAAGGGTCATGCCGGGTGCGCCCACAAGCGTTGGTGCCGCCACCTTTTGCGAACGGCGGATTTCGCTGATGTAGGTGTTGGCCAAGATCTCGAGATTGGAATCGTCGAGCATGAGCAATTGCTCGGCCCGTGCCGCCTCCGCTTGCGCCCAACGCGCAATCAAACGTTCGTCCTCGCTGGCGCAGACCACCAAACGTGCATAATAGAACGAAAACGCCTCAACCAGCCGCCCCTCCTCGGTGTGGATGTCGCCGCCGGCCACCTGCACGCCTTCCTTCGATTGCACGGTGTCCACGAGACGAAGGCGAGCTCGCTGTCGTGCTTTGTCCATCCACGACCCCTCCAACAGTTCGTCGAGGTCAATGGCGTGGCGATGTGCCAAGGAACGAATCCACGCAGAGGCTTGGGGCAAAAACGGGTAGCGTGCCAGCGTCACCTCGTCCTCGATGGAGGGGGAGGACGGGGGAACGGGCATGCAGTGGCCACCCGTTCCACCCGTTATCAAGGTCGGCTTCCATCGGTGAGATGATGAGCATCGGTCGCTTCGCCTCACTATGAACGATGACGTGCGTGCTCGATTGGTGAGCATCCAGCACGACGTTCGGGCGTTCTTTGGTTGGTCGTACGAGGACGATGTTCGAAGCGCTGCTCAACTCGCACGAACCATGGATGACGATGCGCCGTTCAGCACGCCGTCATGGTCACCGCGCGCCAGGAGGGTTTCGCTGGACGCGTTGAAGCGCATCGTCGGTTCGTCGGTGGTGCTTGTGGTGGGTGCAGCGGCTGAGCCGCAGGCTGTCCGTGCGGCGTTGGAAGAGGGAGCGTGCGTCGTCGCTGCCGATGGAGCCGCAGGCGCTTGTGAGGGCATCGTTCAGCCCACCGCTGTTGTCACGGACCTTGACGGAGCGGAGCATCTCGAACGTGCAGCACAGAACGGCTCAACCCTCGTGGTCCACGCCCACGGTGACAACATGGAGCGATGGCAGGCTTGCTTGGCACGCTGGTCGAGGCTTCCCCACCCGCCTGCGATGGTCTTGACCCATCAAACGGACGAAACCCTGCCCGGCATGCACAATCCAGGTGGGTTCACCGACGGCGACCGCGCAGTGTGCTGCCTGCTGAGTTGGGGCGTCCGTCCCGAGCGCATCCGCTGCATTGGGTTCGATGCCCATCGCTTGGGCCGGTGGTCGGGCGAAACCGACCCCGCACGGAAATTGGAAAAACTGGGTTGGATGGACACCATCCTTCGCATGGCGCTGCCCGGTCGCGAGTGAACCATGCGACCCCTCGATGTTGTTCCAAACAACGGCCTAAAAACGAACACCCCGACGCGGTCAACATGCAACGCACGTTGCTCAACGCTGCGTTGTGGGTGACCGCTGTGGTCGTTGTGAACCTCATGTGGGGCAACGTGGTCCAACAAGAAGCCCCCAAGGAGTTGAACAACCCCGAGCAAACCGAACCTTGGCGTTCCTTCACCATTGAAGGAGCGTTCGGCTCCAGTGCACCCCTCCCCGTCACGCTCGAGGTGAGCTTTGACGCTCGGACCGTGGACCAAGGCAACGCCTCGTATGTGCTCCGGCTCAACAACGAGAGCGAAGTTCACCGTTGGGTGGGGACGACGGAGAACCAACCGCCGGTGTGGGAAGGCGAGCTTCAACCCGGCACCTACGTGCTGGAAACGCAACTTGAGGAAGGCCTGGTGACCGAACAAACGCTGTACGTTGCGCCGTTTGAACCGTTGAGGGCCTGGGGGCACGTGGGGTTGAGCTTGGGGCTGGTCGTGGTGTCGCTGATCGACCAAGCGGTGCGGATTTTCGTGCGAAACCGCACCAGCCAAACACCCATTGAGGCACCTGAGCGAGCACCGTTCACACCCATTCGGCGCGGCATGCCCGACGCCGACACCGTTCACGACCACGATTCTCCGTGGCGGGACCCGTTGCAGTGATCACAAAAAATCGGCCAAGGAGAGTTGCTTGGCTCGGTCGTTGTTGAACAGAGAATCAGCGCTGTTGGCCAACCAATCTGCATTCTGCCGCGTGTACAGGTCAACGCCGTAATGATCCATCACGTAGCGCATGACATCGATGTATTTCCGCACCGCACCTTGGGACACGGTGAGGGCCAAGTTGCCTCCGCACTGTTCACCCTCGGATTTGGCCACACCCATCGAGGCCAATCCCCGACCCGTCGCTTTGCGCGGTTGGATGCACTTGCCGGACACCGGCATGCGGCGGTAGGAGTGCGCACACTTGAGGCAACGAACCTTCTGTCGCCCGTAGGCGTTGAGGTTGCCGCGAAGGTCGGGGAGGAAATGGGAGCGAACCACGCTGGACGCCACCGTTCGCACGTTCACACCTCGCAACCGGTGACCGATGGCCAACTGCCCGTTCATCTTGTCGATCATCGTTTCGAGGGTTTTGTAGGCTGAAAGGGCCGGTCCCTCGTCCAACGCTCGGCAGTCATGGGTGTAACCGTAGCCACGAACCGCTGCCACGCTGCCCAATCGACGCTCAACGAAGTCCATCCGCTTGGCCACGTCCTTGGGATGGGGTTGTTCGAGGGTCGCTTCGTAGAAATCACGCTCGTAGAACCAGGCAGCATCCACGTTCAACGCTTCTTTGTCCACCTCCGTGGGGTTGAGGCGGGTGGTCAAAACCAACGGTGCGTCCATTTGACCACCGCGGTTCGCAGGCAAGATGTCACGGCTGAAGTTCAGCAACCCGTCCATGAGCATCATGATGGCGTCCTCATCACCGTCGCAATTTCGACGCTTGGCAGCGTGAAACAAGGGGTGAGCGTAGCCACCCGAACAATCCGCCCATCCGATGATTCTGGACAGGACCCCTCCGCTGGTGTGGGGGGCGAGGGCGCAGATGAGGTGGCCCACGAGGTCATCGGGGCCTTGGGCGTTGTAAAACGGGTCCATGCCATAGTACCTGACCAGCAACTCGTCGACGTATTTGGCGGTGCGAAGAAGGAAATCCTGGGCATTCTTGGCCACGATGAAATCCTGAGGGAAGATCTCCAACATCTGCTCGTCGTGGGTGAGGGGGTCGCCGCGATGGTCGTGGGTGTAGCCAAGACCGTGAAGTTTTTTCCACGGAACACCAACCTCTCGGGGGGTGAAATGCGTGATGGGGACGTCGCTCATGTCGTACCGAACGGTACCGTCCCTGAACACCGGGAGGGCGTGCTTGGCCCTCAAAATCCCCTTCTCAATGGGCTCCGGCGTTTGGTCACGGCTGGACAATTTTTTCATGCATTTGACCTGCTGAGGCAAGCGATCGATGCCCAATCGAATCCGCGCATCTTCCACCATCTCGTCCATTCGAACGCTTTGGACTTCGCCGCGTCGTCGAGCGGTCGATTCAGAGGCCACTGGCTCGGTGGACCCATCACACACCTCACCTGCACGGCGCTCCCCAAAGTCATCCACAACACGATGATGACACCGTAAGAACGGTGTTTCCTGACCGCAGGTCGTGCATCGGCGACGGCCGAGTTGGACGCGGATGGTCTGCTTGTTCACGGCGTTGGTCAGCAGGCGTTGATTGCCTCCGTTCAATTCGATTGGAAACAAGGCGTGTGTCATCGGGTTCATGATGCGCGGCGCAGCTTTTTCCGGACGACCCATGCGGCACCCCACCCGCACAGGTGCACTGTGTTCCCAGCGAAGCGAGGCGAGTTGGCGAACCAGCACCATGATGCCGTTGACGGCATGGTCGTCTTCGAGCCGTTGGGCTGCGAGGTATGCATTGGGATCGCGAGGCCCAACGTCCACGACTTCATCCGCCGCCCGTTGGCCCACTTGATCGGTTTCAGCGATCCCCAACCCGCGTTGACGGGCGTTCGTTTCCGCTGCGATGCGGACCGTTGACCGCTCTTTTTGCAGCGCTCGCAATCGTTCGCGCTCTTCATCGAGCACGGTTTTGCTGTGACGGAGGGCGGCCATGCGATCTTCGGCGGCCTGGCCGAAGTCATTGGTCTGGACGAGGCGGTCCCCGTCCACAGCGAAGCCGAGGGCCTCGCACATGCCTTCCCAACCAGCCGTGACCACCAGATCCTCGCCATCGTGATGGTGGCGAAGCCCCAGCAACATCATGCTCCCTTTGACCAAACCGTGCTGACAGAAGGTCCAGCCCTCCGGCATGGATTCGCTGAACAACGGCTCGACGAGGTTCACCTGAGGGCCAGGTATGGAGCGCTCGCTGAATTCCGGCAAGCGTTCGGGTTGCAGTTCGTCCATGGTGGCCGAGGTCCATCCCGTCACCCCTCCTTTGAATCGAAGGTAACGCTCACTGGGCAGGGGGCGCTCCCGGTCGTTGACCGGTGACGAAGGGGTTTCAAGGTGAGCTCGCTTCAACTCTCCGAGCAACGCCGGCACCCACTCAAGCGGTAAGTCCAGCAACCACGGGTTGTGGGGTGGTGGAAGCGATGTCCCAAAGCGCTGTGCAATGCGCTTGGCCTGCGCCCAGGTGGGGTTCAATTTACGCAAGCGTTCGTGCCACGACCGGCGCACGCGATACTGGTGATGCGGGTCCTCGACCTCGTGCACCGACACACCGGGTGTGCCCGAGGGCCACGGTTCGGTTTCGTCGGCAAACACCGACGTGAACACCTCCACGTCCCCGTCCGTCGCCAAGGCTTCGATGAGGTCACTGGCCCACCAATCCATTCCATATCCCGCTGGAACGAGGTTCTTGTTGTTCTCCATGAATTCTCCATAGCCGATCACGAGCTCTCCGTTGTCCCAAATCTGTTTGACATCGTGACGAACACCGGCAAAGGCAGAAGCGTGATCGTAGCGCGAGAAGCGCCCGTCAGCAAGCACCACCCAAGGCCCTTCTGAATCGTCGCAGGGCGTGATGGCGCAGGCTTTTCCAGGCCGCTCAATCTTCATTTGCGTGCCGATGGTGATGAAATCGTCCATGGCCAGCATCGAGGCTGTGTTGCACGAGGCTGCGGCCAAGCCCGAAGGACGGGCGCGTCCGTACCGAAGACGGAAACCCCCCGGTTGAAGCGGCCCCCCAAACACCGGTCGACCAGCGATGATGTCGCGCATGAATTTGGTGATGGGGGGAACGCGCTTGCTCTTGAACGCCGCCTGCTTCTCGCCGGACTCGGCCTTCCCCCTGAGGGCAAATTTGGAGATGAAATCCCAACCGGGGACGTTCAGGCGCTCGGTGTGCTTCTGAATTTTGGGCGCTTTCAAGCACATCCCCTCACCGATGACCAACAGCACGCCGCCCCGGATGCGCGCTTCGTCGATGTTGCGGACGTTGCCGTACCCCGCGCATTCGATGCGTTCGGTGGACTCACCGTTGATCATGACCGGACAGGCACGCACAATTTCATCGATTTCCGGGGGCGATGGTCGGTACTGCAAGTTGCCGCGGTACAGGCCGAATTCTTCCTTGACGCGCTCCACTTCGGGGTCCGTGGGTTGGTAATGGCCGACGTCCAGTTCTCGCCGAATCATGTCAGCGATCAGCACGGCAAGGGCTTGGGCCGTCCCACCGGCTGCGCGGATGGGCCCGGCAAAATGCACGGAAACGAACTGCGAACCGTCGACGTTGTTGAGGAGGCGGACCTCACTGATGCCCTCCAAAGGCGCCACCAACACCGCTTCCGTCAGAATGGCCAAGCCGACGCGAAGACCGACATCGATGGAACGTTCAAGGTCGTAACCCTTGGTTCGGAAGCCACGGGCAACGGACTGCGCCATCATGATGGAAGTGGTTTCCCGGTCGTGCTCTTCCAACATGGCACGAATGTCATCGGCGACCGGATAACCGTCGAGGTGTTCAATGAGCAATTTCTCGGTACGGCCTGCGAGGTCCGCAGCTCGAGGGATTTCGACGCGGTCTTTGTGGTCGTACCCCTTCTGACGGGCCCGTTCAGCCAGCAAATAGGCATCGTCGGCTCGCTCGTCCAGCCACTGATGGTAGCGTTCCATCTCCGCCTCGAGGCGCCCAAGGTCCACGCCCAACAACGGGTCGTGGTCAAGGCGGGGAGGCGAGGAGGGGGCAGGGGGCATGTTGCTCGGTTTTACACGGCGGCGACCCTTTATCATCCGAGCGGTTGAAGGCCATGACCGAAAGTTCATGCGGTTGACCCCGTGCATTGGGACCATGACGGTTCACGACGACGTGCGCAACCATGAGCGTTGGCCTCGGTTGGTTGAATTGATCCGGGACCTGGCTTTTTTGGACGGCGGTCACGACGAAGCCTTCACACTGGCGAGCGGGCGCCAATCCAGGTGGTTCTTTGACACCAAACCCGTCATGATGCACCCAGAGGCCGGCGCTCTCCTCGGTGAATTGCTCAACCTCCGCATCGCAGCCCTCGGGGCCAAGTACGTCGGGGGCCTGGAACTTGGCGCCGTGCCGTTGACCGCCTTGGTGATCGGTTCGCCGAGCGCCGAAACCGACCTCCGGGGGTTCATGGTCCGAAAACAGCCCAAAGGGCGCGGCGGCCGCAAGACCAACAACCCACCCGGCATCGAAGGATCATCCTTGGCCGAACCCGGCGATGTGGTCATCGTTGAGGACGTCACCACCACGGGCGGTTCGTCGATCCAAGCGGTTCAACGGCTTCACGAGGCGACCGATTGCCGTGTGGTTGCGGTCATCAGCATCCTCGATCGACAAGAAGGTGCTCACGAAGCCTTCCAAGCCGCTGGCATTCCGTTTGAATGCTTGGTCAACCGTTCCGATATCGCTCAGGCATGAGGTGGTCCCATGCATCGACGGTTCACCGCCAACGACGCAGAGGAGGATGGGACCACGCAAACCAGTCCCGATTCAACCGCTCCCGAGGGCACCGTGTTCCACCACGCCAACGATGGACGCCCCTTGGCGACGCCCTGGCAGGTGGCGACCGAACGCTCCATTGCACTGGCTGACCGGCCCCTGGCTGAGGGATACATCGTCGACCCTGCCTGCGGCAGCGGGTTGCAGGTTTGGGCGCACGCCCTCACGCTGGCCCGTCCGGCCATCGGCATCGAACTCGACCCGGCTCGCGCGCTGGCGAGTGCGCTCAACCTTCGGACCGTGGGCGAGATGTCGGGCGGTGTGGGGTTGCCATGGTGCGAGGGTTCAGCGGTGCTGGCTGGGAACGGCTTGGAAGCTGAACAAGCCCTCACGACCGCCTTGGGTCAAGCCAGCCCGTGTGTGGCGATGCTCCAGTTGGACCCGGCGCGTCCACGCAACAGCCGCCACCATGACCTCAGCGAAATGCGTCCTGCGCTCGACGGCGTCCTCGACGCATGGCGGCCATGGTTTGCGCCTCACGACCTCGGCCCGGCCATGCTGCTCGATCTCTCACCACGACTCAGCGCCGACCAGCGTGCTCAAGTTGAAGCGATGGTCGAGGAACGCTGGCCAAGTCTTCGTCGCACATGGGTGTGGACGTCGCGTGGGCGAGGGCGAGTGGACCGACTGGCGTTGTGGACCGGACCGCTGGCCGACGATGGTGCCCTCCGGCGCTTTGTTCGCATTCCACCCAAGATGGGTGAACGCCCGTTCACGGTGGCCACGCACCACCCGGTTGAACCGCTGACGATCACCGTCCACCCACCGCAACGCGGCGAACATGTCAGCCTGTTGGACGCCGCACTGGTGGAGAGCGGTCTCGTGGCCCAATGGTTGGCCGATGTGACCAAGGACACGGACCTTCGGTGGGGCGTGGTGGACGGTCGCCGCCCCCAACTGCACCACCCCCACCCGTTGCGGTTGAGGCCGGAAGACCGTGGGCTTGTGCAAGCGACCGGGCGTGTGGTGGCGCTGTTTCAAGGCTCGTTGAGCGACGACACCGTGCAGGACGTGGTGGAACTGGCCATCGAGCACCGCTTTTCTTCCCTCAAACTCCGACTGGCGACCCCCCCTGAACGGCAACCTGCTTGGCAAGGTGCGCTCGACAGGCAGCTGAGTGGGCGGCCAGGCGACCGGGAAGGCTTCCTCGCACAACACCCCAACGGTCACACCCTGCTGCTCTGCGTCAATGCCGTGAGCAACCTTTGAAGGGCCCGCGGTTCGCGTCTTGTGGCGGCAATTTGGCCATCGCGGTCTTGATATATGGGAGGTTGGTCGGAGGGATGCTTGACACTGTGTGTTAACATTGAGGTGAAACCATGGCACGACCGAAGGATGAGGACCTTGGCGACGACTTTTCATACATTCTGCGTATGGCAGACACCGACATGGACGGGCTGAAGCCCTTGGCGACCGCCTTGACCTCCGTGAAGGGCGTTGGTGCCCGAACCGCCATTCAAATCTGCAAGAACACCGGCTTTGACCCGCACAAGCTCGCCGGCTTC
>Ga0181570_10001888_pt1 | contig 17461 bp, 24 predicted proteins | sample 101ome_18_FD_148667 | JGI IMG/M metagenome (GOLD analysis project Ga0181570, IMG submission 148667) | Coastal salt marsh microbial communities from the Groves Creek Marsh, Skidaway Island, Georgia - 101406AT metaG (spades assembly) | ecosystem: Environmental > Aquatic > Marine > Intertidal zone...
AGTGTATATTTCTGGGCCACATAACTCTAATGTTGCAGATGTAGAACTAGCAAGGGCAAACTCTGCTACAACAATGCCCGCTATAGGTATACTATACCAAACACTAAATGCTGGAGATGAAGGACTTGCTGTAGTATACGGTAAAGCCAACGGCGTTGCCCTTCCTTCACCTACCTTTTCTGAAGGAGATATAGTGTATGTTTCGACAACAACTGCAGGAGCAGTAACTGCTACTAAGCCAACAGGATCTAGCGACTTAATCCAAAACATAGGAATAGTAATGCAAACGCACGCTACGAACGGTGTTATCTTCATAACAGGTGTGGGGCGTTCTAACGATGTTCCTAATTCGTTTAGTATCGCCGGAGATATCACCACAACTGGAGATGTAAGTGGGGCAGATGGTACGTTTACTGGAGACGTTTCAATTGGCGGTAAATTAACTGTTACTGGGCTGATCGATCCTACAGGGCTTGAGCTAACGCCTGTTTCCACAAATCCCGGCGGGGTTGCTGCTAACACGATCTGGCAAGACTCTGGTAATTCTAATCAATGGAAAATAGGAGCTAATAGAGTAGTAGATGCAGGAAATATATCAACTATAGCCGGTGGAGCAGGATTTGTCACAGATTTAAGCGGATTTGATACAGGGGACCTTACAGAAGGAAGTAATCTGTACTATACAGATACTCGTAGTAGATCAGCAGTATCTGTTGGTACTCCAGCTGCAGCTTCGGGTTCAGGAAGTATTTCTTATGTTTCTGGTACAGGGGTATTCACGTACACACCTCCTGATCTTTCTGGATATCTTACTTCCTATACTGAAACTAACGACTTAACCGCAGCTGTTACTTGGGCTAATGTCCCCGATGCCAATATCACACAATCTTCGGTTACACAGCATCAAGCAGCTCTTTCGATTACAGAGTCACAAATTAGCGACTTAGGTACTTATCAAACACAGAATGCTGTACTAACTGACTTAGCGGGATTAACCCAAGCTACTGATAAACTACCTTACTTCGATTCTGCCACAACAGCTGCCACAACAACACTTACTTCATTTGCTAGAACACTTTTAGATGACGCAGATGCAGCAACAGCTCGAACTACGCTTGGGGTAGACGCAGCAGGTACAGATAACTCAACAGATGTAACCCTTGCCACAGTCACTGATAATTATTTATCAATTAGTAGTCAGCAAATCACTGCAGGTACTGTTCCAGTATCTCTCGGAGGTACAGGTTCTACAACTGCTTCTGCAGCAAGAACTGCACTAGGCGTAGACGCAGCAGGTACAGATAACTCGACTCCGGTAACTCTGGCTTCAGTTGCTAGCAATTACTTGAGTTTAGCAGGGCAACAAATTACTGCAGGTACAGTACCAATATCTCTCGGAGGTACAGGTTCTACAACTGCTTCTGCAGCAAGAACTGCATTAGGAGTAGACGCAGCAGGTACAGATAACTCGACTCCAGTTACGCTCGCTACCGTTTCTGGAAACTACTTAGCACTAAGCGGTCAAGAAATAACTGTAGGAACAGTTCCAGTATCTCTTGGTGGTACAGGATCCACTACCGCAGCTAACGCTAGAACTGCACTAGGGTTAGCTATTGACACCGATGTCCAAGCATATGATGCGGACCTGTCTGCAATAGCAGCTCTTTCCTCTGCTGATGGTAATTTTATTGTTGGCTCTGCTACAGGCTGGGTTGCAGAAAGCGGAGCTACTGCCAGAACTAGCTTAGGGCTAGGAACAGCAGCGACCTCCGATACTGGAGACTTCGCTACTGCAGCTCAAGGAACAAATGCAGACACAGCATTCGGCTGGGGTAATCATGCCTCTGCCGGATACTTAACTAGCTATACTGAAACAGACACTCTAAATGATGTAGTAGGAAGGGGGAGTAGTACAACATCCGCTATTACAGTAGGAGGATTGACTGTAGATACTAATACCTTAGCAGTAGATACCGTCAATAATAGAGTAGGTCTAGGAACTACTTCTCCAAAAACTAAGCTAACGATAGAAGGTTCTGTAACACTCAAAGAGCAGGCCGCTGCCGATGCAGATAGTGCAGCTTACGGTCAGTTGTGGGTTAAAACAGGTACGCCTAACGAGCTTTACTTCACAAACGATGCAGGAACAGACATCCGCCTTGACTCAGAAACTGACTCGGTAGTTGGTGGAATCAACGGCTTGGTTAAGTCAGATGGTGGAGGCAACATCAGCGCTGCTGTAGAAGATACTGACTATCAAGGGGTACTCGCCGAAGGAGCTTTCGCTGATGGTGACAAAACTAAACTCGACGGTATCGACTCAAATGCTACTGCAAACACGGGAGCACTTGCTGATCTGGATACCGTAGGCACTTCAGAGATTGATGACGATGCGGTAACTTACGCTAAGATACAGAATGTATCAGCCACTGATAGACTCCTCGGACGTGATTCAGCAGGAGCAGGTGTTATCGAAGAAATCACCCCTGCAAATGTCCGAACTATGCTCAATATAGCAGATGGAGCAACTAACACCGCTGCACCAGCAATTGAAGACAACTCAGGCACTCCAGCATTCGCTACAGGAATCACAAAAGCGGAAGTACAAACCTTACTCAATGTAGCAGATGGTGCTACCGCAAACACAGGAACTGTCACAAGCGTAGCTACAGGTACTGGGCTAAGTGGAGGGCCAATCACATCTACAGGAACTGTCTCGCTGGCAAACACAGCCGTTACAGCAGGTTCCTACACTAATGCTGACATAACCGTTGATGCCCAAGGAAGAATCACTGCTGCAGCAAACGGTAGTGGGGGCGGAGGAACTCCGTCAGGCGTGGCGGGAGCAGTTCAGTTCAGCGATGGCTCAGCTTTTGATAGTGATGATGCTAACTTACACTATGACAATGCTAACAACCGACTAGGCATCGGAACTAATAGCCCAAGCGAGACGCTTCATGTTTCTGGAAACGTGCTTCTCGAAGACCCTTCCTCAACAGGCTCTTCCGACCATTTGCTTGAAGTTAGGTCAGCTTCATCAGCTACTCCCGATAATGCAATCATCCTTGTCTCAGCCGACACTGACTCTAAACTCCCAAGACTCCATATACGAGATATAGAAGCTAACTCAGGAACATTTAACGGAAATTATTCAGCTTATTTTGCCCTTGACCGAGCATCAGCAATCGTTACAGGCTCGGCTCAAAACGACTTGCTAATCGCTAACGGCAACTACAACAAAGATATTCACCTTTGCACTAATAACACATCTAATGGTTCACAGGCTCAAGCCAAACTAACGATTGCTTCCGATGGTGATGTAGGAATCGGAACGACTTCCCCAGCCCAAAAGCTACATGTGAGTGGAACGATCCGACAAACAGGTGCTACATCAGCAGTCCTTGTAGCTGACGCTAACGGAGATTTGACGGCAGCATCGACTCTTGCTGATGTTGCCTACTATCAAGCACAACCTCCCCTTCCTCCCGGTCCCGGTGCACCACCGGGGATTGGTAATTGGCACGCACCTATCGCAGCGGTCTTTTCTGGGTGGATTGACATCGGTGGGTACTATGTCCCTGCATTCCAGTGATAATGACGGTTAAATACCGGATGAAAGAACCACTTTACCATGGAGGAAGAAGTTTCACCCCAGCCAAGTAAGACGATAGATTTGAACGCAGAAGATAGTCTGAGAGAAATTAATCTCACATTGACAGTAGGCCAAATTGAACTGATAACAGTACTTATTGAACAAAATATCCAACCTAAAGGATATGAGATGATCAAGCTAGTTTATGAGTTATTCCAAAGGCTACAGATACCAGAGGTCTTCGCCGACAGTACAGAACAAACTTCTCTGGAGGCTTTTGATTGAGTGAGAAAATCAACAATTCACAAAAACAAGAGGGTGCATCAGCACGAGAAGTATGTATCCATATAGCAAGAGAACTATCTAATCTAGTAAAACATACATTAGGGCCTAATGGTCTAGATAATATGTTAGTAGATGTAGCAAAAGATTCTGTAATCACAAATGACGGTGCGACCATTATCAAGCAATCTGCTATTGATCACCCCGTTGCTAAAGTCATCATGCACGTAGCAAAAACACAAGAAGAACAGTGTTATGATGGTACTACTTCCTCATTGGTACTTACAGGAGAACTAATGACACAAGCAGGTGACTTACTGAAAAACAAGATCCATCCAACAAAGATTTCACTTGGGTTCCAGATTGCTGCTTTGAAGGCAGAAGAAATACTTCTAGACATGGGCATTAAGCCAGATGAAGATATGTTGAATCTCATCGCTCAAACCGCTATGACAGGTAAGTCAGCAGAAGCTGACAAAGAACACTTAGCGGATATTTGTGTCGAAGTTGCTATGGCAGTTCCTATGGATGATATCACTATTGTACAGCGACCAAACGGTAAAGTAAAAGATTCAACAGCGATTTCTGGCTTACTTATTGACGGTCAAAAGCTCGACCATATTATGCCCGATGCGGTAGAAGCCCCGAAGATTGGTTTAGTCGCAGCGGATATTGATATTCCAGATTATACTCAGCAGCTAAATGTTCAGTTATCTGGTAACGATGATGTTAAACAATTTATCCAAAGTAGAAACCAACAGTTAGTTGATATGGCTCAGAACCTTGTTGATACAGGAATGAATGTACTATTCTGTTCCAGAGAAGTACACCCAGCTATCATCGAGCACTTAGCTAGCTCAGGGATATATGCGGTACGAAGAGTACGCAGAAGTGATATGGAAGCATTAGCTAATGCCACTAAATCTAGAATAGTAATGAACATAGATACCTTTTCAGAAAAGGATCTAGGAACCGCAGGACTTCTTGAAGAAATTACCGTAGGTGAAAAGCCTATGATAAAAATCACAGATACACCAAACAAGTCAACAGTATCTGTTTTGGTTAGAGCTCCTACCGAACATGTAGTCTCTGAAATAAAAAGAGCATTTGACGACGCTATCGGTGTAGTGTCTATTGCTCATGAAGATAACAGCGTGCTGCCCGGTGGCGGTGCACCATACATGCAGCTATCTAGCAAACTCAAAGAGTTCGCAGCAACAGTTGGAGGAAGAGAGCAAATGGCCGTAGAAGCTTTTGCTAACGCCCTCGAAATTATCCCAAAGACTCTTGCAGAAAACTCTGGATTAGATCCTATTGATGCTATGATTGCCTTAAGAAAAGCTCACACGCAAGAAGAAGGATGGAAATATGGGATTAATGTTATAGATGGTTCTGCCGTGGATATGCTTAGCGAGAAAGTACTAGAACCTAAGAGAGTAGTTGCACAAGCAGTAAGAAGTGCAGCAGATATCGCTTCACAACTAATAAGAGTAGAGTTAATTACAACTGCAAAACCAATATCGGAGATAGGTGACGATGACTTCCAATTCTGAAATCGAAGAAATACTAGCAAAGCTTGTCCAAACAGACAAACCATTTGTATTGATGATCGAAGAGCATGGCTCTTTGAATTACTATACAAACAACAAAGGGGATAGACTAATCCTCGTAAATAAGGAGTGATAAAAATGCCAATAGCACCACCAAATAGCCCACTATTAGATCTAATGTACCAAAACTCACCAATAATTGGTGACATGGTATCGAAAGAAGAAATGCTAGAGCTACAGAGAGAACAAGAGGCAAGACTCCTCGGTACATTCTTTGTACAAGCGATCTTTTTGTCTTTAGCTATCATGCTATACGCTACTTGGAAGTGGAGTCAATTTAGTGAACCATGGGAATCAGCTTTGTTTTATGGTTTACTTTCATTTTCACTTCAAGCAGCATTGTACTTCTCATATAGAACAATGTTTGAGGACTCATCTAATTACAGGAAAGAATTGAAGAGAATGAAAACGAAGCAAAAGAGAAGGATGGCTCAAATGTCTTTCGAAATGAGAAAAATGCAAACTGAGAGTCTTCTGCAACAACAGATGAACCAATATCACGCACAGATGCAGATGGCTAATGCAGATGGCGTTATTACTCCACAAGAGCAAGCACTACTAAACAATACTGCTCAAACCATTCAGCAAACCGCAGCGGGGGCTGGTATGGGAAACTTGGACTTAAACGAGCTAGCCAAGCAGCTAGGTATAGACCAATTCAAACTTGGACCTATACCCCTTGGACCCAAAATGACTTTCGAGCAGCCGCCAATCAATACTATGACAGTGGCTTCTCAGCAGGCTATGCCAGTGCAGAAGCTCGACTTGGAACCAAAGGACACAACCAGCTTAGAAGCACAGACGAAAGAACAGTACGCATAAGATGTAGTGCAATTACAATAGCAGGGCACAGGTGCAAACGATATGGCAAAGAACGGTGCTGGCAGCACAGATAACTCTGGAACCGATGTCTGTCCTAAGTGTGATAATCCATTCGTACATTATTTAATGTGCCCATCGTGTGGCTACTACCAAGGGACTCCAGTATAGGTGATACTATGGGCGTTATTTTCAAGGATGTTGGCGACGATCAACAAGAAGCCATGATGGAAACAATCTATGTCGGACAAACATGGCAATTTAGATACATGAAAGCTAAGTTTTTCTTTTGGGCAACAGTGAGTACTCTTACAGGGATGGCCGGTACTGCTTTTATTGACTATGGTATCTACAAATTTACTGACTATTCTGGTATCATAGGGTGGTTACTAGCGTGAGTGGTGAAATCATAGTAGGCCACGCACTGTGGCAAATGCTTACTCATAGCTCTAGCTATATTACTCAGCAAGTTGGAGTGTATGGTGCATCAGAAACAGGTAAAACCACGTTAGATAAGCAACTAACTACTAAAGGCGAAATTAGGCCCCTTGGGGAATTTGATAGGACACATCATGAAAAGACATGGTTGGGTAAAGAGAAGATGCCGACAGCAACCACTAAGAGAGTTAAATCAGAAGGCATGAGTACTAGAACAATTGTGTCCCGTGATTTAGGAGGGCATACTGAGTATCGAAATATGTGGCTCAAAGATATGATTGAGAGAAAGGTAAAGACAGTAGTTGTTGTAGTGGATGACCGACATCTGACCGATCCTAGAAACACAGACAATCAAACAGCATTAGGATATCTAGTAGAATCATTATCTAAGAATAAAGTACCTAAAGGATTATCACTAAGAGCTAGACTAAGAGCAAAAAGATATTCTCCACAGAGAATAATCTTACTAGCAAATAAAGCCGACCAATGGATGGAAGATGAAGACTTCTATACTTGGGAAAGAGGGCTAGTAGCTCGACACAAAATATTCGATGTATTCAGAAATGATTTATACCGGTTGCAGAACATGCACATACCAGTGCACATGGATGCGATGAGTGCGAGATACGGCTGGAACGTAGAAGGAGCAGTACTTAAGGGGATGAAAATATGACTAACGATTACCAACAAGAAAGACTAGCACAGATGATGGCTCAAATGCCACAGCATAAAGGACAAGACTACGATGACATAGTAGCCACAGTTGATTTTAACTTATCTACTCATCCTAATCCAAAGAAAGCCCGCAAAAAGAACATCAAAAACGCTGTGAAGGCACTGAAACCGATGAAAAGACCATTTTGGTTATTTGGCTACAAGCGTAGCAAAGGTCACCAATGCGTTGTAGATGGTACTAATTGTACTGGTGCAGACTACGGGGACTTATTTGATCAGTATCACCGTGATCCGTATACTCTACAGGTCAAACCATTTCAGCCATGGACAGGCGTCCTCCCCGGTAAAGGCAGACAACTTCCGGGTACTTACTGCCCACAACATCTAATGTTGTATCATAACCTTATGGAATGGTTAGAGCAAGAGCAAGCAGAAGCAGATCCTAACTTCTTTCAGAGAATGGCAAAGAAAGGGGTGGCGTTTGTTCCGATTAAGAAAGGAGAAAAGAAGCCAGAGCACCCACTTATTGTCAAGTATACCCCAGTATTTGTCGAATTACAAAAAGACGGGGTGCCAGTTTATCACTATAGAAACCCGATAACGGGTGAAAACGATATCACTATGGTAGTGTTTGATAACCGTGTACTAAAGGCAACTGCCCCTACCGGAAATAAGCTAAGCACTATGGATATGGCAAAGTATCACGAAGTAGTCGAGAAGATTAGTCAAGAGCAAAGAGCCTAAAAAGTAGTATAGGATGCGAGTAACATGGCGTGGAGTTTTGGAAGCAACAATAACCAGTCAGACTTAACCCCTCCGGGCGTAGGCGGGGCTCTCTCACAAGATCAAATGAATTTATTTGCTAATGCAGCTCAAAGCTCAGGGCTAACAGACATGGCACTTAACCAAGTTAACCAAATGACTGGCGGGATGAAAAATGAAGATCAAGTACAGATGTTATACCATTTAATGGCTATCCATCCTAACGAAGTCGCCCTGTTTTTCTTAGAAAATCAATCTTTCATGCTAGAGTTTGCTAACTTAATCTCTTTACTTATGAGAAAAGAACTGTACGCTTGGTTCTCCTCTGGTGTAATCAATGCTACCATTAATGCAGAAAAGGCAGCAGCTGCTGGCTATTCTACGATCACTCAAGAAAACGTAGATGCTCAGATTGCTAAAGTAGTACCGATCCAACAGTTCCAACAAGCTGTTAGCAACGCCGATATGCAAGCTCTACAGATGATGAGCGGTCATCAGCAAAACATGATGATGCAAAATCAACAACAACAGTGGCAGCAACAACAGCAACAACAGATGTATAACCAACAAATGATGATGGGTCAGCCACCACAACGAGCTGGCTTAGGATCTGCTTTGGGGAACTTTGGGTCTTCTCTAATTAGAGGTTCACTAGGACTACCTCCAGCCCAACAACCAATGGGCTATCAACAGATGCCTTATCAGCAAGGAATGCTTCCGCCTCAATAGGGGGAAGTGAATGCCGTCAATAGCTCCACCGGGTAATGACATATCTAAGTGGCCCAAAGCGCTCCCCAGTAGCAACCAGATAGCAGTCGTAGAAGCTGCAAAAAATGTTACCACCCAAGCTGGTTCAGCTACTAAGACCATGCAGCTGATAAATAGCAGCATAGCAAGGTACTCACAATTTTTCACAGCTCATTTTGGTCTCCAACCTACTCAGCAGATCTATAATACATACTTCAAGAACAAAAACGTGACTCAGGGAGCCGGTACTCTGGCTATTGCACAAGAAATAATGGCATTCAAAGATCCAGCTCCAGAAGATTATGGGCTAACTAAGGAAGTCCTAATTGGAATCATAGTTGCGATGTCTAGAATAGAAAGCTTAGAAGGAGGAAAGCAAGCCGCCAAGGCGGAAGCAGATGCCCTTCTTGAGCCAGCAGTGTTTACTCTAGATGTCAGACCAACTGCAGAAGCTTACATAGCCTACCAAGAAACCCAATCGACTAAAGACTTAGCATCTATTTTGAAAAGTAAAACAGGTGCTAGCGTAGGTGCAGTGTGGCCTAAACCTAATGGATTCACAAAAACCGAGGTTAGAGACCCTAAAAACAACAAATTCATCCGTTACGAGTTTACTAAGCAGCACCCAGATGGCTACAAAATACATGGCGATAGAATCTTGTATTACTACTACCAAGCGTATTCTAAAACTCCAAAGTACTTTTGGGAATTTTCTTCTAGACATAGAATAAGATATCATATAGATCCTAAAGATAAAAGTAAAGTAGATATTGTAGTAGTTTCAGTAGACCCAGCTACAGGAGCACAAAGCCAATCTGGTTTCTATAGAGTAGCAACCTCCACTAAACAAGAAGACTTACTTAACCCCGGATTTTTCTTATCGAAAGTAAAAGAAAAGCTGTTTCCAGAGCTATTTTTACTAACCGATGGGATAGTATTATCAACAGATGAGCGTAAGTCTGCATACTTAGATCAACTAAACACTGCAGTGAACATGTGGACAGGTGTGCCAGATAAAGCCCAAACACCTATAACAGTTACACTAAATCAAGAATATACCTTTAATCCTGCAGATGGGGTGCAAAAGTCACCAAATAACAAAACTACAGTCCCTTACAATTACCTCGAAATAAATCTACAACCGACAGGCATTGAAGAAGCTATGAGAAGAATCTTAGATATAAATCACCCTAGCGGTAACGCAATAGTTAAGTGGCTAGCTTATGTAAATAATTCTAGTGCTGGTACTCACCCTACTAATAATAAATTCATAGTTCAGCCGAATGAAGGTGAGTATCAGTATAAAGTAATAACAAACAAGGCAAGTTGGAACTGGTTTAGTACTGTAACTATGCCAAACACTATAGCATGTTTAGTACAAGTGTTAGGTCACCCTTATCTTTACCAGAATGGATTAGCCCAAGTAAAGAACATAGCAAAGAGCCCACAAATCGGTCATTTCCTAGCAGGTTCAGCAAAAGACTTGCCAAATGCTAATCTTTACTTGCAGTACTATTTGGCTAACGTCTTCAAAATAATGGAGCTAGCTGGATGGCCCGAAGGACCACCCCAAAAAATGTTCAAAGCACCTTTCGACGATCAGGCAGATATTTCTATGCTAGTCGGCATGTTTAACGGCCACATGAATGAAAAAACTTCAGTTGCCCCACCTATGATGGCTATATCAGAACCAGTGCAAATGGCTATTACTCATAAAATGAAAATGATAGCTCAAACGTTAGACGCAGCAAACTACGAGATATTGTTTTCTTTAAAAAAAGGAAGTGCTTATTCTGGTAAAAAGCCAGATAAAGTATACTTTTACACTCCCCATTCTACCGACCAAAGAGCCGGTCAAGCACTAAACATGATGCTGTACACTAAAAACTCTAAAACAGTAGTTACCAGAACATCTGTAGCAGATAGAACAATGACTAATTTACCCGTTCAAATAGAACCTAAGAGAATATCTAGAGGCTTTACCTCAACCGGTGAGCTTTCAGATATCGCAGGTGGAGCAGTAGTTGCTACTAGCGGAATAGTTATTGGCGGACTGCTTGTTGGAACATGGGCATTAAGTAAGTGGGCTAATCAAAGGGGTTAAGACAAATAGTTACGTGGGATGATACAATGGTAGCCAGCAGAAATCAATTTCACGTTATGTCTAGAGCGTTTGGGAGCACCCCAAACGGGTCACTGCAAGCATATGGTGCTGCAGGGGAGATGGAAAACTACCTAAACGGAAGGAGACAAGTATCCCAAAGAGGATTAGGAGCTGGTTCTAAGCCAAATCTAGCTCCATCTACTAGAGGAGAAATAATGGATAGGCAAGAATTAGCTACTAAATCTGGCTGGGTAGGAGTATATGTAGTAAAAAATTCGCAAGGATATTTTATTGTAGAGTGTGTTAAGAAAACAGGTAGCGTCATAAAAGGAAAGTACTCTACCATGGAAGAGGCCAAGCAAGCAGCAGATAAAGCTGCATTTAATTACAGGCATGTAGGAACACACTCATCTATTAGCGGACTTGGAGGAATAGGTGCTAGCTTAGGAGGCGTACAAATAGATAATGTAATGTTGGCAGCTGGAACTATTATGTACATTGGTGCAGACTTCCCGGGAGCTAGACCTGTACTAAAACAACTAGCAAAAACATTTAATGAACCTAAAGCAGCGGTACAAAACACAATGCTCTTAGGAGGATTAACAATACTCATGTATAGAATAGTAAGTCAAGCGTGATAAATATGAGATCAAGATTTTTTGGAGCAAGTTCGTACGATGATGACGAAGATGAGGATGAGCTAGATTTGTCTGGCTTCGTTACATCAAGTGAAACCCAGCCAGTTATAGTAGAAAGATCTAGAGTTAAAAAAACAGAGGGTGGAGAAGGACCAACCGAAGCAAGCAACATGGGTAACGCAGGGCCAAGAACAGTACCACCACCTATGAGTAACATGGCTTACGCCCCAAACTTTGTTAACAGTGCAGCTAATAACCAAGGCTCGCCTTGGAACCCCGTGTGGGCTCACGATAATTCGTTAGGACCAAATGCACTGATTGTTGGCTCTAAATGCTTAGGAGTTATGGGTCTAGCGGCGGGAACTGCATATGCAGCGGGTAAAAGAAGCCTTAAAGGCATGCCAGCTAAAGTCTTGGTAGGAAGCTCAGCTTTGTACCTACACCCAGTTCTGGGATGGAATCATGGCCAGCTAGACAAATTAGTAGGCAATAGAGGCGTAATACTCAACTACTCTTCAAAGGTGGTAGCCCAAGCCGCTGGAGCCTTCATATTTTACAAACTAATAAAGCGAGCGTGATAGAATGAGTTATTTTGGCACATCTGGGCCCGCTCAAGATGGCGGATTTATTGCTGGAATAGGTGCAGGAGCTAATAGGCTAAAAACAGCTAGAGCTACAAGAGCAAGGCATTCTAAAGACTTAGGATCAATGAGAGAAGTTGTTGAAACAACCATCGTTGATTTTGACCCTGAAAAAGAAGGGGCCGTTGAGTATGTAGTTAAAGACGCTTGGCCTAAGAACTGGGTGCAATACGCTTTATACGGTGGAGTTGCATATTACATATATTACAAATTGAGTAGAAGAAAAGCAAACAGAACTGTCACCGCAAGAAAGGGAGCTTTCTATGGGGTATTCAGTTAAATATGCGATGAAAGGTAGGGATATCATGGCAAGAAAAAGCAGCCACTTGAACGCAATCAAAATCAAACCTACTGGACCTTTGGCCGATATTATTGGCTCTAAGGCTAGATCTCGACCACAAGTCGTTAAAGCGTTGTGGAAACACATCGACAAAATGGAATTGAAAGGCGAATCTGGCGACGGCGTGACAGTAACATACAAGAAAAAGTCTGGTGGTAAAGGCAAAGCTACCGGCGGTCAAGTTATTCACTGTGGAGAATGCCCACTAATGAAGGAATTCTGTGGCGGGAAAAACAAAGTAGCGATGTTTGAGCTAGCTACTTTTATCGAAAAGCACTCAGTTGATGCTTGATTCACAAAATTATTTGTGAAGCAAACGACCCTACTGCAATTAGAACCATCAAAATATGTGTTCTAGTCCAGTACTTTTTGACATCGTTACTCATGTTTTGGATTGATTCTTGGATCAATTCCTTATCTTCATCTTTCAAACTGATCTGGATCTGAATTTGTGAAAGATCAATCCCTAAACTCTCTAAAAAGCCACCAGAAGCTTTTGGTTTAGTACTTCCTCGTTTTCTTTCAACAAATTCCACGTTAGCTAGATCCCCGGGCCCGGGTAACTCTTTTTCATTCAAAATATCATCTCCTCCGAGAAGCTTTTGGTAGCATCAATCAAGATAAAGGACTTCAATTTACCAGAGCTAAAAGTGCTCCTAAATTCTGGGGGATATTTGTCTAACTTTAGCTGAGTAAACATTTCCTCAGTTTCGGATGATAACACTTCGATGAATGGCACTACATGAGTAGGGCACACAATATCTGGTATTGTTCCGCACTTTAGCCTAACTTCCGTGTAAAAGGGAATGTTATGCGACAATAGGCAATTACATACTTCAAATATAGTGCGTCTATGAGCATCCGTATGATCTACATTTAGCCTAACAGCATTCATAGGAGTATTATAGGACTTATCTACATAGTTTCTAAAGAACGTATTGATTGTTTCTTGACTATCCGAGTCTAACTTCATCTAGGTTTACCCCCAACGTTTTTGCGTATTCTGGCATAGCAGTTTCTAGTAACAACCTTGCATCCTTACGCATACTCTCTGTACCATTTAGTAGCTGATGTATTCTTATCAATAAGTAGCTAGCTCCTTCTTTGTAGTGATTGAGCCACCACAAAGGCTCCATTTTTTCTCCCTCAGTAACTTTAGTTATTGGCATTTCTTTTAACCCCCCAATATTCCATCAATCCATATACCTGTCTAGGTGTCAACCCAGAGCTAGCTGAAATCTCCATCACAGATACTCCTGCCAAATACCCATGCTTCACTTGGTTTGCTATAGCCATCTCTTCTGGTATCTCACGGAGCTTACCATCAGCTGTTCTTTCATGCCCAAATGGGATATTTCCTACATGTTTGTCAGTTTTCTTCATTCCTGCTTTGATATTCATACTGCGAACGCTGTCCCAGTACGGTTTGCCCTCCAAGATGTGACATAGTTTCTTGAAACCGGCACTCTTGTGACTCTCCATCCAACCAATGTCGATAGGAGCGAAGCAACAGTACAGATGAGCACCATCAACAAGTGTTCTAAGGTCAGAAGTAGTAAGACCCTCCATGCTAAGTAAAACGACTTTATCGTACTTAGAAAGGTCAGCGATTAACTCGGATAAACCGTTAGGCACAGCATCCCAACCATCTGCATATACTTCTTGGATCTCTTCTTCTCCTTGGTAATAGTGGATAAGCATGTCCAGCATCATGTCAAAGTCATAATCCTTATTTGGATGACTGTACAGATATGCTACGCACTTACTCGACACTTCTTTCCCCCGCAGTAGGTTCTTCTTTCACTCTCGTAATCGCTTGAACCCACTGCCCATTTAAGAAGTTGATATACCCCATAATGTTCCAGCCATGTTCAAGTGCGTCGTTCACGTGTTTTTCTAATAACTCAAGATTACCATGAGTCAATACCATGTATTCCTTTTTCATTTTTACACCTCATAATCTTCCAGATTCAAACTGTGCCCAGAAGTATCCTCCGAGCAGTATGATCATGGAAAGTAAAATGAATTCTGGCTTGTTGCTGCCTATGTAAGCAGCTACCCACACATAAGGGTCATACCAGCTGCCAGAGGTAGCTGCACCAAAGCTGATAATCAAAAGCAAACATGTTAACCCAAAAGCTAGCTGCTTTACACCATCCCAGTCGATACCACCAAAGATAGGATCACGAATCATGCTGACATCCCTCCGTAGTTAATGTTAGGAACCTCATTACAGAAATCGCAAGCTAAGCCTCTGGTTCTATAATTGTATACCAAGGCAAAAAAACGTTCTGAAGCGTAAGACCATTGCTCACCGCACGAACAGTTAACGATTACTTCGCTCATGCCCACCACGCTCCGAGTGGGTTATTGTCTTCTTTTTTCATATCGTCAACAAAGATCTTTGACATCTTATATTGCTCGATAGCTTTGCATATACAAGATAAGCATACACTATAGAAGCCCTTATTGTAAGGTATATCGTAATCTCTACTGGATTTAAAATCACAACCACATATTTCACAAACTTTCATCTATCTCAACTCCATGTATTTCAGCGTAAACATTTCTCCAAGTTTTGCCGTTGAGTATACCAGATATGGTAGACTTCGCTAGACGAACACCTAGCATACTGTTAACTTCTTCAGAGATTTCTAAGTACTGTAGTCCTTTACTCCTAAGCATATGAACGGCTATTGGTACTTTCTTACTGTACCCTGCACCGTTGCCGTGCATACCGGCAGTGCTTCTGCCCTTGTTAACCATATCAGCCATGTTAACTTCGTGATTTCCTACATATAGGTGCTTTGGATTACAACAAATAGGATTGTCACAGCTATGACAAATAAAGTCCTTTCTTTCTAAAGGAGAAGGCTCGTCGGGATAGTTATACATTAGATATGAAAATCTATGTGCAGGATAGCTAATCCTTTGTTTCTTGTACTGTGGTCTCATTCGACCATAGTGGTGAGCACTCCTTTCGTGTGTAGCACTAGGGTTATGCCACCCTCTCCAACCCCAGCATTCATCTTCGCCATTCCTTATTACAAATCGCTCGAATACGGCTATGGCTGCTGGGTGCATATGCCCATGAGTAGTATCCCAAGGAACATCACTCATCGCCTTCTCCCTCCCAAAATTCTCCGTGAACATCTCTCCAAGATCGCCCGTACAAGATGTCAGAAATAGTCCCTCGACCCACGTTAAATTCTTCGGCTATTTCAGCTATACTCCACAAGACACTATCAGCATCACCTGTGTAGTACAATTCGAGTATTTCCCATACCTGCTCTTCATTGAGTTTACTGTTGTGATTGTTTTCACCAGCTACTCTTCGTGAGTCAGCTAAGTCCTGCATGTTTTCATTATGGTCGCCTAACTGATGGTGATCTGGGTTACAACACAGACGGTTATGGCACTGATGGAGAATGTACTCCTCTGGCTCAATATATCCCCTGTGTATCATGTAGCATACTCTGTGAGCAAAGAAATTGCGACCTGTTTTCTTTTCGCAGTGCTTTTTGACATGGATTCTGCCATACCCTGCACGGTCAAGGCCACCCTGCCACTCCCAACAAGGAGTAGCAAGGGGCCCTGCGTTGTCACTAATCTTGCTCATAAATTGCTCAACCCAGTCCTCATCTCGTATAAGCTTCTCAAGATGGGCCCTCGTAGCCATTTACCTACTCTCCAGACTCGTATGATACTCCGTCTTCTTCGACTAAGATAGGTCTAGCGAAGTTTTCTCTCCAGCAGATTTCTTTGAAGTCACAGAGCTTACCACAGAATTGCTCCTCTGGCTTTCCTGCTGTGGCTTTAGTTTGACCGTTGTATTCTGGTCTAGCAGGGAATACTCCGTTTTTGTAGTTATTTAGCACGTCAGTACTTCTTACAAAGTCTTCTAAGTCAGCCATTAGTCTATCCATGTCTTCATCAGTGACTACAAAGTCAATCGATCTGACAACTGGAGACTTTGGTTGCTTTCTGTTATCCTTTTTCTTATCTACAATCAAGTATCTAAACTTGCGAGTACCCATCATCTTAGAGTACATAGCTGGCTGATCTTCTGTTATCGCCTTAGCTAAAGTCCAGATAGACTTCCAATAGTCGCTAGCTAACTTCAAGTCACCTAGTGAACCATCTTCGAATAACATATCTATATACCCTCTAATGCGTATAGTAGCATCTAAGGTAGGTAGGTATACTTCTGCACAGCCTTCTATTTCAGTTTCTTTTATCTTTGGTAGTTTTAGAGGATTGCCATAGCTATCCTCTCCCTTCAAGTACGCTTCAAGCAGTCCTTCTCCCCATATTTTTAGCTCTTGAAGAGCATCGAATTTTTCAGATTCTGTTAGTGGGAGCTTAGATTTGTAATCTCTAGGATCTTCTGTGTCGAGTCTGTGATTGAGGTCATCAAGCATCATCTCAACCAAAAACTCGATATCGTCAACACCGCCATCAAGTAATTCTTCTAAGAACACTTTGTGTGCTGCAGAACCCTGCAGGGAAGCTGCACCAGTGTATGTTTTTTCTTTTCTAACATATCTATATTCGACTTTCTTAGGGCAGTCCTTGTACATCTTTAGCTTGCTCGGAGAAATGTCGGTAGGTTCCCATTTACCGTATGGAGAGTCGCTCATTCGGTCACCTCTTCTATTACAAAGTCTAAACCCATTTTGTCACATACAGCTCTAAGCTCTTTCTCAAGCTCAAAGTAGAAGCCGTTTTCAGAGTCAGCTCCGCCTTCTACAGCTCCCCACATAGAGATATCAATGGTAACTGGAGTCTTACTCACTCTACCACACTACCGAGC